>Ga0182014_10002230_pt1 | contig 24661 bp, 24 predicted proteins | sample 612S2DmetaG_FD_120489 | JGI IMG/M metagenome (GOLD analysis project Ga0182014, IMG submission 120489) | Permafrost microbial communities from Stordalen Mire, Sweden - 612S2D metaG | ecosystem: Environmental > Terrestrial > Soil > Wetlands > Permafrost | place: Sweden: Stordalen | collected...
CGACCATCAGCGACCATCAGCGACCATCAGCGACCAGCGGAGCCTGCGGGACCGCCCCCCGTCCTGACCGCGCCGTGCACCGTTGCCGCCAATCGTCAGACCCGCCACCGCCGTGCTCCCCTGCTCGCCGAATAGTCGCCCGAATGTAGCAGCCGGCTCGGGTGTCGAATCAGCGCAGCGCCGCCCGGTGGGCCTGCTCGACCGCGGTGATGCACCCGCTGCGCAGGCTGGCGGTCTCCTCGTCGGTGAGGGTCCTGTCCAGTGCGCAGAACCGCAACCGGTAGGCCAGGCTCCGCGCACCGTCGCCGAGCGACTCGCCCCGGTAGACGTCGAACAGCTGCACGGACTCGAGCAGCTCGCCGCCCGCCTCGACCAGGGTGGCCTCCACCGACCCGGCAGGCACCTCGTCGGGCACCACGAAGGCCAGGTCGATGTCGGACGACGGGAACCGGCTGATCGGTGCCGACTCCAGCGGACGCCGGGTGGCGCGGGCCGGATCGAGCAGGACGTCCAGGTCGAGGTCGAGCCAGCCGACCCGCCGGGGTCGCCCATCGGTGCCCACCAGGCCGAATGTCTCGACGAACGTCGGGTCGAGCTCACCCACCTCGCCCAGCGTCACCCGCCGCCCGCCTGACACTGCGGGGCCACTCAGCAGTGTGGCCGAGCGGTACTCGTGGCTCACCCGGCCGTCGTTGCCGCGGTGGTGGCCCTGTTCCATCACCCAGTCCGCCAGCCCGAGCGACCCGGCGACCGTGTGCCAGGCGGCCACGGCCGACCACGCGTCGTCGCCCTCGCCGGCGAAGACCGCGCACAGGCGCTCGTCGACCTCGGCCGGTGGGCCCTCGGGATCCGGGACATCGGCCAGCCGGAAGACGGAGCCGACCTCGAAGAGGCGCACGTCGCCCTGGCGTCGCTCGGCGTTGTAGACGATCGCCCGGACCAGCCCGGGGGCCATGGACGACCGGAGGAACCGCTCGGCGTCGACGAGCGGGTTGGTCACTTCGATGTACGGCGGTGGGAACCCGGCGGTCACCTGGTCGGATTCGGTCACGAACGCCGTGGTCCACGCCTCGGAGGCGCCGATACCGCACAGCACGTCCTTGAGCTTCCGACGCTCCCGCTGGTACGTGGTGAGCCCACCCGGCTGGGGCCACGCCGGGTGGCGACGGGGCAGGCGACTGTACCCGTAGGTGCGGGCGACCTCCTCGGTGAGGTCGGCCTCGCCCATGGGCGCCGGCCGGACGTCGGGCCGGAACGTCGGGACGACCACCCGGACCGGGTCGTCGTCGCCCCCGGTCGGCACCGCCTCCATGCCCAGCGGCACGAGCAGCTCGGCGATGGCCGGGGCGGTCAGCTCCGTGCCCAGCAGGCCGTTCACCCGGGATGGCCGGACGTCGACCTCGAGCGGCACGGGCACGTCGGTGCCGACGATGTCGAGCACGCCCTCGGCCACGGTGACGTCCGGACCGGCGGTCAGCGCGAGGAGCTCGCAGAACCGCTCGGCCGCCCGGTCGATGCCGGCCGGGTCGCAGCCCCGCTCGAACCGGGCGCTGGCCTCGGTGCGGAGGTTGAGCCGCTTGGACGTCCGGGCGATGGCCATCGGCACGAAGTAGGCGGCCTCCAGCAGGACGTCGGTGGTGTCCGGACCGATCTCCGACGAGGCACCGCCCATGATCCCGCCGATCCCGACTGGCGCGCCGGTGGCGTCGCAGATGAGGCAGTCCTGGCCGGTGTCGCCGAGGCCGGGGCCGGGTCGGCCCAGGGTGCGTTCGACGTCGTCGAGGGTCGTGACCGTCTCGCCCGCGCCGGCCCGCCGGACGAGGAGGCCCCCGCCGGCCAGGCGGTCGAGGTCGTAGGGGTGGGTGGGTTGGCCGAGCTCCAGCATCACGTAGTTCGAGGCGTCGACCACGTTGTTGATCGGGCGCATCCCGGCCGCCAGGAGCCGGCGGGTCAGCCAGTCAGGTGACTCCCCCACCCGGATGCCGGTCACGACGCGTGCGGTAAACCGGGGGCACAGCTCCAGGTCGTCGACCTGCACCGTGGCCACCGAGCCCACCGCGGGGCCGGAGGACGGCACCGGGGCCTGCGGCCCGCCCGGGTCGACCAGGGACATCAGGTCGGGGGTGGACGGTACGGCGAACGGCAGGCCCATCCGGGCCGCCAGGTCGCGGGCGACACCGGCCATGCACCAGGCGTCGGGCCGGTTGGCCTCGACCGCCACGTCGAACACGACGTCGGGACCGATCCCCAGTGCATCGGTCAGGAGGACGCCGGGTGCGGCTCCGTCCACCTCGTTCAGGATCAGGATGCCGGCGTGGTCCTCGGACAGGCGCAGCTCGCGTCCCGAGCACAGCATCCCGTTGGACACCATGCCCTTCATCTTCCGCTTGCCGATGGCGAACCCTCCCGGCAGCACCGACCCGACCGGGGCCAGTGCGACGAGGTCACCCACTGCGAAGTTCTTCGCCCCGCACGCCACCTCGACCAGGTCGGACCCGTCGGTCACCACGACGCGCCGGATCTTGTCGGCGCCCTCGATGGCGGTGACCTCCTCGATGCGGGCGACGACGACATCGCCCAGGCCCTCGCCGACGTGCTCGACGACCTCGACCACGAGTCCGAGGTCGTCGAGGGTCGCGGCGATGTCCGCCGGGTCACCCTCGAAGGGTGCGAAGTCTCGGAGCCAGGAAAGGGGAACTCGCAACGCTGTCCTCTCGGGGTGCGCGCCTCAGAACTGGCGCAGGAACCGGATGTCGTTCTCGATGAGGGCCCGCATGTCGGCGATCTGGTGACGCATCTGTGCGCACCGGTCGATGCCGAACCCGAAGGCGAAGCCGGTCCAGTCGTCGGCGTCGATGCCCACCGACGCGAAGACGGCGGGGTCGACCATGCCGCAGCCGCCGAGCTCGATCCACCCGGTCTGCGAGCACGTGCGGCATCCCCCGCCGTGACAGATGGCACAGGTCACCTCGAACTCCGCCGAGGGCTCGGTGAAGGGGAAGTAGGCCGGGCGCAGCCGCGAGTGGATGTCCGGGCCGAAGTAGGCGGTGGTGAACGTCTCGATCGTGCCGGCCAGGTCGGCGAAGGTGATGCCCCGGTCGACGACGAGGCCTTCGATCTGGTGGAAGACCGCCAGGTGGCGGGCGTCGGGGGTGTCCCGTCGGTAGCAGCGACCCGGCATGACCGAGTGGATCGGCAACGTGCCGTCGAGGACGGCCTGCTCCATGAGGTGGATCTGCACGGGCGAGGTGTGGGTGCGCAGCAGCGTCGACTCGGGCTCCCCCAGGTGGAGGTAGAAGGTGTCCCACATGCCGCGGGCCGGATGCGCCGGGGGGATGTTGAGTGCGCCGAAGTTGTACCAGTCGGTCTCGATCTCGGGGCCCTCGGCCACGTCGAACCCCATGCCGACGAAGACGTCCTCGAGGGCGTCACGCGTCTGGGACACCAGGTGGAGGTGGCCACGGGACCCGGGCCCGGCGACCGTGCCCGGCACGTACTCCGTGAGATCGAGCCGCGACGCGGCCATCTCGGCGGACAGCTCGGCGAAGCGGATCTCGGACCGGCGCGACTCCAGCAGCTCCTCCACGGTGGTCCTGGCCTCGTGCAGTTCGCGACCGAGCTCCTTGCGGGCCTCGGGGTCCATCGACCCGAGGGCACGGGACGCCTCGGCCAGCGCCGACTTCTTGCCGGACACGGTGGCCGCCACATGGCGGATCTCCTCGGTCGAGTCGGCGGCCTCGATGGCGCCACGGGCCTCGTCCACCAGGGCGTCGACGTCCAGCGCCCCGGTCACCGGATACCCCCGTCGTCGCCCGGTGCCTCCACAGCCGCATCCATGGCGGACATCGTAGAGCGGGCCGGGCCACCCCCAGGCCCGGGTGCCGCGCGACGCTGACGCAACGCCTCGAAGCACAGCACGGCAGCCGACACGCCGACGTTGAGGGACTCCGAGCGCCCGGCCATGGGGATGGTCACCCCGGCGTCGAGCATCCCGACCAGGCCCTCGTCGAGGCCGCCGGCCTCGTTGCCGAGCACCAGGGCCACCGGCCCCGTCCAGTCGAAGGCGACGTAGTCGGTGCCACCCCGCACGACGGTGGCCACCGTGGCGAGCCCGAGTCCGGAGAGCGCCCGCAGGGCCGCAGAGGCGCTCCCACCCTCCACCACGGGCACGTGGAACAGTGAGCCGGCGGTGGCGCGGACGCACTTCGGGTTGGTCGGGTCGACCGTCCCGTCGCAGCACACGACGGCGTCCACCCCGGCGGCGTCCGCCGAGCGGATCACAGTGCCCAGGTTGCCCGGGTCGCGCACGTCCACGCAGACCACGACCAGCGTGGACCCGGCCAGCCGGTCGAGCGGCGTCGGTGCGTAGGAGACCACCGCCAGCAGGGGCTGCGGGGTCACGGTCGAGGCGACGCGCTCCATGACCCCCGGCGCCAGGTCGAAGACCCGTCCGCCGTCGGCCAGGACCCGCCGGGTCACCTCGACCACGGCGGGGGCGTCGGCCCCCTCGGGAGCCACGTAGACCGCCTCGACCGGCGCGCCGGCGGCGAGGGCCACCGACAGCAGCTCTGCACCCTCGACCACCACGACCTGCTCGGTGGCCCGCAGGCTCCGCTTGCGGAGGAGCTGGCGCAGCCGCCGGACCCGTTGGTGCGTGAAGGGCAGACCCGCCTGGGTCAGGAGCTGGCCTCGGCGGTCGCGGGGGAGATGGCCAGGGCGTCCTCGGCCACGTGGACCAGCGAGGCGAACGCCTCGGGCGCGGTGACGGCCAGGTCGGCCAGCACCTTGCGGTCGACCTCGACGCCGGCACGGTGCAGCCCGGCGATGAAGCGGCTGTAGCTCATGCCGTTGAGGCGTGCGGCGGCGTTGATCCGCTGGATCCACAGCTGGCGGAAGTCGCCCTTGCGTGCACGACGGTCACGGAAGGCGTACTGCCCCGAGTGCATGACCTGCTCGTTGGCCGCACGGAAGGAACGGCTCTTGTTGCCGTAGTAGCCCTGGGCCTGCTCGAGGATGGCGCGGTGGTGCTTCTTGGCGTGGACTGCGCCTTTGACTCGGGCCATGGTGAACTCCTTTGACGTGGTGGGCCGGTGCGTGGCCGGCCGGTTGCGGTTGGTCTGGTGGTGCGTGCCGGACGTCCCACCGGGGGGACGACGGTACGGCTGCCCCGTACGCGCCCGGTGGGCGGACAGGGGCCGGATGCTCCGGGGTGGCGGTCGGCGTCGACCGCCGTCGCTACATGCCGAGCATCCTCTTGATCTGCTTCTCGTCGCCCTTGGAGAAATCGGTCTCCCGGCCGAGCCTGCGCTTGCGCTCGGCCGACTTGTGCTCGAGCAGGTGCGACTTGAACGCCTTGCGACGGCGCAGCCGCCCGGTGCCGGTCACCTTGATGCGCTTCTTCGCGCCGCTGTCCGTCTTCATCTTGGGCATCGTGGCTATCCCTCTCCTTCACTCGACTCTGCGGTCGGGGGCTGCTCCCCCACCGCGGCGGCGGCTGCCGCCTCTGGTTCGGCTCCGGCGGTGGCCGTCGTGGCCTCCGTCGTCGCCTGCTCCGGTGCGGGCACGGTGCCCTCCGGAGCGGTGTCCGTCTGCGGTGCCGACCCGGTTTCCGCCGGGGTGGCGGCCGGGGCTGCACCTGCACCCTTCGATCCCTGTGACCTGGAGGAGCCGGCCGGCTTGGCCCGCTTCTCCGGTGCGAGCACCATCACCATGTTCCGGCCGTCGAGACGGGGGACGGATTCGGACTTGCCGAGACCCTCCATCTGGTCGGCGATGCGGTCGAGGATCTTCTTGCCCAGTTCGGGGTGGAAGACCTCGCGGCCGCGGAACATGATCGTGATCTTGACCTTGTGGCCCTCCTCGAGGAATTTGGCCACCTGCCGGGTCTTGGTGTCGAAGTCGCCCGGACCGATCTTCGGCCGGTACTTCATCTCCTTGATCCCTACGTGGACAGCCTTGCGCTTGGACTCCTTGGCACGCTGCGCCTCGTCGAACTTGTGCTTGCCGAAGTCCATGATGCGGCAGACGGGAGGATTGGCCCCCGGGGCCACCTCGACGAGGTCGAGGTCGAGGTCACGGGCGATGGCCAGTGCCTCGGGAAGCAGCTTGATGCCGAGCTGCTCGCCATCGGGATCGACCAGGCGCACCTCGCGGGCGCGGATGCGGTCATTGATGCGAGGATCGGTGGTGGTGCTGGTTGCTATTCGACTTCACTCCCTGTCTCATGGCCACGGTGACCCGTGGCCGACGATGAGGGGGCGGAGCCAGCACCGGGACGACCGACGATGGTCGGCCTCCGGTCCCATGGACCCGTCGCACGGGTGAGCCGCCAGGGGCGGGCCACGGTGGCCGGGTGGGGGATTCGCATCGCAAAGCCCCGCTTCCTCGTCTATCAGTTGCTTTAGGCTACCAGTCGTGAGCTCACTGTGGACACCTGACGGCGAACGACCCGTGGCGAGGCCCTCCTCGCCACCCGCGGGGGCACCCCCCGGGACCTCCGGGGTCGGCGACGAGCCGCTCGACGACGACACCCTCGCCGCCGAGGTCGAGGCGATGCGTGCCCAGCTGGCGAGCGCCCCGGTCGAGGAGGTCCTGGCCAACCACTGCTACGGGCTCTTCGAGCTCGCCGCGGTCTACGTGTCCCAGCAGCCGCCGCTGCTCGGTCAGGCCCGTGTGGCCATCGACGCACTGGCCTGCCTGGTGACGGGCATGGAGGGTCGCCTGGGTGAGAACGAGTCCGCCCTGGCCGACGGCCTGCACAACCTGCAGCTGGCCTGGGTCCAGATCGACGGTGCCCAGCGGGCCGGTGCGTCCGTCGACGCCGTGGTCGGACCGGACGCCGAGCAGGCCTCAGCTGCCGGACCGGACGCGCCGGACGACACCGGCGGCGGGTGAGCGGGCCGGCCGACGGCGCAACCGGCCCCCCGGAGCCGACGGAGGGCGCCGGCGGGATCGACGCTTCCCGCGTCCGGAGTTTCATCGGGCTGTCGGTGGGCCTGGTTGGCCCGCGGGCCAACCTGGCCGTCTCCGGGGTGCTCATCACCCTGTTCGTCCAGCAGCGCGCCTCGGGGGCGTTGGCCGTCACCTTCGCCCTCACGGCAAGCCGGCTGATCAGCTGGATCACCTACCCCGTGGCCGGCCGCCTGAGCGACCGGACGCGGACCCGGGTGGGCCGGCGCACGCCCTACATGGCGATCAGCCTGATGGTGATGGGTGCAGCTACGTGGTTGTTCACGGTGGTCAACGGCTACTGGGCGCTCGTGGTCATGATCGTCATCGCCAGCCAGGCCGCCTCGGTCTTCACCCTCACCAATGTGGCCGTCGTGCCCGAGGTCTTCGGCCGCAGCCGCTGGCTCAAGGCCCTGGTGCTCACCACCGTGCTCGGCACGCTGGCCAGCTGGACGATCAAGGCGACGGTCATCACCACGTGGAAGCAGTCCGACCCCGCCACCTGGGACCTGCCGTTCCAGGTGGCGGGCGTGATCATGGTGCTGACCGGCCTGACCGTGCTGCTGCTCGTCCGCGAGGCTCCCTCGGCCGCCCGCGGGGCGCTGGCCGACCGCACCGGGCGGGCCCGGCCTGCCCGTGACGAGTTGCGCGACATCCTGGCCGGACCGAACGCGAAGGTCCTCGTCACCGGGTCACTGCTGTTCTGGGCCGGCATCGGCTCCACCGGCTACGTCGCCATCCTGTTCTTCCAACGGGTACTCCACGCCGGGGCCAGCGCCCAGACCATCGCCGGGCTGGCCACCGGGATCCCGGTCTTCATGATCGGCATCGCTCTCGGCGTGCCCCTCAGCCGCTGGCTCACACCGATGCAGCTGGCCATCGGCGCACCCCTGCTCGGCGCCGCGCTCGCCGGGGTGCAGTACTTCGACACCCACCTGTGGCAGGCCGTGGTGCTGAGCTACATCGGGGCACCCTTCATCGGGGCCTACATCATCGTGATGGCCCCGCTGCTGCTGCAGCTCCTCCCCCGGGCCGGCGGTCTGGGCGAGCGGCTGGGCGTACTGCTGTCACCGTTCAACCTGGTCAGCGTGGTCCTGGCCTACGTGGCCGCCGCCACCGTCGACGCCACCGGAAACTACCGGCTGATCTGGCTCTTCCCTGCGGCGACGGGCCTGGGGCACGCCCTTGTCAACTGCTGGCTCAAGTACCCCGATCGGAACAGCACGAACCCGGACATGGTGAAGCGTCTGTGGGAATGGGCCGTCGTCCAGGCCGAGTCGATGGCGGAAACCGGCATCGTCACCGGGCTGCTGGCCGCACCGCTCCTCGGTGTCGTGACCGAGGAGGACGCCGACAGCGCCGTCGTGGTCGACATGGCGAGGAACATCCTGGGCAATCCCTACGAGGACCTCGACGAGCCGCCGGCGCTTCCCGTCGGCCCGCCTCAGGAGCCGTCGGCCGGAGGTTCCCTCGGGGTGACCGGCGTCGACCAGGTCGGCGGCGGCCCGGCCGGCGAGCGCGAGAACGGCGACCAGAAGTCGGGATGGGGCGACGAGTCGTCGTCCCCGTCGTCCTCGTCGTCCTCGGCCCCGGTGGAGGGACCGGGCTCCCCCGCCGGGCCGGTCACCGGGGTGCCGGACACCGGCGTCGGCTCCCCCGCCGATGACCAGGGCGGCCCGTCCATCGTGGGGTTGAGCGGCGGGTCCGACAACGGCGGGAGCGGCGGGTCCGACAACGGCAGGGGCGACGGGACCGCCGGCTCCGCAGGTCCGGGGCCCGGCCCGGGTGCAGGCTCGGGGGACGGGATCACCGGATACGGCTCCGGCTCCGGGAACGGCACCACCGGCTCGGTCTCGGGTTCGGGCTCGACATCGGGCTCGACTCCGGGCGTGCCCGATGTCGACACCGACGGCTCGACGGGCAGCATGGGCGCGAACGGCGACACCGGGGCCGGGGCCACCGACGTCGCCGGGACCGACCCCGCCGGCGGCTGATCGTCAGCTCCGCCCGCGGTCTGCCGTGACGGTCGCTCCTCGGGGACGTCCGCCGCCGCGGGCTCCGTCCCCGTGGTTCCGTCGCCATCGTTCGGCGCCATCACCGACAACGGCCGCACCGATCGGGCCTCGAGGCGACCCAGTCGTCCGGCGGCGATCCGCACCGCCACCTCGGTCCCGACGGCGATCGCCCGGGTGCCGTCGCTGATGGCCGTGCAGTGGAACGGGACGACCCGGGCACCGCATCGCACCGCACCGAGTCCGCGGGGCTCGTCGAACTCGACGACGGTGCCGAACAGCGTCGCCGCGCCGACGGGCACGAGGTCCTCGGGGCCGGCCGGCAGCGCAGGCGTCACGAGCGGGCCCTCAATGGACGATCTTGGACAGGGCCAGCTCGATGATGTCGGTGGCACCCCGGTCGCGCAGCGCCGGGATGAGCACGTTGATCTCCGACTTGCGGACCACCGTCTCCACGGCGAACCCGCCGCCGCCGAACAGCTCGGACACCGTGGGTGACCGCAACGACGGCAGCACCTCGATGACGCCGGCCAGCTGCTCGGCAGCCACGTTGAGCTTCACCAGCACCTTGCCCCGGGCCTCGAGCGACCCCTGCAGCAGGGTGAGCAGCTGCTCCATGGCGTGCCGCTTGTCGGGGTCGGCGGCCGACTCGGGGTTGGCGATCAGCTCAGTGTGCGACACCAGCAGGGTCTCCACGATCTTCAGACCGGCCGCCCGCAGCGCACGGCCGGTCTCGGTGATCTCGACCACGCAGTCGGCGATGTCGGGCACCTTCGCCTCGGTGGCACCGTAGGAGAGGCTGACCTCGGCGCGCACGCCGTGGGTCTCGAGGTAGCGGCGGGTCAGCTCCGGGTACTCGGTCGACACCCGCAGGGCGCCACCTGGTCCGGTGGCCGTGGCGGCCAGGTCGGACACCGAAGTCACCGTCGACTCCGACGGCACGGCCAGTACCACCCGGATCGGGTTGGCCGTCGCCTTCGAGTACTGGAGGGTGCCGAGCGAGGTGACCGCGCTCCCCCGCTCCTCGATCCAGTCCCGCCCCGTGATCCCGATGTCGAACAGGCCGTCGGCCACGTAGAGCGGGATCTCCTGGGGCCGCAGGATGCGCACGTCGTCCACGCGAGGGTCGTCGATGGCGGCCCGGTAGTCCACGCTGGACGACCGGCTGACGGCCAGGTCGGCCTCGGCGAACAGGTCGAGCGTCGCCTGTTCGAGGGATCCCTTCGGAAGCACCAGCTTGAGCACGCTCAGCGTCTCCCCACCGTGAAGCCGACCCGGCTGCCACTCGGCAGCGACTCGAGGCCACGGAGGACGGCGACCGTCTCGAGGGCGGTGCGCGCCGCCTCGGCCCCCTTGTTGGTCTCGTCGGGCAACGAGCGCACGAGTGCCTGCTCGACCGTGTCGGTGGTCAGCACGCCGAACACCACCGGCAGGCCGGAGTCGAGCTGCACCCGTTGGAGGCCGGACGCGCACTCGGCGGCCACGAAGTCGTAGTGGCCGGTGTCGCCGCGGATGACGGCCCCGAGGGCGACGACGGCGTCGATGCGTCCGGTGGCGGCCATGCCCCTTGCGATGAGCGGCAGCTCGAAGGCACCCGGTGCCCATGCCACCACGACGCCGCCGAGGTCGACGCCGGCCCGCTCGAGCTCCCCGAGTGCGCCGGTCAGCATGCGGTCGGTGATGCCGCCGTTGAACTCCGCGCAGGCGAATCCCACCCGGAGGTCGCGTGCCTCGTCGCCCACCAGCTCGATAGGGTCGAGGGACGATCCGACCCGGGCGGCGGCCCGGGACTTGGCGTCGGCGGGCAGGAGCGTTTCGTCAGAGGACGTCATCGAGCCCCTCCAGGAGGTGGCCCATCCGCTCGCGCTTGGTCCGGAGGTACTGGATGTTCTCCGGGGTGGGGATCGGCTGGATGTTCACGCGCTCCACGATGTCGAGGCCGAACCCCTCCAGACCGCCGTACTTGGTGGGGTTGTTGGTCATCAGGCGCATGGTGGTGACGCCCAGGTCGACCAGGATCTGTGCACCGATCCCGTACTCGCGGGAGTCGGCGGGGAGACCCAGCTCGAGGTTGGCGTCGACGGTGTCGAACCCCTCCTCCTGGAGGCTGTAGGCGCGCAGCTTGTGGGCCAGGCCGATACCCCGGCCCTCGTGGCCCCGCAGGTAGACGAGCACACCGCTGCCATTCTGGTCGATGGCCTGCATGGCGCCGTGGAGCTGCGGGCCGCAGTCGCAGCGCAGCGACCCGAACACGTCGCCGGTCAGGCACTCGCTGTGGACCCGCACGAGGGTGTTGGCCTGACCCTGGATGTCGCCCTTGACGAGGGCCACGTGGTGCTCGCCGTCGAGCACCGACTCGTAGGCGTAGACGGTGAACTCGCCGAAGTCGGTCGGAATGCGGGCGTCGGCGATGCGGCGGACCAGCTTGTCCTTGTGGCGCCGGTAGCGGATGAGGTCGGCGATGGAGATGAGGTGGAGCCCGTGCTTCTCGGCGAACGCCTCGAGCTCGGGCAGCCGCGCCATGGTCGCCTTGTCCTCGCTGACGACCTCGCAGAGCACGCCGGCCGGCGACAACCCGGCGGCGCGGGCGAGGTCGACGGCGGCCTCGGTGTGGCCGGCGCGCTTCAGCACGCCGCCCGGTCGGTAGCGCAGCGGAAAGATGTGCCCGGGCCGGTTGAGGTCGGTCGGCCGGGTATGGGGGTCTGCCAGGGCCTGGATGGTGGCCGACCGGTCGGCGGCCGAGATCCCGGTGGTCGTGCCGTGGCGGAAGTCGACGCTGACCGTGAATGCGGTCCGCTGGACCTCCGTGTTGGCCGTGACCATCAGCGGGAGGTCGAGCTGCTCGACCCGCTCGGGGGTCAGGGGGGCGCAGATCAGGCCCGACGTGTGGGCGAGAAAGAAGGCGATCTTCTCCGGGGTGACCGCGTCAGCGGCCATGATCAGGTCGCCCTCGTTCTCGCGGTCCTCGTCGTCCACGACGATGACGATCTCGCCCCGGCCGACTGCCTCGATCGCGTCCTCGACTGCTGAGAAGGGCATCGAACCCGTGTCTCCCTCGTGTTGTCCGGTGGTGCCTGGCGTCCTGGTGCTGCGGTGCGTCCCCATGGTCAGACGGGCGGGGCGGGGGGAGCCAGTTCCACCCGGACGTCGGGTCCCAGGCTAGTCACCGAGCGGACCTCCCCCCGCCACAGGGCGCCGATGGTGGCGGCCCCCGGCCCGGCGAAGAGCGGACGGGCGTCGTCGCCGCCGAACAGGGCCGGCGCCAGGTACAGGACGTACCGGTCGACGAGTCCCCGGGCGTGGAAGTCGTGGGCGACCGCGGCCCCTCCCTCCACGAGCACCTGCACCATCCCCCGCGAGCCGAGGTCGTCGAGGACCTCCTCGGGCGCCCCGGACAGCTCGAGCGCCGGGAGCACGGCGGCACCGTCGGGGGCCCGGCCCAGCACCACCCGGACGGGCTGCTCCTCGGGCCCGCGCACCAACGGGTCGCCCTCGGGCAGCCGCACCGTCAGCGACGGGTCGTCGGCCCGAACGGTTCCCGCCCCGACGATGACGGCGTCGGACACGGCCCGCAGCCGGTGGGCGTCGAGCCGGGCCTCCTCGGAGGTGATCCAGCGGCTCGAGCCGTCGGGGGCGGCGATGCGGCCGTCCAGTGTGGCGGCCAGCTTCAGGACGACCCACGGCCGGCCGGTCCGTCGATGGGCCACGTAGGGGGCCAGCTGCTCGCTCACGACATCGGCACCCACACCGACCTCGACCTCGACGCCGGCCGCCCGCAGCGCGGCGATGCCGCGCCCGTCGACCTTCGGGTCGGGATCGGTCATGGCCACCACCACCCGTGCCACGCCGGCCGCCAGGACGGCGTCGGTACAGGGCGGGGTCCGACCGTGGTGGGCACACGGCTCGAGGGTCACGTACAGCGTCCCGCCTCTCGCCCGCTCGCCGGCGGCGGCCAGTGCGGCCACCTCGGCGTGCGGCCCGCCCGCAGGCGCGGTGGCCCCGGTGAACCACGCCGACGGGACGCCCTCGGCGGTCCGGGGCACGAGCACGGCCCCGACCCAGGGATTCGGCGACGTGCGCCCGTGGACCCGCGCTGCGGCGTCGACGGCCCGGAGCATCCACCCCGCGTCGGCATCGGCGCCGTCCGGGACGTGGACGCTCAGGACGGCGCTCCGGGCCGCTCGTCCGTCGCAGCCCGGAGGATGGCTCCCACCGCCTCGAGCGGGTCCGCCCGGTTGAAGACGGCCGACCCGGCCACGAACACGTTGGCTCCGGCCCGGGCCGCCTCGACCACGGTACGCTCGTCGATGCCGCCGTCGACCTCGATGTCGAGGGTGAGTCCGGCTGCGTCGGCGGCGCGGCGCACCCGGGCCACCTTGGGGAGCACGTCGGCGATGAACGACTGGCCGCCGAACCCGGGGAAGACCGTCATGCACAGCACCAGGTCGACGAGGGGCAGGTAGGGCTCGAGGGCCTCGAACGGGGTGTCGGGGTTGGCGGCCAGGCCCACCCGGAGGCCGAGGTCGCGCATCTGGGCGCACAGGGCCTCGGTCTCCCCCACCTCGACGTGCACCGTGCAACCGTCCGCGCCGGCGTCACGGAACGGCTCGAGGTACCGGGCCGGGTCGGTGATCATGAGGTGGGTGTCGAAGAAGAGGTCGCTGTGGGTACGCAGCGACGCGACCACGGGCGGCCCGATGGTGAGGTTGGGCACGAAGTGGCCGTCCATGACGTCCACGTGGAGCCAGTCGGTACCCGGCGTCACCTGGGCCACCGCATCGGCCAGGCTGCCGAAGTCGGCCGAGAGGATCGACGGGGCCACCCGCAGGGTGGGCGCGCCGGCCGGTGCATGGGTCTCGACGGTCGCCATCCACCCGAGCCTACCGGTCCGCCGTCACGACCCCAGGCGGTCGCCCGGGCCGGGATGGACCCCGTGGAGCCACGCCGGCGCGTCCATCGGGCGCTTGCCCTCGGGCTGGACGGTCCGCAGCTCCAGTCGGCTCCCGCCGCCGGCGCCGACCGCGGCACCGTCCAGCTGTCCCGGGGCGAGCGGTCCCACGGCACCGTCGTCGTCCGCGTGCCCGGCGGCGAGCACGCGCAGCCGCCGGCCGCGGAAGGTCGTCCAGGCCCGGCCGAGCCGTACCACCCGCCGCAACTGCAGGGCCGGGAGGTCCCAGTCGAGTTCGAGCTCGTGCGGTGTGATCTTGTCCGCGTAGGTGGGGTTGCCGTCCTGGTCGTGCGGCACCGGCAGCCCGGTCCGACCGTGGGCCAGGTGCTCGACGAGCATGCCGCAGCCGATGTCGACGAGGCGGGCGCGCAGCTCCTCGACGGGCTCCTCGGGATCGATGGCGGTCGCCACCTCGGCGTAGACCGGCCCGGTATCGAGCCCGGCCTCGACGGCCATCAGGCAGACGCCCGTTTCGGCGTCGCCCTCGAGGACCGCCCGCTCGACCGGCGCAGCACCGCGCCATCGCGGCAGGAGCGAGAAGTGGAGGTTCACCATCTGGAGCTGCTCGAGTACGGCCCTCGGTACGATCCGACCGTAGGCCACGACCACACCCAGCTCGGCGCCGACCCCGGTGGCCGCGGCCAGGTCGTCGGTCACGGGGAGCCCGAGCTCGAGGGCCGCGGCCTTGACCGGGCTCGGCACCAGCGCGCTCCCCCGCCCGCGGCGCTTGTCGGCACGCGACACGACGAGCGCCACCTCGTGCCCGGCGGCGACCAGCGTGCGCAGGGGCGGTACGGCGGCGTCAGGGGTGCCGAGGTAGACCAGTCGGGCCATGTCGGGGACGCTAGTAGGCGACGCCGTCGCCACGGTCGCCCGGACCGCCGCACACGGTCGGTCGGGTGGTCAGACCTCTCGGTCGCTTCCGGCGGAGACCAGCTTGGCCTCCATGGCGCTGGTGTCCAGGCCCATGGCACGGTCGCGCAGGATCCGCAGCGCCTGCTTGCGCATGTCGTCGTCGAGGCGCTCCACCATCAGCACCCCGTTGAGGTGGTCGACCTCGTGCTGGAACATCCGGCCCATGAAGTCGTCGGCCTCGATGCTCAGCTCGTTGCCGTCCAGGTCGTAGCCCTTCAGCAGCACTGTCTCGGGACGGACGATGCCGATGCGCAGCCCCGGGATGGAGAGGCACGCCTCGTCGTGGTAGAGCTCGCCACTCGACTCGACGATCTCGGGGTTGATGATGGCCTTGGGACCGTCGTCGAGCTCGTAGACGAACAGGCGGCGCTGGACGCCGACCTGTGGTGCCGCCAGGCCTGCGCCGACGGCCTCGTACATCGTCTCCACCATGTCGTCGACCAGCTTGACCAGGGCGCCGTCGACGTCGTCGACCGGCTTGGCCACCTGGCGGAGCACGGGGTCGCCGTAGGTGCGCACTGCGTAGGAGGACATGGCTCCAGTCTACGGCAGCGGGTACACCCACCCGACCATCGGCGGCGGCCTCCCACGGCTCCTACCGTCCGGATCGGACGGGGATCCCGTGCCGGGTCGACGCCTCAGGCGTCGGACGGGTCGACCTCCACCCGGAGCCTCCCGGCCGGTCGGTCGACGGACGCCAGACCGTCGGCCAGCACGGCGTGGTCGTCGGCACGCACCAGGAAGCGGTCCTCGCCCGTCGACGACACCTCGAGCCCCGCCACGGCCGTGAGGTCCTCGGCGAACTCCGCTGCACCCGGGCCCCGCAGGAGTGCCAGCGCTCCGAACGGGGGCAGGCCGAGCAGTGTCCGCAGCGGGCGCTCGGCCTCCGCCAGCAGCCCCGGGTCGGCGTGGACGGCCGCGGCCAGCGCCTCGTGGCCCGGCACACGTGTCTGCACGAGGACCCGTCCTCCGCCGGACCGGGCACCCGCCACCCGGGAGGCACGGGCCACCAGGGCCAGTGCCTCCTCGCCCGCGCCGAAGCGGGGTGCCAGCAGGTGCTGGTCGACGTCGAGGAATGCGACCAGCCCGGCATGGTCCACCCGGTGGAGTGCGGCCTCGGTGCCCACCACGAGGCGCGCCTTCCCGAGATCGTCACCCTCCTCGGCCGCCGTCACCTCGACGGCCGGGGTGCCGAGCAGGGCGGCCAGTTCCTCGGTGGCCCGGGACACGCCGATCCGCAGCGACTTCAGTCGGGTCGAGTCACACACGGCACACACCACCGGTCGCCGCTCGCCACAGCGTCCGCAGGCGAGCTCGCCACCGGCGGTGTCCTGGGCCACGGCGCCGCCGCAACGGGTGCACCGTGCCAGTTCGCCGCAGGTGCGACAGGCCAGGAGCCGGATGCGACCGGTCCGGTTGAGGACGCACACCACCCTGCCGTCGGGCCGGTCGAGCTCGGCACGGGCGGCGGTCGTCAGGCGCTCCGAAAACAGTCCGGTCCGGGGGTCGTCACCGGTGCGGTCCACCACCTCGACCACCGCCCACCCACGCCGCTCCACGGCACGGTCGGTGGTGACCAGCGGTCGGCCCTCGGTGACGACGAGCGGTGGGCACGGTGACACCAGCAGCACCGGCGCCCCGTCGCGACGGCCGCGTTCCAGTACGACCTCGACCGAGGACCATGTCGGGGCACGCTCCTCGCGGTGTGCCTCGTCGTGGGCATCGAGGACGACTGCGGCCGACAACCGCTCGACCGGCGCCCAGGCGGCCGCCCGCGTCCCGACGGCGACACACCCACCGCGGCGTGCTGCTGCCCACCCGTCGGGCAGCAGCGCCACGGGCACCCCGGCCGACCGCAGTCGGGCGGTCAGGTGCTCGGCCCGTGCCCGCGAGGCGGCTACCACCAGGACCCCGTCGGGGCCGGTGCGGCTGACCAGTTCCAGCACCAGCAGGGACGAGTCGAGCGCCGGAGCCAGTCGGACCACCGCCGGGCCGTCGGCCGCCAGCGCCGCGTCGACCAGTGCCACCGAGCCGCCGCCGGGCGAGGCGGGTGCGGCCACCGACGGTGGGACGGGCCCGAGGTCCCGCACGATCCGCGGCGGTGACGCCGTCCCCAGGAACGACGACACCGGGCCGGCCCAGCGCCATGCCGCCCAGTCGACGAGGTCCACCACGGACGGCGGCGGTCCGAGACCGCTCGAGGCGGTCAGGTCGAGGGGGTGCACCCCGGGATCCGGGGTGACGTCGTCGGCCACGACCCAGGCCGCCACGCGGCGGCCGTGGAGGGGTACGCGGACGCGGCTGCCCAGCCGGACCGCGCCGTCCAGGGCGGGCGGCACCGTGTAGTCGAACCGCCGGTGGATGGCCGGGACGTCGGGGACGACCCGCACCACGCGGGCACGGTCCCCTCCCGACGCGCCGCCCCCGCCGGCGGCGTTCGACGGGTCGGGCTCGCCGGTCAGAGGCCGAGCGCCTGCTTCAGGTCGTCCGCCCGGGCGGTGTCCTCCCAGGTGAAGTCCTTGTCGGACCGGCCGAAGTGCCCGTAGGCGGCGGTCTTGCGGTAGATCGGGCGCTTGAGGTCGAGGTCGCGCACGATGGCCGCCGGACGGAGGTCGAAGATCTCGTCGACGGCCTTGGCGATGGCGGCGGGGTCCACCTGCTCGGTACCGAAGGTCTCGACGAGCACCGACACCGGGCGGGCGACGCCGATGGCGTAGGCCACCTGCACCTCGCAGCGCGAGGCGGCGCCGGCGGCCACCACGTTCTTGGCCACCCAGCGGGCGGCGTAGGCGGCCGAGCGGTCGACCTTGGACGGGTCCTTGCCGGAGAAGGCGCCGCCGCCGTGGCGGGCCATGCCGCCGTAGGTGTCGACGATGATCTTGCGACCGGTCAGACCGGTGTCGGCGTGGGGGCCGCCCAGTTCGAAGACGCCGGTCGGGTTGGCCAGGACCCGGAGCGCCGAGGTGTCGAGCTCGCCGGGCAGCAGCGGGTCGATGACGTTGCTCCGCAGGTCCGGCAGGAGGAGGGTCTCGAGGTCGATGCCCGGGTCGTGCTGGGTGGAGATGAGGACGGTCTCGAGGGCGATCGGCCGGCCGTCCTCATAGGTCACGCTGACCTGGGTCTTGCCGTCGGGCCGCAGGTACGGCAGCGTGCCGACCCGGCGGACCTGGGACAGGCGCTGGGCGAGGCGGTGGGCCAGCCAGATGGGCAGCGGCATGAGGTCCGGCGTCTCGTCGCAGGCGTAGCCGAACATCATCCCCTGGTCGCCGGCCCCCTGGGCGTTGAGCTGGTCCTCGCCGCCGGTGCCCGCACGCACCTCGAACGCCTTGTCGACGCCCTGGCCGATGTTGGGCGACTGCTCGTCGAGCGACACGATGACGCCGCAGGTGTTGCCGTCGATGCCGTAGGCGTCGTCGTCGTAGCCGATGTCGAGGACGGTCTGGCGCACGAGCTTGGGGATGTCGACGTAGGTGGTGGTGGTGATCTCGCCGGCCACCAGGACCAGGCCGGTGGTGAGCAGGGTCTCGCAGGCGACCCGGCTGTCGGGGTCATCGGTCAGCAGCGCATCAAGGACCGAGTCCGAGATCTGATCGGCCATCTTGTCGGGGTGCCCCTCGGTCACGGACTCCGAGGTGAAGGTGTATCGGCTGCTCACGGGTGGTTCCATCCTCTGTGGTCTGGTCGTCGGGCTCACGGTCGGCGTCGACGGTCTGTGGTGCTGCTGCTGATTCGACGTCCGGTGACGCCCCTGCGGACGGCGTGCGGTGCAGGACTGCGCCCGGGGTCCCCCGGGCACGGCGCACCACGCTACCCGCGGCCCGAGCCCGGCCGCTACGACGGGGCGCGCAGGAGGGTGACGATCCGGTCGATGAGGGCGTCGGCCACCTCAGCCTTGGCGGCCAGTGCCACGGTGGACACGGTCCCGTCCGCCCCGAAGACCGTGACGGCGTTGGTGTCGTGATCGAATCCCACCTGGGGGGCCGAGACGTCGTTCGCCACCATCAGGTCCACGCCCTTGGCAACGAGCTTGGCCCGGGCTCGCCCCGGCACGTCGTCCGTCTCGGCGGCGAACCCGACCAGCACCTGGCCCGGGCGGCGGCGGCGGCCGAGCTCGGCCAGGATGTCGTTCGTGGCCTCGAGCACCAGCTCAGGCACCCCGTCCGACTTGTGCAGCTTGGAGTCGACGGCGACCTTGGGCCGGAAGTCGGCGACCGCAGCGGCCATCACCACCACGTCGACGCCGGCCGACCTGGCGAGCACGGCCTCCTCCATCTGCGCCGCCGTCTCGACCTCGACCACCTCGACGCCCGCCGGCCGTGGCTGGGCGCTGGTGGTCACCAGGACCACGTCCGCCCCCCGGCGGCGCGCCGCGGCAGCCACGGCGTGCCCCTGCTTGCCCGACGAGCGGTTGGTGATGAACCGCACCGGGTCGATGGCCTCTCGGGTACCGCCGGCCGAGACGAGGAGTCGCACCCCGGACAGGTCGCCGGCGGGCCCCGCACGATCGTCGGCGAGTCGGGCCAGTACGGCGGCGACGATCGTCTCCGGCTCGGCCATCCGTCCCGACCCGACGTCGCCGCCGGCCAGGCGGCCCTCCTCGGGCGGCACGACGGCGACCCCGCGACCGGTGAGGGTGGCCAGGTTGGCGCGGACCGACGGGTGCTCCCACATCTCGGTGTGCATGGCGGGACAGACGATCACCGGGGCGGCGGTGGCCACCAGGGTGGTGGTCAACAGGTCGTCCGCCAGGCCGGCCGCGTAGCGCGCCAAGAGGTCCGCGGTGGCCGGGGCCACCACCACCAGGTCGGCGCGCTGGCCGAGACGCGTGTGCGGGATCGGTGAGTCCTCGTCCCACACGCTGGTCTGGGTGGGCTCCGAGCCGAGCGCGTCGAACGTCGCCCGGCCCACGAAGTTGGTGGCCCGCTCCGTCAGCACCGGGGCCACGTGCACGCCGGCGTCGACCAGGCGGCGGCAGACCTCGACGGCCTTGTAGGCGGCGATGCCGGCGGACACGCCGAGCACGACGAAGGAGCGCCCGTCGGTCGGGCCCGGATCGTGTGCGGTCACCTCGGCCACGGCTGTCCCCCTGTCGGACACACCCCGGCGCAGCGGCCGAGGTGTCGTGTCAGTCGGTGGTCTCGTCCTTGTCGGCGGCGACGGCCTCGGCGACGGCCTCCTCGACGGCGAGCTCGACCGCACCCTCGATCAGGGCGAGTGCCGCGGCCTCGGCGGCCTCGGCGGCGGCGATCTCCTCGGGGTCCGGCCGGCTGTACGTCGCCTTGCCCTCGGCGACCTCCTCGAAGGCGATGGAGAGCGGCTTGCCCGAGGCGGAGGCCACCTGGGGCGGCACGACCACGCCGATGCCCTCGCCCAGCGAGTTGTAGTAGCTATTGACCTGCCGGGCCCGACGGGAGGCCAGTGCCACCAGGGTGAACTTGGAGTCGACCTTGTCGAGGAGGTCCTCGATCGGCGGGTCCATGAGGGTGGTCGGGTTCTGGGCCATTGCGATCCTTACGACATGTCGGGGGGCGGGAACCGCCGGGCCTACGAGGCGCCCGAGCGACGAAGGTCCAGTATAGAGGCCACATCGGCGGTGGCCTGCGCGATGGTGTCGTTGACGACCACATGGTGGGCGATCCGGCGCCCCGCACGCTCCTCCTCGGCGCCCTCGGCCAGGCGACGGGCCACGTGGGCCTCGTCGTCTCCCCGGGCCCGCAGCCGGTCGGCCTGGACGTCCGGCGACGGCGGCAGGAGCAGGATCAGGGTGGCGTCGGGGCGCAGCTCGCGGACCTGGCGCGCACCCTGCAGGTCGATCTCGAGCAGGACGTCCCGGTCGGCGCCGACGTCCGGCACCGGGGTGCCGTAGAGATTGCCGATGAACTCGGCCCACTCGACGAAACCCCCGGACGCGGCATGGGCCTCGAACGTGGGGCGGTCGACGAAGACATAGGCGTCCTCGGGCTCGACGGGGCGCCGCTCCCGGGTGGTCCACGAACGGCTCAGCCACAGACGCGGGTCGGCGTCCAATAGCCTGGCGGCGATGGTCCCCTTGCCGGCCCCACCGGGACCGAAGAGGACGAAGATGTGGGAGTGCTCGGCGGGCGCCGTGCCCGCCGGACCGGCTCCGCTCAGCGGGCGGTCTCCCGCAGGAGCGCCTCGCGCTGGTTCGAGCCGAGGCCCTGCAGGCGGCGGCTCTCCGAGATCCCGACGGTCTCCATGAGTCGGCGGGCCTTGACCTTGCCGAGGCCCGGCAGCGACTCGAGTACCGAGAGGACCTTCATCTTGCCGACGGTCTCATTGCCGTCGGCCATCGTGAGGAGCTCCCCGAGGTCGATCGAGCCGAGCTTCAGCTTCTCCTTCACCTCGGCCCGCTCGCGGCGGACCTTGGCGGCCTTGGCCAGTGCGGCCTGGCGCTGTTCGGGCGTGAGTGCAGGCGGTTGCGGCATGGCGGGAACGATAGCGCCTCGACGGGACGCGGTCATCCGAATCGCTCCGGCGGGCACTCCGACTGCCGCGGCGGGTGCGGGTCTGGTCGATACTGGGGGCGTGCCGGTGATGGACCTCAATGCGGACCTGGCCGAGGGCGACGAGCTCGGCGCGACGGATCTGGCGCTCCTCGACCACGTGACGAGCGCCAGCCTCGCCTGTGGCTTCCACGCCGGCTCGCGCCAGGCGATGCGTGCCACCGCCGCGGCGTGCGTCGAACGCGGCGTGTCCATCGGCGCCCACGTCTCGTACCGCGACCGGGCCGGTTTCGGCCGGCGCACCCTCGACGTCGCCTCGGACCGACTGGTCGCCGACCTCGTGGAGCAGTGGGAAATCCTCATCGAGGAGGTGGACGCCGTCGGGGGCACCGTCTCCTACGTCAAGCCGCACGGCGCGCTCTACAACATGCTGGCCGTCGACCCGGAGGTCGCCGATACGGTCGTGCGTGCGCTCGCCCCCCGCTGCCGGGTCCTCGTCGGACTGCCGGGAGGTGCGCAGGCCGGGCCGGCGGACGCCGCCGGCATGGTCGTGGTGCCCGAGGGGTTCTGCGACCGCGGCTACGACGCCACCGGACTCCTGGTGCCGCGCGGTGCTGACGGCGCGCTCGTCGACGACCCGGACGAGGCTGGACGGCGAGCCCGGTCATTGGCCCTCGACGGCGGCCTCGACGCGGTCGACGGCACGTGGGTGGCGGTGGACGTGCGCACCCTGTGCATCCACGGTGACCGGCCCGGCGCCGACCTCCACGCCCGGGCGGTGCGCCACGCACTCGACGGGGCGGGTGTCGAGGTCCGGGCCTTCGCCGGGCCGACCCGTGCGCCGGCCGACGCACCGGCATGATCGGATGAGCAGGTGACAGCGGACGTCGGGCCGGCGCTGCCCGGCGCGGTCGTCCCCTTCGGCGACCGCGCCTTCCTCGTCGAGACGACCGACGTGGCCGGCGCACATGCGCTGGAGGCGGTGCTCGCCGGGCACCTCGCGTCCGGCACCGCACCCGGGTCGGTCGAGGAGATCGTCGTCGGGTTCGCCAGCGTCCTCGTGGTGCTCGACGCCCACCCCGACCGGGCCGCTGCCGGTGTCGTGGCCGGGTGGCTGGAGGCAGTGGCCGGCGCACCGACCGGGCGGGCCCCGGTGGTGGGGCGCCGCCGGGACCACGTGCTGCCGGTCGTGTTCGACGGCGCCGATCTCAACGACGTGGCGGGCATGGTGGGCACCACGCCCGACCGGGTGGTCGAGCTGCTGGTCGGGGCCGACCTCGAGGTGGCCTTCGTCGGCTTCGCCCCCGGCTTCCCCTACCTCACCGGCCTGCCATCCGAGCTGGCTGCACTCCCCCGCCGGTCCACACCCCGGACGTCCGTCCCGACCGGTTCGGTGGCGGTAGCGGCCGGCTACGCCTCCGTGTACCCACGGTCCACCCCGGGCGGGTGGCACCTGCTCGGCCGGACGTCCGAGCGACTGTTCGACCCCGACGTGCCGCCGCACTCGCGCGTCGCGCCCGGCGACCGGGTCCGCTTCGTGGCCACCGACGCACCAGCCGTGACCGGTGCAACCGTGCGCGCCACGTCCGCCGGACGCCCGCTGCTCATCGCCGAGGGGCCGTGCCTCGAGGTCCTCGACCCGGGGCTCGCCACCACGGTCCAGGACGGCGGTCGCCGTGGCGTGGCCGGCATCGGGGTGCCGGCTGCCGGAGCTGCCGACGCCCGGTCGGCCGCGCTCGTGAACCTGCTCCTCGGTGACGACGCCTCGACCGCCGTCCTCGAGTGCACGGCGCTGGGCCCGACCCTGTCCGTGGTCGGCGACGGCCACCTGGCGGTGAGCGGGCCCGGAGCGGTCGAGGTCACCGTCGACGGGCGCCCCGCCCCCGACGGTGCCGTGCTCCCGGTGGCGGACGGGCAGGTGGTGCGCGTCGGCCGGGTGGGTGGCGGCCTGCGGGCCTACCTCGGCGTGGCCGGCGGCCTCGTCACGCCGGTCCTGTTCGGCTCGCGCTCCTCGGACGTGCTCGCCGGGCTCGGCCCCGGTCCGCTTCGAGCGGGCGACCGGCTGGCCCGCGGTGTGGCCGGACGTATCCGTGGCCGGCTCGACCGGCCAGCGCGCTCCCCCGGCGGCACCGTGCTCCGGGTCGTGCCCGGACCCCACGGCACGGTCGACGGGCTGGTGGGCACGGAGTGGGAGGTCGGCACCGACGTCGACCGGATCGGCGTGCGGCTCGGTCCCGTGCGCGGACCCGGGGCGGACGGTGGGCCCGCACGACCCTCGACGCCCATGGTGACCGGTGCCGTGCAGGTGCCACCCGACGGCCGGCCGATCATCCTCCTCCCGGACCACGCCACGGTGGGCGGCTACCCGGTGGTCGCCTGCGTCGCCACCGTCGACCTCCCCCTGGTCGGGCAGCTGGTGCCCGGTGACCGGGTGACGTTCACGTCGGTCGATCCGCCCACCGCCGTCGCACTGGCCGGACGGGACCGTGCCGACACGACGGCCCGGGTGACCGGCTGGTACCCCATCCGGGCGGGGACGTAGACCTGCCCCGGCTGACCTGGTCGCCACCGACGGGACGTCGTGGGCCGCTGGGCACCGGGTGGCGTGGCACGATGGGGAGACGACGTCCGGTGCCAGCGCACCGCGACCGAGCGGAACGATGGAGGAGCAGCACGTGAGCGACACCGGAGACCACCAGGACGACGGCACCTTCCAGGCGCGCGATGACGGCCAGCTGCACTTCGAGAAGGGCACCGAGGACTGGGTCTTCCCGGTCACCGCCCCCGAGGACGCCACGCCGCTCGAGGAGGACGAGCCCGAGGGCACCGTCCCGCCGAGCCCCCTGTGGGCCATGAAGGAGCGGGCACACGGCGGGCTCCACCTCTTCGGGCACCCGGCCCGGATCCGGGCGTGCGCCGGCACGGGCGACGCGGCCGTCTACGCCGTCGACGACGGGCCGCACCACTGCATGATCGGTCGGCGGGTCGGCGCCACCACCGACGGCTGCGTCTACAGCCTCATCGGCCGGGTCGACCTGTCCACCTGGCAGGACCTGGAGCGGGGGGCCGTCGACGGCCGGGCGGCCTTCGCTGCCGCCCACGAGCTCGGACTGAGTGGCACGATCGACGCCGACGGGGTGTCCAACGTCTTCGACGTCGACTGGTACGACGGGCCCGACGACGTTCCCGCCGACTACCTGCCGCCGTCGCCGTTCCACACCTTCGCCGAGGACCTCCCCACCGCCGACCGCTAGCCTCGATCATTCGTCCGGCCCTCGGCTGACGGCGGAGTAGTCGCCGAGTTGTTGGTCGTGATCGAGCTCGTCGACCGAACCCCATCGTGGGCGTGAAGTGCCCCGGTGTTGTCATTCGAG
>Ga0182014_10002232_pt1 | contig 24651 bp, 23 predicted proteins | sample 612S2DmetaG_FD_120489 | JGI IMG/M metagenome (GOLD analysis project Ga0182014, IMG submission 120489) | Permafrost microbial communities from Stordalen Mire, Sweden - 612S2D metaG | ecosystem: Environmental > Terrestrial > Soil > Wetlands > Permafrost | place: Sweden: Stordalen | collected...
CCGGGTGGCCGGGTGGCCGGGTGGCCGGGTGGCCGTTGCTGGGCCGGTAGGTCCGCTGGAACTGCTCGTCGGTGACGGGCCACCGTTCACCTCCGCGTCCCTCCACCACCCAGTCTCCGGCCCGGGCCACGGCCTGCCCTTCCATTGTCCGCAGGATCTGAGTCTCGCTGACCTGCCAGGCGGTGAACGTGCCCGTACGGAGCCACCTCTCCCCGCCAAGCGGCGCATGGCTAGCGCGGAACTCATCGTCCCGGACCGTCCGCTCGTCGCCGGAGTCATCCAGGACATGCCAGTTTCCGGCATCGCCGCACAGCTCATCACCACTGGACCGCCGAGTCCACATCCGCCGTGCGCCCAGCCGTTTCGCCTCGACGGTGCCGATCCGCCGAAACTGAGCTGACCCGGACAGGCCCAAGCTCTAAACAACCTCAGCGAGGGGTACCGAGATGTTGGCCAGCTGGACGATTCGCTTAAATATGGCAAGCGGGCGTTGACCCTCTGGCAGGAAACTGGAAACCGCCGGGATGAGGCCATAACTCTTAATTTGCTCGGAGCAACCTACCATGATTTAAACATGTTTGCAGAGGCGGTCGAATGCCTTGAACGAGCGGTACAGGCTAATCATGATGCAGATCGGCATACCGAAGCTATAGCGCTGCGTCTCCTCGGCAATTCTCTTGATGGCCTTGGACGGCTTAACGAAGCAAGAGAACGATTTAACCCCGCCCTTCTGCTTCAGCGCCAGATAGGCGACAAGTATGGTGAAGCGGAAACGCTACGTAGCCTTGCTAAGGTTCGGTGGCAGCTCAACGATCCACATGGCGCCCGTGAATCGCTTCGCGCTGCTCTGGCGATCCTCCGTGCTCTCAACGATCCGCAAGCTACTGACGCTCAAGATGAGCTAGAACGCTTTTGCCGCGACGATCACTCATCTGATACCTGATCGCACGACGCTCTAGGAGAAGTTCGTGCAGCAAAAGACTACGGTAATCGTGCCACACGACTCCGCCCTCGTCTAGCCGATACCGGCCTTTCAGCTGTATCTCGAGAACGTTCGACCGCGTCATGCCGTCGTACCGGTCCAGTCCCGCTGCGCCGCGGGGAGCGACATCATCAGCGCGACGGCACCGGTCAGGCAACGGGGTAACTCCTTAAGAAACTCCCGGGCGGCGCCCCTCAGCCGGTGCAGCCGACGATGCGCAGCGCGAATTCGCCGTACTCACGGGCCACGTAGGTGTCCGGGTAGCGGCCGCTGGGCCGGAACCAGGACTTGGCGCCGTTGCCCATCTCCAGCACGGCGAAGGCGGCCAGATCCGGGGTGCCCGTCCGGAAGCGGCCACTGCGGTGGCCGCTCTCGATGATCCGCCGGATCCGCGCCCCGTACTCGTCCCGCTTGGCCACGATGGCCAGGCGGTTACCGGGTTCCAGGCTGCGCACGTCGTTGTTGCAGACCGTGACCTCGTCCGGGTACCGCAGGAAGTCCAGCACCAGCGACTCCGTCGCGCGCCGCAGTTGCTCCGCCACGTCGCCGACCCCGGCAACCGCATCGTCGAGAGCAGCGGTCGCCCGGTCCATCGCCCGGTCCATGATCGCGTACAGGATCTCCTGCTTCGAGGCCACGTGGTTGTACAAGCCGGGCGCGCTCACCCCGAGCACTACGGCAATGTCCTTCATGGACGTGCCCCGGTAACCGCGCTCGGCGAACAGCGCGCAGGCGGCGTCGATGACGGCGGCCCGATTCGCCGTGGTTGACCTCTCCACACCCAGCAGCCTAGGGTTAATGAACGTTAATTCGGAAGACAGGGCGCTGGGCGCGGCCGACAGTGCACTCGAGGAGTCCACCCATGACCGCTTCCATGAGCTGGGAACTTGACCGTGAGCACGAGGAGTTCCGGGCCGGCGTCCGGGTGTTAGTGGACCGTCAGGTACGGCCGGTGGTCGAGGAATCGGAAGAAGCGGGCCGTCCGCCCGCGGCACTGCTGAAGGAGATGGGCAGTGCCGGCCTGCTGGGACTGGCGGTGCCGGAGGAGTACGGGGGCGGCGGCGGCGACACCCTGGCCATTGTTCTGCTCGCCGAGGAGCTTGCCCGCGCCAGCGGCGGGATCGCGGTGACCGCGCTGGTGACCGGGTACATGTCCACGCCGCACATCGCGCATTTCGGCACGGACGAGCAGCGCGCCCGCTACCTGCCCGGCCTGGTGTCCGGGGAGAAGATCGCCTCGATCGCGGTGACCGAGCCCGGCGCCGGATCTGACGTGGCCGGCATCACGACCCGCGCGACCCCGGCCGGCGGGGGGTTCCGGCTCGACGGCACCAAGATGTTCATCACGAACGCGGGGCTCGCCGACGTCTTCGTGGTCGCCGCGCGCACCTCGCCGGACGGGCACCGTGGGATCACCACCTTCATCGTCGACGCCGGCCATCCCGGGCTGTCGCTGGGGCGCCCGCTGCGCAAGATGGGCTGGCACGCCTCCGACACCCGCGAGGTGGTCCTGTCCGGCTGTTCGGTGGACGGCGACGCGGTGCTCGGCGAAATGGGCCGCGGCTTCCATCAGATCATGTCCGCCTTCCAGCTGGAACGGCTGACCCTGGCCGCGATGGGGCTGGGGCACGCGGCGGAATGCCTGGCTGCTGCCACCGCGTACGCCCGCGAGCGGGCCGTCTTCGGTGTCCCCCTGATCAGCAAGCAGGCTATCTAGCATCGCCTCGCCGCCCTGTCGGTGGAGCTGGAGGCCGCCCGGCTGCTCACCTACCGGGCTGCGGCCCGGCTGGACAGCGATCATCCGGAGGCCGCCGCGTCGGTCGCCATGGCCAAGTACCACGCGGCCATCGCGGCGTGTCACATCGTCGACGAGTGCGTCCAGATCTTCGGCGGCAGCGGCTTCCTGGAGGAGACACCCGTGGCCCGCCACTACCGGGACGCCCGGGTGCTGCGCATCGGCGGCGGCACCGACGAAATCCAGCTTGAGATCCTGGCCAAGGGGCTGCGGGGGTGACCGTGCCCGGCGCTGGGGCGGCTACTGCACCGGAGGAGGCTACTGCACCGGAGGGGGCCGAAGCGGTCCGCGGTGCCATGACGGCGGCCCGCCGCGGCAACGACCCGAGCCGCTGGCCGGGCAAGCTGCCGGTCGCTGACCGGCTGGCGGTCCTGCTGGACCCGGGAAGCTGGCGGGAGGACGGTCTGCTCGCGAACGCCACCGCCGAGGGCATGCCCGCCGACGGCGTGCGGACCGGGGTAGGCCGCATCGACGGCCGTCCGGTTGCCGTCATCGCGCACGACTTCGCGGTCAAGGCCGGGTCCTGGGGCCGGCTGACGTGTGAGAAGCAGGTCCGGATTCTGGAGCGGGCCGACCGGGACCTGCTCCCCGTGATCTACCTGGTCGACTCGGCGGGCGGGCGCCTGACCGACCAGCTCGGCTTCTTCTCCGACCTTCGTGGGGCCTCCCTCGTCTTCCACCTGCAGGTCGCCCTGTCCGGGCGGGTGCCGCAGATCTGCTGCCTGCTCGGCCCATCGGCCGCCGGCGGCGCGTACATGCCGGCGTTCACCGACTGGGTGGGCATGGTCGAGGGCAACGCGTCCATGTACCTGGCGTCGCCACGGGTCGCGGAGAAGGTCACCGGTGAACGGACCACGCTGGAGGAGATGGGCGGCGCGGTAATGCACGCCACCATCTCCGGCTGCGCGGACGAGGTGTTCGGCTCCGATTGGGAAGCCATCTCCGCGGCGCGCCTGCTGCTGTCCTACCTGCCCGACAGCTGGGAGCAGCGACCGCCGGCCGCGGCTCCCGCCGGGCCGGCCTGCCCCGACTGGACGGGTGTGACACCGGCGGCCGAGTCCGAAGGCTACGACGTCGGTGACGTCATCGGACGGGCTGGTCGACGCGGGCTCGTTCTTCGAGATCAAGCCGCGCTGGGCGGAGGAGATCGTGGTCGGGCTGGGCCGCCTGGACGGCCAGGTCGTGGGGATCGTGGCCAACCAGCCGCAGGTGCGCAGCGGCGCGATCTTCGTCGACTCCGCGGACAAGGCCGCCCGCTTCATCACGATGTGCGACGCGTTCAACGTGCCGCTGATCTTCCTGCACGACGTGCCCGGGTTCATGGTCGGGGCCGCGGTCGAGCGGCAGGGCATCATCCGCCACGGCGCGAAGATGATCACGGCGATGGCCAGCAGGCGTGCGCACCACGCTGCCCTTTCTCCGGGCCGTCCTGGCCGAGGCCGCCTTCACTGGCGACGGGCCGGACGGCTTCGCCGTCCACACGAGCTGGATCGAGCAGGACTACCTGCCCGGCGCCACGACCGCCGGGGGCGCCCCCGAAGGTGACGACGCGGACGACGGGCGGGTGGCAATCCAGATCGGCCGGCGCTGGCTCATGGCCGGCGTGCCCGGTCTGGCCCAGGCGCGCGAAGGTCCGCTGGCCCGCGCGCGCGAGCAGGCCCGCGAGCGACGGGAGCGGGCCGCCCACCCGGCCGGCGACGTGGTCACCGCGCCCATGCAGGGGACGCTGGTGCGGCTGCTGGTGACGGAGGGCGAAGAGGTCACCGGCGGGCAGGTGATCGCGGTCGTCGAGGCCATGAAGATGGAGAACCCGCTGCGCGCGCCGCACGCCGGCCGGGTCACCGGGGTGCGGGTCGCGGCCGGTGACACCGTCGCCCAGGGGGCCACGCTCTGCCACGTCACGGAGCCCGCATGAGATCAGGCCTCGTGATCGGCACGTCGGGGGCCTTCGGAGCCGTCGCCGCCGATGCTCGCCGCGCCCCCCGGAACGGCACGCCGACGTTACGGCGCTGTTCGCCCGGGCGGTGTGCCCGCACCTTCCCGCGGCGTGAGGACAGCCGGCGCGGGCTGGCCGGGTTGCTGATCGCGCTGCGCCGGGGCCTGGCGGGCGCGGCGCTGGTAGGCGGCGGCCAGCCGGGCGGCCCCGGTGATCCTGGCCTGCAGGCGGCGGGCCACGTCGACGTGATCGGCGGTCCAGATCATCCTGACCGCCGCAGCCGTTCCCTGCCCGTCCGTGCCGCTGAGATCGCGCTGTACGGCGTCGATGAGACGCCCGTCGGCGGCCCCGTCGGGCGGAAGCTCGGGGGGTACGTCACCCGATCCGGCCAGGGCCCGCGCCAATGCCTCGTACCAGCCGAAAATCAGTGTCTCGGCCCCGAGTACCTCGTTACGGGCCGCGGTCCGGTCCCCGGCGGGCGCGCCGCTCTCGTCTTGCTGCCACAGGTCGACCACGGCGTCGGCGCTCAGCCGGAGGATGGCGACCCCGGTGATCAGCGCGGCCGTGTCCGCCAGCGGCAGGTGCTTCGGGCCGCGCTCGGCGAGGAAGCCGCGGAACGCGTCGTCGAGGCGGCGGGCGGCGGCGGCGGCCCGCAGGCTTTCCTCGTGCGGGGCCGGGGTCGCGGGCAGCAGGCGGTCGCAGCGGACGACACCGAACATGACCGCGCGGTTCAGGTAGCGCGCGGTCTCGGAGTACGCCTCGGAGAGTGCCTGGCCCAGAGCCGAGGCGGCGCCCCGGGGCCAGAACAGCGCGCCGACGCCGACGCTGACCGCACAGCCGATCGCGACGTCCTCCACCCGGACGAGACCCACCTTCCAGCCCGCGGGCGCGATGATGTTGTACAGGATCAGCAGCGTGATGGTGAACGCCGCCTGGCCCGCGGCAAAGGAGATCACGGCCGGGGCCAGCCCGGCGATGAGCACGGCCAGCGGGAACAGGATCCACAGCACGGTGTCGTTGGTGCCGATAGCGAGGATCAGCGCCCCGCCGATCACGAACCCCACGACGTTGCCCGCGATCCCGCGCAGCGCGTTCTGCCCGGTGCTCAGCGCGTTGGACCGCAGCACGGTCAGCGTGCCGAGCACCACCCAGAACGAGTGCTGCACGCCGGTCAGGTCGGCGACGAGGACGGCCAGCCCGAGAGCGACCGCGCCGCGCACGCTGTTGTGCAGCCAGACGGAATGCCGCTCCACGTGGGCGCCGGCGCGCTCCTGCGCGGACGCCAGTGCGCTGCCTGGGCCGCCTGCGCCGCCGGGCTGATGGCCGAGCAGTTGCTGCCACCAGGTCCGCTGCCCGGCGGCTACCGCCCGCTGGATATTCGCGGCGACGGCCGAGACGGCGAAGCTCAGTTCCTGGGCCCGGAAGGACGGTTCGAGTGAGCTGACGTACTCGGCCGCGGATCGCCCGGTGCCGTCCGCCGGGGGCGCCGGAGCCGGGCCGGCCGCGATGGCCGACATGGCCGTGCGCTCCATCGTGTCCCCGGCCGCACGCAAACGGTCCAGGCCCGGCTGGAGCTCATCCGGGTCGCTCCGGGCCGTGCCGAGCAGGGTGCCGCCGCGTTCGAGCAGGTCCGCGGCGGCCAGTTTGACGTCACATACCGCGCCGAAGGCCGGCCCGGACGGAGCCCCGGCGGGCATCCGGTCGAGAATCGCGTCCAGCCAGACGAGTTCGTCCACGAGCCGGACGAGAAAGCGCGCGGCCGTGGTCAGGCCGGTGGGGCGGTAGGGGGTGGCGAAGAACGACGTTCGCAGGCTCTGGACCGCCGCGGCGGCGTCGGTGACCGCGTCGTCAGCGCCGGTTCCCGCGAGGCCGCCGCCGCGGGCCCGGCCGACCTCGGCGCGCATCCGCCGGGCGAGCAGCGCACACGCCCGGACCAGGGGCGCTCGCAGCGGATCATTGGCTGGAGCCGGCCACAGTACGGTGATCGCGATCAGGGACGCCGCTCCCGCCAGCAGCCAGCCACTGAGCCGGGCCGGGATCGAGCTGGCCGGCCCGCGCAGCGTCACCGGCAGGATGAACCCGAGCAGCAGCGAGGTCGACGCGCTGGCCAGCGCCGAGCTCACCACACCGGCGAACAGGACCGCGAACCCGGCGATGGCCATGCCGATCGCCGCCAGCCAGACGGTGCGCGACGCCAGGGTGCCGAGGCAGATGAACACCGCCCCCACGCCGATCAGTGACACCTGGGCGGCGAGCCGTTCGCGGAGCCGGCCGCCGAACGCGACGAACAGCAGCATCGCCAGCGACCCGAACGCGGCGAACGTGGCCATCGTCGCGCTGCCGATGACCTTCTCGCTCAGCGCAAGCATGGCCGGCATGACGATCGCGGCGCGCCCCGCCCGTCGCAGCGCGGACAGGCCCGCGTCACGGGACCGGAGCCACCGCAGGCCGATCACCGTGGGATCCGCAGCCCCGTCACCCGGGACTGGCGCGCGGTCAGATGGCATTGAGCAGGTCGCGGGCGGCCGACTCGATGGTCAGTACCCGCGCACCGAACGCCTCCGCCCGGCGGGCGTAGGGGTGGCCCTCGAGGCGTTCCCCGAAGCGCCGGTACCCGGTCATCAGCTCCTTATCGGATACCACCCCGACCGCCTTGTAGACCGAGTAGAGCAGCGGGGAGGCGTGGCCCTTGGAGAAGATCAGGTGGTCGTTCGCGTCGTTATGCGGGTCGTCCCAGTCGTATCGCAGGTGACGGCCGATAAGCACCGCCAGCAGGTCCGCAGCGGACATGCTCGACGTGGGATGACCGGACCCGGCGCTGGTGCTGGACCGGACGGAATCAACCCGGAGCTGAGCGGCGAGTTCCGCGGTCTCGGCGAGGTCGATCCCGGTGCGCGGCTGAGGCGTGCTGGCCATGTCAGTGACTCTTTCCCCTCGATCGTCGGGTAGCCATCGAACAACCGGCGGCCCGTCACTGTCCAGCCCTTCGGGGCCGGTCCCCTTCCCGGTTCCTTCCTCCCATGGACAGGGTGACGGTCGTGTCCGCCGCGATGACCTGGTGCCGAACGGGCAGCAGGGAAAAGCATGACATGACGTTCATGGCCGTACCGGCAGGCGGCGCCCGTGCCGTCGGGCGGGTCACGCGGGCTGACGGCACGGGCCGGGGCCGGTAAGGCGGGCGGCCGGTCAGATCACCGGCACCGCATAGGGGTTACTCAGCGGCGGGGTATGTGCCCGCATTCTCCGTTGCGGTAGATTCCCCCGTGATTTCGCCGAGGACGTCCTCTAGCTCAAGTAGCTCGATGAGCGTGAACCTCTTTGGCCGCGGCAGTCTCCTGTTCAGGCAGTTGCTCATATACCCGTACCTCCCGTGTGGCGACATATAGTCCCGAATCGACCGTAGCATCAGATTTCCGGCCGATAGAGAGCCGAGGCGAAGCAGGCGGCATGCCGGGATTAATACGGTGGTCACATGACCGGGCCGCGCACGGGAGATGCCTTCGGTGAAATGGTGCGTGCCGCTCTGAGCCGGGAGGTCGCCCAGCGGGAGGCCGCCGTCACCGAGATCATCGAGCGGGACGACGGTTTTGTCCGGGCCAATGCGGCGTCGAAGTACCTGGCCGCCCCGTCGGCGTGGGCGCCGTTCGAGCGGCGGGCCCTTGGCCTGGCCAGGGGGCGGGTGCTCGATGTCGGGTGCGGGGCCGGGCGGTTCTCGCTGCCTTTGCAGGCCCGCGGCCTGCCGGTGACGGCCCTGGACGTGTCACCGGGTGCCGCGGCGGTGACCACGGCGCGCGGCGTCCGCCGTGTCGTGACCGGCACTGTCGCCGATCATGCCGCCAGCGGCGCGCGTTATGACACATTCCTGCTTATGGGCGAGAACCTCGGCCTCGGCGACAAGTACGGCGCGGGCCACTGAGCCTTAGCGAAACAACCGAGCGGTGCCGTCGCGGAACGTGGGAGCGGTCAGGAGTCGGAGGTGACGGCGGCGTCGGCGGCGTCGGGGGCCACCGCGCCGTGCTCGAGCGCGGTTTCCACCACCCCCTCGCGCTCCCGGCGGAACAGGTTCCAGTGGTTGAACACCAGGTTGAGGATGAACACCACGATCACCGTCGAGGTGATGCTGGATCCGAAGATGACCTGGAAGTTCTGCGGGAAGTGCAGGTAGAACGACGGCTGGATCGTCGGGATCAGCCCGAACGACAGCGCGACGGCGACAATCAGCAGGTTGTGATTGCCCTCGAAGGACGCCTTGTTCAGGGTCCGGATGCCGATCGCCGTCACCATCGCGAACATGACCGTGGCCGCGCCGCCGATGACCGGGGCGGGCAGGTCGGCGACGATCGCGCCGACCTTTGGCACCAGTCCCAGGATGATCAGGAAGCCCCCGCACACGGTGACCACCCACCGGCTGCGGACCCGGGTCATCCCGATCAGGCCGACGTTCTCGGCGTACGCGGTGTCGGGGAAGGAGTTCATGAACCCGGCCAGCAGCGCGGACAGCCCGTCGGTGGCGAGCCCCCGGGCCAGATCGTTCGGCCGCAGTTTCTTGTCGACCATTTCCGCCACGGCCAGCATGTCCGCCGTCGACTCGGTGTACGTCACCAGGATCACGATGCACATGGAGATGATCGCGGCGGCCACGAACTTCGGATGCCCGAAGTGGAACGGCGGGGCGATGCCGAACCACTTGGACGTGGCCACGTCCGGGAACTTCAGCAGGCCCATCGGCCAGGCGATGAAGCAGCCGGCGATGATCGAGATCAGCACGGCGGTCTGGCCGATGAACCCCCGGAACAGCCGTGTGATGATGATGATCAGCACGATCACGGCGGCGGCCAGCAGGATGTGCGAAATCTGTCCCGAGTCGGGGTTCTGTGTGGTGACCACCGAGCCGGTGGCGGCGTTGAACTCGGCGTAGGTCTTGCCGTTGACGACGGTGGTGACCGGGTTGGCGGGCACGAAGCTGCCGAACTTGTTGCCCGCGATCAGGCCGACGTCCGCGCCGATCAGCGACAGCCCGATCATGGCGATGACGGTCCCGGTGACCAGCGGCGGGAAGAACTTCAGCACCATCGAGAACGGCTTGGCGATGAGCAGGCCGAAGACGCCGGAACACAGCAGCGCCCCGTAGACGTAGGGCAGCCCGTTCCGGCCGCCGTACTGATTGGCGATGATGATCATCGGGTTCAGCACGGTGAAGGTCGCGCCGGCGACCACGGGCATCCGGACACCGATGATCCGGGACACGCCCACCGACTGCAGCACGGAGGCGATGCCCGACACCAGCAGGTCGGCGCTGACGAGCAGGGCGATGTCGCTCTTGTCCAGGCCGACCGCGGGCCCCACGATCAGCGGCACCGCGACCGCCCCCGCGTACATGATGAACAGGTGCTGCAGGCCGAGCAGCAACAGCCGGGGAGGCGGGGGTACCTGATCAACCGGATGGCGGACTTGATTCTCGCCCGGCGGGCTCGTCGTGACGGCTGATTCGCTCACTGCGTCCTCCCCAGGAGTTTCGGGTATGCGCTCAGGACCAGGCGATGCCCGCGTCCGGCGCGTCGTCGGCCAGTACCGTCCCTTCGATGAGCCCGTACGGCCGGTCGGCCGCGTAGTAGACCTCGTTGTCGTTGGCCAGCCCGAACGGCGCCAGGTCGACGGCGAAGTGGTGCTTGTTCGGCAGCGCGAGCCGCACCTCGCAGATCTCCGGGACCGCGGCCAGGACCGCGCTGCCCATCCCGTACAAGGTCTGCTGCAGCGAATAGCTGGGGGTCTGGGTGAAGGCGTCTATCAATGCCGAACGGGCGGCGGTAAAGGCGGCTGTCCAGTCGGAGTCTGCCTCCCGGAACCGCCACGACGCGCTGACCGTGGTGGCCAGCATGCGATCGTAGGCGTCCTCCAGCGTCGTGTACTCGTCGTGCGGGAAGCCCCGGAACTGCGAGCCCGTCGTGTTCAGCACGAGCAGGTCCCGCAGGCCGCCGACGACGCTGCGACCGTGGTCCTGGTCGTCGATCACCGTGACGGTACGGATGTACTCCCCGGAACGGGCGAACGAATGACCGCCCGCACCGAGCGGGGCCCAGGGGTACTCCTCGATCGCGATCCGGGCCCGCGAGATCGCCTCCTGGCCGCCGGTGTAGTGCGCGGCCAGTTCCAGCCCGAACGCCTCCGGCTCGATCCCGCCCAGCTTCTTGGCCAGGGCGTATACCGTGTTCTTCTGCGTGTCGGTCGGCAGCACGTGTGCGTTGTCGCCGGTCAGGTGGGTCCCGGCCAGGTCACCGGACAGGGCGGTGGAGACGTTCCAGTCCCGGACCAGATCCGCGCCACCGGGGCCGGCCGCCCGGCCGATATGCACCACGCGCACCTCGGCCTTGCCGTACCGGTTGGCGCCGAGCTGGACCATGACCGCCCGCCTCCCTGTACCGCCTGAACTGTGGCTTACGGTTAATGTGACAGCGGGGCGTTACAGGGTGATTTCGCCACGTTATAGGTCGATGTCGGCGTTCTTGGTGAGCTCGGTGTAGACGCGGTCCCGGGTGAGCGGGAGGTCGGTCAGCCGCCGGCCGGTGGCATCCCGGATCGCATTGGCCAGGGCGGGCGCGACCGGATTGAACGGGGCCTCGCTCATCGGCTTGGCCCCGAGCGGGCCGAGCGGGTCGTGGGAGGTGGCGAAGAGCACCTCGGTCCGCGGGACGTCGCCGAACTGCGGCAGGTGGTAACTGCGGAACACGCGGGTGCTGACCCGGCCCGCGGCGTCGATGTCGACGTGCTCGTACAGCGCCGCGCCCAGCGCCTGGGCGACGCCGCCCTCGACCTGGCCGCGGCATTGTGCCGGGTTGATCACGGTGCCCGCATCGGCGGCGTGCACGCTGTGCAGGATCCGGATTTCCCCGGTGGACGGGCGGACCGCCACCCGGAAGCCCTGCACGTTGAACGACACCGACCGCGGGGTCCCGTCACTGGTCGCCTCGGCCGTGAGCAGCGCGCCGGTCGCCGGGCCTTCGGCTGGGGGTGGCGCCGGCGGGGGCGCGGCGGGTGCCGGCGGGCTGGCCGCTATCTGGCGGGCCAGCGCACGCGCCGCGCGCAGCGTGGCCAGTCCCGCGACCACCGTGCCCGTCGACCCGTAGGCGCCCGTGTCATGAGTGACCAGATCGGTATCGGACTGCCGCAGCTCGATCTCGTCAGGGCCCACGCCGAGCGCCTGGGCCGCCAGCTGCCGGTGCACCGTGGCCGTGCCGTTGCCGAACTCCGCGGTTCCCACCGACAGCGTGAAGCCGCCGCCGTCCCGCTGGGCGATCCGGGCGTGGGCGTGATGGCCGCCTGGCGGCACGGTGTCGAGCATCGATACTGCGATCCCGGTGCCGGTCCGCCAGCCCGGCCCGGCCGGGACCGGCTCACCTCCGCCGCGGGCCAGCGCGGAGGCCACCAGGTCGAGGCATTCGGCCAGCCCATAGCTGGCGACCTGAACATCGTCCGGCTCTTCGTGCAGCGAGATCAGCGGGTCCCCGGGCCGGATGACGTTCCGCCGGCGGAACTCGGCCGGGTCGATGTCCAGCTTGCGGGCCAGCTCATCCAGGGCGCACTCGACCGCGAACGCGGACTGGGACAGGCCGTAGCCGCGGAAGGCCCCGGCCGGCACCGTATGGGTGTAGACCGATACGCCGTCGATCTTCTTGTTCGGGCAGCGGTACAGGCTGATCGCCTCGCCGCAGCTGTGCATCAGCACCCCGTCGGCGTGGTTGCCGTACGCGCCGGTGTTGGCCACTGTCTGGATCGCCAGCGCCGTCAGCGTGCCGTCCGCACGGGCGCCGGCCTGCACGGTGATCCGCATCGGATGCCGGGTCGTCGCGGCGGTGAACTGCTCCTCCCGGGTGAATTCCAGCTGCACCGGGCGCCGCAGCCGGAGCACGGCCAGGGCGACGACATCTTCGGTCAGCATTTCCTGCTTGCCGCCGAATCCGCCGCCGACCCGGGCCGCCAGCACCCGCACCTGCCCGGGCGGCAGGCAGAAGATCCGGCAGATCGCATCGCGGGTGAGGAAAGGCGTCTGCGTGCTGGTCCGCAGCACCAGCCGCCCGTCCTCGAGCCAGCCTATTGTGGCGTGTGTCTCCAGGTGCGCGTGCTGCACCCGGTGGATGGCAAAGCTGTGGCTGACCACCGCCGCGGCACTGGCCAGGCCGGCCGCCACATCCCCGGCGCCGCCATGCACCTCGGCCGCGACGTTACGCTCCGGGGCGGCGATCCCGTCGGCTGTGCTCTTGTCCCCGTGCACGAGGGGCGCCCCCGGAGCCAGGGCCTCGTCGGGGTCGAGCACGGCCGGGAGCACCCGGTAGTCCACGGCCACCAGGGTGGCGCCCCGCTGCGCCGCCGCCGTGGTCTCGGCTACCACGGCGGCGACCCGCTGCCCGGTGAAACGGACCACCCGGTCAAACAGCATCGTGTCGAAGGGATCGTCGGTGATCTTCTCGTGCCGCGCGGTGGAATAGCGGACGCCGGGGGAATCGGCGGAGCTGAACACGGCGAGCACGCCGGGGACGGCCAGTGCCGCGGTGGCGTCGACCGACCTGACGTCCGCGTGCGGGTGCGGCGAGCGGACCAGCGCCATGTGCGCCAGCCCGGGAACGGCCAGGTCGAGGGTGTAGGGCTCGCGGCCCGTGACCACGCCCAGCCCGGCCGGTGCGAGCAGGCTGGCGCCGGCTGGGCCCGGGGAAGCCGGCGCCTCCTCTTCCCGGGCGCCGGCGGACAGGCGGCCCAGCGCGTCGGCGATCGCCCGGTAGCCGGTGCAGCGGCAGAGGTTGCCTTTCAGCGCGCGGGCCGGATCGGCACGCTGCGCGTCGTCGAGGGCCGCCATCGTCATGATCATCCCGGCCGTGCAGAAGCCGCACTGGAACCCGTGGGAGTCCAGGAACGCCTGCTGCGCGGGGTGCAGCTCACCGTCGCCGGCGGCCAGGCCCTCGATCGTGGTCACCGGCTGGCCGGCTGCGCGGACCGCCGGGTAGATGCAGCTGTGCACCGGTACACCGCCGACGTGGACGGTGCAGGCACCGCAGTCACCCGCGTCGCACCCCTTCTTGACGCCGTACCAGCCCTGTTCGCGCAGGTACGTGCGCAGGCACTGGCCGGGCGCGGGTGCCGGGCCCGCCGGGACGCCGTTGATGATCACAGCCGCTCCAGCTCGTCGAGGACCTCGAGGGCGAGCTGCCGGGTGATCGCCTCACGCCACGCGGGGGCTCCGTGCACGTCATCGTGGTAGCGCGGGGCGGCGGCGGCCAGCGTGGCCAGCAGCCCGTCCGGTCCGGGTGGCGCGGGGAAGCGCAACTGCACCGGCCGGGTCGTCGCGGCGGTCAGTGTGATCACCAGGGCACCGTCCGACGGCGAGCGACGGCCGATCACCACCGCCGCCGAACGGCCGAGGGCGGACAGTGACAGCTGCCGGAAGGCGGTGGCGCATTGCAGGGCCCCGATCGGCAGGTGGACCGAGCGCAGCAGCTCGCCGGGACGCAGGCGGCACCGGCCGGGGCCGGTCACGAAATCGGCGACCGGGATACGCCGGACGGCGCCGCCGGTGCCCCAGATCTCGGCCACGCCGTCCAGGGCGGCGGTCAGTGAGATCATCGGCCCGGCGGGCAGCGCCAGGCAGATGTTCCCGCCGACCGTGGCCGTGTTCCACACCTTGAAGGAGCCGAGCAGCGCGGCGCAGCACTGGCCGACGAGCGAGGCGGCCTGCCACGGCGGGAACTCCTGCCGCGCCAGCTCGGCCAGCGTGCAGGTGGCCGCGATGTCCAGCCCGTCCGGGCTCACCTGGAGCGCCGTCCAGCCGAACGCGTGCAGGTCGAGCAGCCGGGTGAGGGCCGGTTGCGGTTCAGAGAACAGCCATGTGCCGCCGGCGAGCCAGGCGTCGCCGGGACGCCAGATGCCCAGCCGGGCGTCCGCCACTTCCGTGATGCCGGGCAGGTCCATGGTTCAGGTCCTCCCGCCGTCGGCCGTGGCGGCCAGGCCGCCGCCGATTGCCAGCACGTCCGTTGCGCCCTCCCTGAGATCGTGGTCCTTTCAGTGTGACCAGCGGTTATTTCAGCGGTATTTCCCCCCGCATAGAGTGGCATGGGCAGCTGGGCGACACCGGAGGTGCATGGCGATGACCCACGAACCAGAGAAGGCCATCCTCGCCGGGGGATGCTTCTGGGGAGTGCAGGATCTCATCCGCAAACTCCCCGGGGTGATCTCGACGAGGGTCGGGTACACCGGCGGCGACGTACCGAACGCGACCTACCGTAACCACGCCGGCCACGCCGAGGCCATCGAGATCGTCTTCGATCCAGAGAAGATCTCCTACCGGGACCTGCTCGAGTTCTTCTTCCAGATTCACGACCCGACCACGCGGAACCGGCAGGGCAACGACATCGGGACGAGCTACCGGTCGGCCATCTTCTACACCACCGACCAGCAGAAGCAGGTCGCCGAGGACACCATCGCGGACGTCGACGCCTCGGGGTTGTGGCCGGGCCCGGTCGTCACCGAGGTTGAGCCCGCCGGTCCCTTCTGGGAAGCCGAGCCGGAGCATCAGGACTACCTGGAGCGCTACCCCGACGGCTACACGTGTCACTTCGTCCGCCCGGGCTGGAAGCTGCCGCGCCGTTCGGACAAGGTCAGCCAGTAACGGAGCAGGCCCCGCCGTGGTCGCGGCGGGGCCTGCCCGGATCTGGCTGCTGCCAATCCGGCGGGAACAGCTCAGCGGGAACAGCTCAGCGGTTCCAGTTCCTCAGGGATAGCTGACGATATCGCTGGGGCCGGGGCTGGCCGCGTTCACCGCCGCGCCCGTGTCGTTGACGACGTGATTGATGCTGCCCGACCCGTTCAGGAACCGGGTGAACACGTCGTTCAGCCGGACCCCGGGGGTGTCAGGCACCGAGAACGCGGTCGCTGACTGGATCGGCACGCCCAGGTCGAAGAAGCAGTAGCTGCCCATGCCGTAGCCGGTGAAGCTCTTGACTCCCGCCGGGATCAGGAACGCCGGGTACCCATCCGTGGTGGGGCTGGACATCCAGGCCGCCTGACTGGGCGGGTCGTAGGGCATCTCGTTCTGGAAGAAGATGTCCTCGCCGTTCTGGCCGTTCCAGATGACCTCGTTCTTCTGGTAGTGCTCGACGGCCAGGCCGTAGGCGGTCACGTTGCTGCCGTTGACCACGAGGCCGGTATCGGCCGGGTTGGTGGTCCAGCCGGCCCCCGCGCCATGGTCCGCCCGCCAGGCCCAGATGTCATCCAGGATGGTGTTGGAGCTGTCGACCACGAGGCTGTCGGTGGCCGAGCCGGCTGTGGCCCCGCCGATGCGGAAGAAGACGTCCTGCACGAGGGCGGGATCGGACGGGCTGGTGATCCCGGCCGTCAGCGGGTTACCGACCTGCAGGAGCACCCGGGAGGTCTTCGGCCCGGCGTCGAAGATCATTCCCGAAAGCTTGACCCCCTGGCCGACCAGCACCTGCATGGCCGCGTTGCCGTTCTGCGGGACCAGGGTGGGGAAGCCGAGCCCGAGTACCACCGTGTTGGGGCGGGAGACCAGGATCGGTGCGCTGAGGTTGTAGACGCCCGGGGTCAGGATCAGGTCCCGGCCCAGGGCCAGGGCGGCGTCGATGGCCAGCACCGGCGTGCTGGGCGTGGCGATGAAGAACTTACTGATCGGAATCGAGGTGCCGGCCTCGGTGCCGCTCGCCCAGGACGGTCCGGAGGAGTTGTGCGCCAGCGCCGGCACGAAGACGCTATCGGCGCCGGTGGCGCTGGTCTGCAGGAACGGCTCCTCCTGCGTTACCGGGCTGGTGGCCAGCGTGGTGTAGGGCGGCGTCCCGTTGGCGAGCCCCGAGGTACTGGAAAAGCTCTGCGCCGGGGCGCCCGGGTCGCCGGCGAAGACCTGGTTCCACACGCCGTTCGACCAGCCGTCCAGGCTGGTGTTCCGGACCAGGAACTGCTGCTGTGAGCCGTTGATCACCGTGCCGCCGGTGAAGGACGAGTCGGCGATGAAACCGCCGCTGGCGTACTGGGGCCCGGCGGAGCAGTAGTCCATCAGGGACAGGTTGCCGCCGGTGATGCTCACCCGGCGCATCGGCGCCGCCTGCGAGACGGCCCAGAAGTCGGTGCCGGACTGGCAGCCGGTCTGGCCGGCGATGTTGATGGTCAGGTTGGACAGCGAGCGCCAGAAGTTGTCCAGCGCGATGCAGTTGCTGCTGCCGTCGGTGGTGGGGAAGCACTGGTTGTAGACGTCGATGGTGCCGTTGATGGTGACGTCTCCCGGTGCGCTGCCCAAGCCTGCCACCTCGGTGTAGTAGCCCACCTGGAACGACAGCGGGTCCGCGGCGGAGCCGTAGGTGCCCGGCTCGAACAGCAGGGCGTAACGCTGGGTGCCGAACTGGTTGGAGATCTGCTGGCTGGCGATCGAGTTGACCGTGGCCTGGATCTGGCTCTGCGGCATGCTCGGCGTGAAGATGTACACATCCGGGCCGAAGTCCGGCTGTCCCGCGGCCGGGGTCGCGGGACTGATGCTCGCCGCCGGGGAGGCCGTCCGTGCGGGAGCGGCCACGGACGCGCTGGCTATGCCGGTCACCGATAGCCCCATCGCCCCGAGTAGCGCGGCGGCCGCGAGAACCGGTCCCCGGCGGTGCCGCCCACCCAGCCCCGGGCGTTCCCTTCCGTGCGGTCCGGTTGCGCTGTGTGCTATTTCACGGACCCGGGAATGTCTCAGTTTCATCGCCAGTCCATTTCTGTGCGTAGCGCCATCGCTACCACCGCTCCGTGCGACAGCTCTCGTATCGAAGGCCTGAGTCGAGCACCACCGATAACGTTTTTTTGTACCTAAAAGTAGGTCCTGAAACAAGAGTCCCGAAGGAGCGGATCCGCGCCGGTGGCACCGGCGCGGATCCGCTCACGACCGGACAGCTAGGACCATTGCCGTTCTCAGCAGGAGCCGTCGTTGTTCCAGGCCCCCGAGGCGCCGCCGGGCACCTCGTTGTAGTTCCACTGGTTGGCGGTCCAGTTGTCGCCGTTGTAGGACACCTGGTTGCCCGACACGTATGCCGTCGCGTTGTTCCAGGCCGCCGCGCACGAACCGGTGGTGGGCGCGGGCGTGGGTGTCGGCGTGGGTGTGCCGCCGCCGCCTCCGCTACCGCCCCCGCTGGTGAAGGACTGGAAGGCCTGGGTGAAGGCGCCCGTGCTCTGGCTCAGGCCGCTGCAGGTGGATGAGGCACCGGTCTGGCCGGGGCAGCCGCCGTTGTCGCGGCCCTCGGACCAGAAGGACAACAGCGCGATGCCCTGCTGGGCGGCGTAGGACTCCACGGTGGAGGCGTCGGCCAGGGTGAAGATCTCGCCGGAGCTGTCGTTCTGGCCGATCATCGGGGTGTTGCCGAGCATGGCGTAGGCGGCGGAAGTGGAGACGCCGAACGCGCTGGCGACCTGGCCGGCCGTGGCGTCGAGCGCCTGGTTCGCCGCCGCGCCCATCTCGGTGCCCGAGGAGCCGTAGTCCATCGTCATGATGTTGACGATGTTGGGAGTGAAGCCGCTGGACGCCGCCGCATCGAGCACGTTGACCCCCGATTGGGTCAGGCCGGTCGGCAGCACCGGAATGGTGTAGGAGATCGTCAGCTGCGTGCCGTTGGCGCTCGCCCACGACCGCACCTGCGCGAGGGCCTGCGCGGTCCGGGTGTAGTCCGCCGAGTTGGTCAGCTCGTTGGATTCGATGTCGAAGTCGAGGTGGGTCACGTTCATTGTGGTGACCACGGACTCGACCTGCGTGGCCATGGCGCTCGCCGAGGAGCAGGTCGCGCCGAGGTCGGTGCTGTCGGTATCGACGGTATAGCCGCCGAAGGAGATGCTCACGTCTCCGCCCTCGGCCTGCAGGGCGGAGATCTGCGACTGCCAGCCGGACTGGTTCGGCAGCGACCACTGGCAGCCCCCGCCGTTGACGAAGGCGAGGGTGAAGTACTTGGTGCCGTAACTGGCGGCGACCGAGGTGAGTGTGGTGTTGCTCAGCCCGGTGTCGACGTAGGGGGCGAAAACGTGCGCGGGCCAGCTGGCGGCCGCGCCGGCCGACTGCGCGGCGGTCAGGCCGTACGCGGCGCCGCTCAGGCCGCCGGCCACAATGAGGGCCGCGGAACAGGAAAGCACGCGTGAAACTCGGGGCATAGCGGGATCCGCCTTTCACGGGGCCGCAGGCCGACATGCGGGGCGGCTGCGGCGGTCTGCGGGCGGCCGGGTGCGCGGCCCGTGGCCTGCAGGCCTGCCGTCCCGTTCCGGCGACGCGCGTTCTTTATTAGGAAAGTTTCCTAAACTTAGAGCGGCAGTTTGTTCATGTCAATATCTGTGCGCAAAAGAACCTACGGCAGGCGGAAGGCGGCCCGGCATCGGGTGATGAGCTCTCGCAGCGCCGGTGACATCGCGAGTGTCCAGATCACCGCGAGAACGGCCGGAGTCCGGATGTCGTCGATGACGATCGCCGCTGGCCTGCCGTGCTCCGTGTCGGCCATGGATTCGCTCAGGATGCCGACGCCCAGTCCCCGCTGTGCGAGCTGCGTGATCGCCTCTCCCGCGCTGGCCTGTACGGCGATGGCGGGCCGGATGCCCTGGGCGGCGCAGGCCTGGTCGAGGACGCCGCGCAGGCCGGTACCGGGCGGCATGCAAACCAGCGGATGAGCGCATACCTCCCGCAGGCTCAGGTGCGTGCGGCCGAGCAATGGGTGGCCCGGGGGGATCACTGCCACCAGCCGTTCGCTGACGACCGTGAAGGATCCGACGCCGCGCGGCGGCTCAGCCGCCGTGCCGACCAGTGCGAGATCGGTCTCGCCGGTCCGGACGCCGTTCACTAGCTGATCAGAGCCGCCCTCGGTCAGCGTGATGTCCACCCCCGTGTGCACGCGGTGGAAGGCGGCTAGCGCGTCGAACAGCGGGGTGACGGTGCAGCCGGTCACCATGCCCACCGCGAGCCGCCCCCGGAGCAGCCCGTTCACGTCGTCGGCGGCCTGCCGGGCCGCGCCCGCGGCCGCCAGTGCGGCGCGCGCGTGCTCCAGCACGGCTGCGCCCGCGCTGGTCAGGGTGGCGCGGCGACCGGACCGGTCGATGAGCTCGACGCCGAGTTCGTGCTCGAGCTGCCGGATCTGGGCGCTGACGCCGGACTGGCTGATCCGGACCCGCTCGGCGGCTCGGGTGAAGTTTGCCTCCTCGGCGACCGCGACAAGGTACTCCAGCTGGCGCAGTTCCATAACTGATGATTCTAGCCCCTACAAGAACAATCTGTTGGACTTCTTATGGCAGGTCCGGCAGGCTGGTAAATGAATACTTCAGACCGGAAAGGAGTGCCATGACGGCACGCGAGAAGGCCATGAGTCCAGAAGACATCACCCGGCTGTTCGTCGAGCGTTCCAACGTCGGCGACGCCGACGGGGTCGCCGCCCTGTACGAGGAGGACGCCGTGCTCGCCTACCCGCCCGGGTCGCAGACCGTCGGGCGCGAGGCCATTCGCGCGCTGTGGGCCAGAGTGCTGGCCGGCGCCCCGCATTTCGAGCCGGAGGCGCCGTTGCCTACCCTGATCAGTGACGAGCTGGCGCTGACGTCAACCCCGCCGCGGGACGGCGCCGGAGCCCGGGCGCAGGTTGCCCGGCGTCAGCCGGACGGCAGCTGGCTCCGTGTGCTGGACCAGCCGGAGTTCACCCGTCCCTGACCCGCGGGTCCGACCACCGAGTGCGGCCATCCGCGCCCGGCGCGACGTCCCGGATGGAGGATGAGCCGGTGCGGGCATGACCGAGACGAAGGGAAGCTCGCGATGGGCGGTGACGTCAGTGGCGGCCGCTTCCCGCTGACCGGGGACCTGACCGTCACCCGGATGGGTTTTGGCGCGATGCGGCTCGCCGGCACGGGGGTGTGGGGACCGCCGCGCGACCGGGGGGCCGCGATCCGCGTGCTGCGCGAAGTGGCCGGACTGGGCCTGACGCACATCGACACGGCCGGCTTCTACGGCCCGGACGTCGTCAACGATCTGATCCGGGAGGCCCTGCACCCCTACCCCGACGCCCTGCATATCGTGACGAAGGTCGGCTATCGCCGTACCCGCGACCGCTCCTGGCGGCCGGCCCTGTCCCGCGAGGATCTCACCGCCGCGGTGCACGGCAACCTCCGTCACCTGGGCCTGGAGGCGCTGGATGTGGTGAACCTGCGGGTCGGGGCCGGGGGGCGCCCGGTGCCCGGCCCGGTCGCCGAGCCGTTCGGCGTGCTGGCCGACCTGCAGAGCCAGGGCCTGATCAGGTACCTGGGAGTCAGCAACGTCACCCTGGACCAGCTGGCCGAGGCGCGGACCGTGGCGCGCGTCGTCTGCGTGCAGAACCGCTACAACCTGGCCGACCGGCAGGACGACCCGCTGCTCGACCGGTGCGCGGCCGACGGCGTCGCCTTCGTCCCGTTCTTCCCGCTGGGCACCTTCTCCCCGGTGCAGGCGAGCGTGCTGGACGGCGTCGCGGCCCGGCTGGGCGCCTCCCCGCCGCAGGTCGCGCTGGCCTGGCTGCTGCATCGTTCCCCGAACATCCTGCTGATCCCCGGCACATCCGCAGAAGCGCACCTGCGCGAAAATGTGACCGCGGCCACCCTGAATCTGCCCGTGGACGCGCGGGCCGCCCTCAACGCGATCGGCTCTCACCCGGCAGGGTCCGGCCGGCCCCTTGACCTAGAGAGACCATTCTGAATGGCAGCACAGGAATCACCGGCCGGCGTCCGCGCGGGGTCCCGGTACGTCGCGATGGGCAGTTCGTTCGCGGCCGGCCCGGGGATCGGCCCGCGCGCCCCGGGCAGCCCGCGGACGGCCGGCCGCTGACCACGGCCATCGCGCAGTTCATGCGCGAGCTGGAACGGAAGTGGGACGAGCACCGGGACGCCCTGCTGATCCATCGTGACGTGCAGGCGGCCCTGACCCACGTCACGGCCGAGCCGTCGGTCCAGCACATCCCGGCCATGACCGGGGCCCGGGGACGTCAGGCGGTGGAACGGTTCTATGCGCAGGAGTTCCTCCCGCATCTGCCCAGCGACCTGGCCCTCACCAGAATCTCCCGCACGGTGGACCGGTTCCGGCTGGTTGACGAGACCATGGTGTCGTTCACCCACGACCGCGTGCTGCCCTGGCTGATACCCGGCGCCGCCCCTGCCTACCGGCGAGCCGAGGTCCTGGCTATCACCGTGGTCAGTTTCGAACGCGGGCGGATCGGCTCCCAGCGGATCCTCTGGGATCAGGCTTCGCTGAGCGCCCAGCTCGGGCTGCCGCCGATTGCGGGCACCCGTTTGGTACGCCCTGCTTGACGGCACCCGTCCGTGCGCCCCGCCCGATCGCCGCTCTGGTGCCTGATTAGCGGCATCTCCTTCGCATCCCACTCAGCGCCACTTCCGCTCGTGACGTATCCGGCGCACGTCGGCCCCCGAGCCGTAAGCAGAGTCACAGCCGGTGCCCATGTGAATGATGACCGCCGGGGAAGGAGAAACCGCAGGCGCTCATGAGCGCGGGGCCAGTATCGAGGGAGCAGTTTGTGAGCGCGGGGCAGACGACGCCTCATTCAGCACGAACCAGCCGGGGCGAGACGGATGCGGCGCTGGACGAGGGCAGGTCATGGGGCAGTCGCTTGCTGTGGGCGGTGGACCGGTTCACGGGGCGCGCGCCGACGGCCTTCATCGTCCTCGCAGGCGGAGTGGTGTGGGTCGTTCTCAGTGCTGCGTTCGGCTTCCCCGCCGGCTGGGAGAAGGTCTTCCAGACTCTGGTCGCGGCGGTGACCGTGGTCATGGTCTTCGTCATCCAGCACACGCAGGCCCGCCATCAGGCTGCCACTCAGCGCAAGCTCGATGAGATCCTGCGGGCGCTGCCGGAGGCCGACAACTCCCTGCTGGCGCTGGAGCATGCGTCCGACGAGGAACTGCGCGCGACCCGCCTGCAGCATCGGCGCATTCGCCGGGCCGCGCTCGCGGACGGCACCCGGCACCCCGGTTAGCGGAAGGAGCGGAATTATTTAACCAAATTATTTAACCAATGGCGGCGGCGATGATCTCCTGGGCCTGCTTCTGGATCGCGGCAAGCTCTTCAGCCCCGCCGAACGACTCGGCGTAGAGCTTGTAGACGTCTTCCGTGCCCGATGGGCGAGCGGCGAACCAGCCCGATGCGGTGACGACCTTCAGGCCACCGATGGGGGCGTCGTTCCCGGGGGCGGTGGTCAGCGCCGCGGTGATCTTCTCGCCCGCGAGTTCGCTGGCCGTGACCTGTTCGGGGGAGAGCTTGCCCAGCGCGGCCTTCTGTTCCCGCGTGGCCGCGGTGTCGATGCGCGCGTAGGCGGGTGCCCCGTAACGTTCGGTCAGGTCACCGTAAAGCTGCGACGGCGAACGACCGGTGACGGCCGTGATCTCCGAGGCGAGCAGGGCGAGGATGATCCCGTCCTTGTCCGTGGTCCATACCGAACCGTCGCGCTGCAGGAAGGACGCCCCGGCGCTCTCCTCTCCGCCGAAAGCCACGGACCCGTCCAGCAGCCCGGGTACGAACCACTTGAACCCGACCGGGACCTCCAGCAGTGGCCGGCCCAGGCCCTCGGCCACCCGGTCGATCATCGATGAGCTGACCAGGGTCTTGCCCACGGCGGCGTGGGGCGGCCAGCCGTCCCGGTGGCGGAAGAGATAGTCGATGGCCACCGCGAGGTAGTGGTTGGGGTTGAGCAGTCCCGCGTCGGGGGTGACGATGCCGTGCCGGTCCGAGTCGGTGTCGTTCCCGGTCGCGATCGTGAACTCGTGCTGGCGGCCGATCAGGCTGGCCATGGCGTAGGGCGACGAGCAGTCCATCCGGATCTTGCCGTCCCAGTCCAGGGTCATGAACCGGAACGTCGGGTCGACGTCGGGATTGACGACGTTCAGGTCCAGGCCGTACCGCTCGCCGATTTCCCCCCAGTACGCGACGCTTGCCCCGCCGAGCGGGTCGGCCCCGATGTGGATCCCGGCGTCCTTGATCGCGGCGAGGTCCACCACCCGGTCGAGAGCCGACACGTAGCTGTCCAGGAAGTCGAACGTCCCGGTGGTGTCGGCCGCGGCCGCCCGGGCGTACGGGATCCGGCGGACCCCCTTGAGACCGTCGGCCAGCAGTTCGTTCGCCCGATCCTGGATCTGCCGGGTGATGTCGGTGCCGGCCGGCCCGCCGTCGGGCGGGTTGTACTTGAAACCGCCGTCCGGCGGCGGGTTATGCGAGGGAGTGATCACGATCCCGTCGGCGCGGGGTCCCTCACCGGATGCGTTGTGCGCCAGGATGGCACGGGATACGGCCGGAGTCGGCGTATACCCGCCGCGCGCGTCGGTCAGCACGCGCACGCCGTTCGCAGCCAGCACCTCCAGCGCGCTGACCTGGGCTGGCTCGGACAGCGCGTGCGTGTCAGCCCCCAGGTACAGCGGCCCGTCGATCCCCTGAACGGTGCGGTACTCACAGATCGCCTGGGTGGTGGCCAGGATGTGGTCCTCGTTGAACGTCGCGGTGAACGCGGACCCGCGGTGCCCGGATGTACCGAACGACACCCGCTGCACGGCGTCCTCCGGATCGGGATGCACCGAGTAGTACGCGGTAACCAGCTTCGGGACGTTGACGAGGTCTTCAGGAGCAGCGGGCTGTCCCGCACGTAGGTCCACCATGTCGTCATACTGACACGCCGCGCCGCCCATAAACACTGCCCGGGGTGCGGCGGGCAGGCCCTGGAACAGTGAGCTCCCTAAGGCAACGCGGCTACAAGATTAAACGGGGCCGCGGATCAGGTCCGCGGCCCCATTCTGCTATGCGCCGGTCAGCTGCCGTAGACGTCGAATTCCCAGAGGGAGTAGCCGTATTGGGTGGCGCGGGCGGTGCCGTACATGCGGATGTACCGGCCGGTGCCGGAGACGGTCAGGTTCTGGGTGCCGCCGGTGCCG
>Ga0182014_10002234_pt1 | contig 24639 bp, 18 predicted proteins | sample 612S2DmetaG_FD_120489 | JGI IMG/M metagenome (GOLD analysis project Ga0182014, IMG submission 120489) | Permafrost microbial communities from Stordalen Mire, Sweden - 612S2D metaG | ecosystem: Environmental > Terrestrial > Soil > Wetlands > Permafrost | place: Sweden: Stordalen | collected...
AAACCCTTTTTGAAATCGCCGTAGATCGGCGAGACGTAGGGATTGTTCCAATCGGCGGGATCCGCATAGGCTTTAAGACCCGGCACGACATGCTCCGCATCAAGCGCCGGATCTGCATTGGCCAGGGTTGTTTCAGTGTCGCCATTGAGATGGAGGTCCACGCACGGTGAAAGCAGCACAACTGCACCGGGCAGGGGCAGGCCCTTGTCACGCAGTTTGAGAATGCTGGCCGGAACGATGTTGCCGCCGGCGGAATCGCCGAAGAATCCCACGCTCTGCGGCTGATAACCCTGGGCAAGCACCGCTTTGTACACAGCGATTACCTGGTCAGTGACCAGCGGCCACTTGCCGCGCGGCGCAACGGTGTAGTCCACGGAGAGGATGCGCTTGCCGGTGGAGATCGCCATCAACGCATCTCCGGCGGCGGAGGAGCGGGCGGAGTCCTGCACAAAGCCGCCGCCATGAACGCGGATGAGTACCGTTCCATCGTCCTGATAATTTGGCGGCCTGGTTTCAAGAACGCCGACGTCGCCCAAGCGCATGTCGGTGACGGTGACTCCAAGCATCTTGAGCAGAGGCGCGGTCTGGGCTACGGCCCGGGCCTGAACCTCGGCATAGTTGGCGTCAAAATCGGCGAGAGTCTGGGGAATCTTCTGTTGGCCTCGCCGCGCTGCTACCACAGGCAACAGCTTCTGGTAGATGGCTCGCGCTTCGGGCGAGATGGTCTGGGGGATTGAATCGCGCAGATCGGGCGCATTGGTGACGGTGGCGTCCTTGCCCGGTTGCGCATACGCCGGCCAGAGTGAGACAGCAATCACCGCGATCAAACCAATGCTCCGCCTGCAGCGAATTCCCGACATTTCAATCCCTCGTCTTTCTGTGCAACCTTTCATGCTCGCCGGAGGAATGCCTGGGCATCGACTCCGCGGACAGTGCAAGGGTAACGCAATGCACCGGCGTCTGCGTGAAGCTCTCGCCCGGTGCGACGGCGCGGATTCCCTTCGGAGTTTGAGGGAAGGGTCGCAGAGAGGCGGGAGTGCCGCGAGGGGAGCGGTTTACACTCGATTCGCGGCGCTTTCAAGTGCGCGGGCATCAACGGAGATGGAGATGAAAAGGTCATACAGGCGAATTGCAGTCGTTGCCGGAATTGCGTTCACCACCGCCTGCTCCCTGGCGCAGAATCCGGACCAACGGCTGGCACTCGATCGTCGGGGCGAAACGATTGCGATGGAGCCGTACGCGCCAAACATTCTTCGCGTGACGCTCAGCCTGCACCACGATGCCGCTGTGGCGGCGCCGGGCTATGGTTTTGTGGCCGCCCCAGACGCCAAGGGTTGGAGCGCGAGCCAGAGCGAGGAGGCGGATGTTTACCAGTCGGGGCGGATTGTGGCAACAGTGGACCGCGATCTTCCCGCGGCGCGCCCACCGTTTCAGACGGAGGTGGATATTGCCCGGTACTTCAATGGCTCCACTCCGGGCGCGCACATCACATTTCGTACCCCTGAAGGCAAGAAGCTACTGGAGATGACCGGGTGGTCTCAAGCCGTCCCCAATCAAAAGGACGGCACGGCGGAGGTGGCCCGCGACCGGCGCCCAACGGACGCGGAATTTTATACCGTGGGCGCGACCTTCGCTTCACCCGACGATGAGCACTACTACGGGCTGGGCCAGAATCACGAGGGATTCCTGGATCACCGCGGCCACGCGGTTCACTGCTGGGCAGACTACGAGGCTCCGGCTGCGCCCAGCTTCTGCGTGCCTTTTCTGGTGACCAACAAGGGCTACGGGGTAGTGTGGGACAATCCCTCGAAGACTACCATCGAGCCGGGCTTCAATGAGCAGACCCGCTGGACCAGCCAGGTGGGAGACCGGGTCTCATTCTTCGTGATTGCGGGGAAAACGGCGGACGAAATATATGCCGGTTACCGGCTGTTGACGGGCGCCACGCCGATGCTGCCCAAGGCGGCCTATGGTTACATCCAGTGCAAGCAACGCTATGCGAGCCAGGAGGAGTTGCTCGCCGTGGCCAAGGGCTACCGGGACCGTCATTTGCCTGCGGATGTCTTGGTGGTGGATTGGTTCTATTACACGAAGATGGGGCAGATGGACCTCGATCCCAAGTTCTGGCCCGATCCGCCGGGCATGAACAAGCAGCTGCACGATATGGGATTTGAGACCATGATCAGCGTGTGGCCGCGGTTTGTGCCCGCGGACCGCTACTACGCCGAGCTGCGCCAGAAGGGCTGGCTCATCCACTTTGCTGACGGCACTCCAATGGACGGATTGCCCTATGACCGTGCCGGGTCGGACATCGACACCACCAACCCCGAGGCCGCTGCCTGGTATTGGAAGACCGTTCACGAAAACATCATCAGCAAGGGCTTCGACTCGCTGTGGGCCGACGAGACTGAGCCTGACCTGCCACCGAACGGCGCTTACTTCCACATCGGCCCCGGAACGAAGTTTTTCAATGTCTATCCGCTCTTTCATACAGCGGCGCTTTACGACGGATTCCGCAAGGACGAGCCCGGCCGAAGGGCGCTGATTCTATCCCGCGATGCCTACCTGGGAGCGCAGCGCAACGGGACTATCTTCTGGTCTTCCGACATCTATCCCACCTGGGATACGCTGCGGCGACAAATCCCTACCGGCCTGGATGTTGCAGCTTCGGGGATTTCCTACTGGTCAAACGATACGGGCGGGTGGCAATATCTGCCTGCCGAGCACCATCCGGCCCATCCGCCGCTCCTGGACCCCTCGGACGCCCGTGCTACGGTGGGCGGTTACGACGACTACCCGGAGCTTTATACGCGCTGGTTCCAATACGCCACATTTCTGCCTATCTTTCGTACGCATGGGAGCCGTCCGGAAAACGAGGTGTGGTCCTACGGACACCAGGCTGAGCCCATTCTGGAGAAGTACCTGCGCATGCGCTACCAGCTGATGCCCTACATTTATTCGCTGGGCTACCGGACATGGCTTGGCGGCGCTCCGTTCATGCGCGCCCTGGCGCTGGATTTTCCCGACGATCCCAAGGTCGCAGACCTGCGCGACGAGTACATGTTCGGGCCGGCCTTTCTGGTGGCTCCGGTCACGGAACAGGGCGCAACCAGCCGTCAGGTCTATTTGCCAACGGGAACGGACTGGTACAACTATTGGACCAATGAGCGCGTGAAGGGCGGTCAGACCATTACCGTTGCCGCGCCCATCGACACGATTCCCCTGTTTGTGCGCGCCGGGTCGATAGTTCCGCTGGGAGCTGCCGTGGAGAGCACCCATGAGGCGCAGGCCATCACCACAATCCGCGTTTATCCCGGCGCCGACTCGAGCTTTACGCTCTTCTCCGACGACGGGACGACGTATGCCTACGAGCGAGGGGCAGGCTCGATCACTCGGCTGCACTGGGATGACGCCACACAACAGTTGACTCACGAGGGACCCGCTGCCTGGAGCGAGCCGGACAGGGCAATCGTCGAAGTGGTTCGACCGTAACTCAGCTGGCTCCAAAAGACCCCCCGTCTGACGACCGAAGGGGGCTATTCGCGGTGCATCTCCGGTTGCTTATCTATCCCTGTTTGCCGCGTCTAAGATGCAGAAGGAACAGGAACAGGCCGGGAGAGACATCGCTGTGCAAAGAGCGCTGAACGGAATTTGTGCTCACATCCCTGCCTTTTCTTCCAAGCGGAAAATGGGGCAGCCGCGAAGACGCTCGGACTTGCGGCCGCCTGATTTACAATCACGAAGTAAGCAGGAAAGAGCTGAATGAGTCTTTTTTCAATGAAACCAGGCCAGACGTGTGCGCGGTTGGTTGAAGTGGGGGTGGCCCTTGGTGTTGCCGCCCTAGTTGCCGGTTGCGGGACCAGTTATCGGCCCGTGGTCACGCCTATCAATCCCAGCGGCCCGGCCCAGCAGCCGCAGTCGCTGGCGGTAGTGGTGTCGTACCCTTCACCCACAGCCGACGGGATTGCAACGATCATTGACTACTCAGGCGACACGATTATGGCGACGGCGGCAGTCGGCCTGGCCCCGATTGCGTTTACCCTTGACGAGGGCGGCGGCACGGGCTACACCGTGAATAGCGACCATACGCTGACCAACTTTCCCGCGAACGCCAATCTGCAGGAGAAGAACATAACTTATTCGACCCTGCCGACAACCGCTCAGCCGGTACAACTGTTTTCCCCCTCTTCGGGGTTATGGGCGGCGGATCAGGACGGCAATGTCGCGGATGTTTTCCAAAGCATTCCGGAAACGTTCTTGCGGTCGATTCCCGTGTCTCCCACCCCGATTGCCATCATGGGTTCCCTCGCACCCGCGCAGCGAAACTACGCCATCAGCCAGAACAACTCCAGCACCGCTCCGGGCGCGGTCATTCCCTTTGGCGTGGCCTGCAACATAGCACCGACCACCGTTAGTCAGAACGGAGAGGCTGACTCGCTGGAGGTAGCCAACTATACCGTTTCGGCGCAGATTCCCCTGGGCAAATGCCCTGTCTATGCCGTGCAAAGCAACGACAACGAGCGGTTTTTCGTGCTGAACCGGGGCAGCGACACGGTTACGGTGATCAACAGCCAGAACGATACGCTGAACTCCTGTACCCCATTTTTCGATCCCAACGCCGGCCGGACGGTGACCTGTCATCCCACCCTTCCGCTTTCGACGACAGCGGTGAATGCGACGGGCATCACCCCGCCCAACGGAATCAGCGGCATGGGTGCTACTGCGGGTCCGGTCTATGCCGAGTACAACACGACTACCAGCCAACTGGTGGTAGCGAATTATGACGGGGGAAGCATCAGCATCATCGATGTAAGCCTGGACGAATTCGGCAACGACAGCCCGACTTTTGGCACTACCTACACGGTAAAGGTGGGGAAGACGGCCACCCCCTACCCGGCCAGCGTGACGGTCCTCAATGTAAACGACGACCTACGCGCTTATACGGCCAACCAGGGCGATGGGACGACGAATGGCACGGTGACCGTGGTCGACCTCAGCAGCCACACGGTAGAAAAGACACTGGATGTTGTGGGCCACCCGCGCACCGTGGTATCGACTGCCAACTCGCTTTACGGCAAGGTGTACGCAGCCGCGCCCGACAGCCCGTATCTGACCATCATCAACACCGGTGGCACCGCTCCGGACACTGTGGACACGACGGTCCTGGTTGAGGGCAATATCGTGGATGTTCGCGTTACGACACAGAACGGCAGCACCGGCAACAGCAACATTACGAGCCGCAGGCCAGGCGGAGGCCAACCCTGTTACCTGCCGCCTACACTGCTGAGCGCGGCGACGCTGGCAACCAACCCCGCTGCCTGCTGGACCATGCCATAGAGAGTGATTGATACAGGATCAACAGGTAAGCAACTGAAGGGTCATTCCGGCTGCGGAATGACCCTTTCGGCCTTTACGGATGGGGCAAGCTGCGCTGGGCAGTGGAGTGGGAAGCGCGATCGAGGGAGCGGGATGAACGAACGGGGAAGAACCCGCCTGGATGTGCTGCTGGTGGAGCGGGGCCTGGTACAAAGCCGGGAACGGGCGCGCGCACTCATCCTCGCGGGCCGGGTGCTGGTGAAGGAGCAGAAGATCGACAAACCGGGGGTGACAATCCCCGCAGATGCACCGATTCGCATGCTGGGCGAGGACCAGCCCTATGTGAGCCGCGGCGGCCTGAAACTGGCGGCGGCAATGGATGAATGGAAGATCGACGTTGCGGGGCGCGCGTGCCTCGATGTGGGCGCTTCGACAGGCGGATTCACCGACTGCCTGCTGCAACACGGCGCAGCCCATGTGACCGCCGTCGATACCGGCTTTGGCCAGGTGGCGATGAAGCTGCGCAACGACCCGCGTGTCCGTCTGGTGGAGCGAACCAATGCCCGCTTTCTTGCCCCGGGCGCATTGGCAGAGGCGGGCAACCCCGAACTTACTTTTCTGGTGATGGATGTTTCTTTTATCTCGGCCACTCTGCTGCTGGGGCCGGTGCTGGCTGCGGCACCCAGGCTGAGTGAAGCTGTCATCCTTGTCAAACCGCAGTTCGAGGCGGGCCGCGGGAACGTGGGCAAGGGAGGCATCGTGCGCGATCCTGAAGTGCACAAGCTGGCGGTCGACAGGGTAGCCGATTGTGTGAGTTCGCTGGGCTGGCAGGTGACAGAGACGATGCCCTCACCGATTACCGGGGCCGAAGGCAACAGGGAGTTCCTCCTCCACGGCCGGCGGAGTGAACCTTCAACCGATTGATGTCAAACTCCCCTTTAACTCGCATCCGTTACACTGGGACCGCATGGTTGGCGTAGCAATTGTCTGCAAACCGCACAAAGAAGAGCTCGCACGGCTTCTGCCGGAGTTGGTTGCCTGGTTGCGTGCGCGTGGTTTTGAGCCGTTTCTGGACTGCGAGGGCGGTGCACTCTGCTCGACCACGCCGGTGGTCGATCGGGCACAGATGCCTCTGCGGTCGCCGGGACTGGTCATCGTGCTGGGCGGGGACGGGACACTACTGTCTGTGGCGCGCATATTCGCCGCAACCGGCACGCCCATCCTGAGCGTAAACCTGGGATTCCTGGGGTTTCTCACGGAAGTCCGCCTCGGCGATCTGTACGCGACTCTTGAGGGATGGTGCAGTAACTGCCACACCCTGGATTCCAGGGCAATGTTGCACGCGTCTGTGTGGCGCTTAGGCCAATTGCACTCCGGGTATGAGGCGTTGAACGAGGTGGTGGTCTCAAAAGGCGACATTGCGCGCATGGGCGACTTTGCAGTGGAACTGGACGGCAAGACTGTGGCCCGGTTCCGCGCCGATGGTGTGATTGTCTCCACTCCCACCGGCTCCACGGCTTACACTTTGGCCGCCAATGGCCCCATTCTCACTCCGGATGTGGATGCCATGGTGGTAACGCCCATTTGCCCGCATCTGCTGACGCTACGCCCCATTGTGGTGCGCGGCGACGCTTCGCTCACGGTCCGCGTGGAAGGCGCGCCCAACCAGGCGCAGCTGACTGTGGATGGCCAGAAGGCTCTGGAACTGCATTTGGGCGACGAGGTTCGCTGCCAGCGGTCCAGCTACACCGTCAACCTGGTCCGGCTGAGCGAAAGCGGGTTCTTTGAGGCGCTGCGCAGCAAGCTTAGTTGGGGAGAACGGTAACGGGCCTGGGAGCGAGGGCAGGCAAGGTTGCCTGCTTCAGGGGTTCAGTTCGGTCAACAGCACTTTGGCCTTGAGCGCCAGGGTGTTTGCCCCGTCCACGTCGCTGGTGGCGAGGGCCGCCCGGGCCTGCTTGAGGAACTCCCTGATCTGCGCGGATGTCTTCAGTTCCTGATCGTTCAACGTGCGCGTGATTCCGTTCAACCCCCGTTCAGTTGAGGCGAGGGAGGATTCGGTCTGCTGGCGCAGGTCGGTAGGGTCTCCCGGAGAAAGCTGGCCAATGGCGCTCACTCCCGTGGGTTCGACAGAGGCCTGTTCGACATTCTGTTTGATGGGCTTGCGGTGGTGGGGGGTAGGCTTGACAGGCTGTTTGTGCTGGACGCCAGCGCCAGGGGTGATCGCGGGGCTGGGAAGGACGATCGCGAATTGAGACAGGTCAAGCGGCGGGGGTTCGGGGCCAAGGGGCCTGGTATCCACAATGGGCGGCGCCATCGCCTGCTTCTGGGGCGGCTGGGTGCGGTGAAAGCATGCCGTCAAGAGCAACGGCAGCAACCACGCAACGCTGATAACGCGCGCTTTCATCCAGTAAGCCCCTTCGTGCTCTCTATGCTCGCCGGCAGAGGATGCCGGCGTCCCCAATCCGTGGCGGCGAGAGGAATCGACAAACGAAACTCCGTGCCGCTGCCTACTATTGATTTTACTTCCACGCTGCCATGATGAAGCTGCAGAATGCGATAGGTCATGGCCAAGCCGATGCCGCTGCCGTCGCTCTTGGTGGTGAAGTAGAGGTCGAAAATCTTCTCCCGAATTTCTTCGGGAATGCCCGCCCCCTGATCGATGATACGCAGGACGGCGGTCTTGCGGTCTTCCTCCAGCAGCACCCGGAGGATGCCGCCCTCGGGCATGGCCTGTGCTCCATTCTGGATGACGTTGAGAGCCGCCTGCTTGAGCAGATCCGAGTCCACATTGGCGATCAACGGATTGGCAGGAAACCGGCTTTCCAGGGTCACATTGCGCGTCGATAGCTCGTCGGCCGCCAACGCCAGCACGTCGCCGATGACCTCGCGCAGGTCCTGTTCCCGCAGTTGGAGTTCCACCGGACGAGAGAAGTCGGCCAGGGTCTGCACCACGCGGTCGAGGCGATGGATCTCAGCGTCGATCACTTCCAGGTGGCGGGACGCAGGTGCGTTTTCGCCGCCCAGTTTGTTCTTCAACAGCTCCAGGTGCACGACGATGGCGTTGATCGGATTCTTCACCTCATGGCCCACGCCGGCAGTGAGCCTTCCGATAGCCGCCATGCGCCGCGAAAGCTCGAGTTCCGACTCGATTTCTTCCACCGACTCCAGGTCGTGCAGACGGACCAAAGCGCCCAACCCCTGCTGGGTCACGTCGTCGTGAATAAAGTCCATCGAGGCCTGAATACGCCGCCCGGTCTCTGTGCGAATTTCTTCTTCGACGAGGTTGATTCCGGCATCGAAGGCCTCGCTCAGAGTCCTGCCTAACACCGTGGAACGGTCGAAGATTTCTCGCGCGTGCATGCCCAGAGCGCTTTCTTCCTGAACCTGGAGATAGCGGCGCGCGGCCTCAGAGACCAGGACAGCGCGCCCGTCGCCCGTGAAGAGCAGAATCCCGTCCTGCAGGTTGCCGAGGATCTGGTCAAGATTCTCCTTGAGGGCGGAAAACACCTCTTCCACATTGCGCATGCGCTGGCCGATCAGCTCGATCTTGGTGGATACCCGCTCCGCCGTGTCCTGCCTGAGGGCATTCTTTTCCTTCGCGTCCGCACCTTCGCTGGCCGCGGTCCAGCGGTCCAACTGCATGCTGATCTGCTCAAGAGGTCTGAGGGCGAGATTGCTGAGCAGGAAGGCCACCATCAGGGCAGTGCCAAGCGCAAAGGCCATCAGGGTAAGAGCCTCAGACAACCAGGGCGCATAGAAGGCGCGCAGCAGGGTAGTGCGCGCCCCGACGTGGACCGTGGCAAAGGGCTCGCCGTTGCGGTCCAGAGGCACCACTACATCAAAGACCTGTGGCGGTCCAAAGACCGTCTTGATTCTTTGTATAGGATCGGCATCGAGGAGCTGGTTGTAGTCGGGCCGCAGAGGCAGGGGCTTGTCTTCGTTTTCAGGGTTGGTGCTGAGCAAGGTGCGCGACTGGCTGTCGCCAATGTTGATGTCGTACACGGTGAGCGAGTAGCGGTTTACCGAGTCCACCACGGACCGGAGGGCGTCGTTGTTACGCACTGCTTCAGCGGCGAGGGCGCGCAGCTGTCCGGGATTGTCGGGATCGACGACACGATCCTTGAGGCCGGATTCAAGCGCGTTCTGCAATGCGGAGCGGACCTGATTGGCCACCATGTGGTTGGTGTCGTAGGTCTGCTGCACCGCGGCGCGCAGCAACTGGGTGACATAGACCAGGGAAAGCAGCCCGGAGATGAGAAACACCAGAGCGGTAATAGCCAGGACGAGTTTGGTGTGCAGTCGCATGGCTCAGGCCGGCTGATCTTCCCGCAGTTGGCTGTACTCCTTGAGCTTGTTGTGCAGGGTTTTCAGGCTGACTCCCAGAATTTCTGCGGCGCGGGTCTTGTTCTGTCCTGTGGCTTCAAGCGTGCGCAGAATCAGCAGGCGTTCGGCTTCGTTCACGGTAATGCCCACGCGCACCGGCACGGCGCTGGCGTCGCTGCCGGCCGGCGCGGCCAGAGCCTGGCTTCTGCCGAAAGCCGGAGACAGATGGCCAGCGTCCAGCGGAGCGCCGTCAGGACACAAAATCACCGCGCGCTCAATGGTATTGCGCAACTCGCGGGCATTGCCCGGCCAGCTATAGGCCATCATGCGGTCCAGAATGGAGGCTGCCACGCCGGAGACCTTGCGCCCGTGCTTCTGATTCATCTCGCGCACCATGGCATCAACCATGGCCGGCAGGTCTTCGATGTGCTCACGAAGCGGCGGCATGTGGATATGAAAGACGTTGAGCCGGTAGTAGAGATCGGGCCGCAAATGGCCCTGGGCGACGGCGTCTTCGGGGTCGCGGTTAGTGGCGGCCAGCACCCGCACGTCCACGTCCTGTTCAGTGCGGGCACCGAGGCGGCGGAGCTTTCGCTCCTCCAGCACGCGCAGGAGTTTGGCTTGTGTACCCACCGGCATATCGCCCAACTCGTCGAGCAGAAGCGTGCCCCCCGAAGCCAGCTCAAAGCATCCCGCCCGGCGGTCCACGGCACCGGTAAAGGAGCCCTTCTCGTGGCCGAAAAGTTCGCTCTCGATGAGAGTCTCGGGAATGGCCGCGCAGTTAACGGCGACAAAAGGTTGAGGCTTGCGCGGGCTAAGGTCATGCAAGGTGCGAGCCACCATCTCCTTGCCGGTGCCGCTTTCGCCGGTGATGAGCACGGACACGTTGGAAGGGGCAATCTGCTCGATGAGAGCGAAGATTTCGCGCATGGCTTTGGAAGTGCCCACCATGGAGCCCAGAAGGCCGGTCTCGCGCAAGCGCCTGCGCGCCACCTCAAGTTCAATGGCGGTTTCGCGCTGCCGTGTAGCGTTGGCGAGGATGGTGCGCAGGCGGGCCGCGTCCACGGGCTTCTGCAGGAAGTCGTAAGCGCCTAGCTTCATGGCGTCCACGGCCACCTGGATGGAGCCCTGCGCGGTGAGGAGCACCACTGCGATGTGGGAATTGATGCCCGACTCTTCTTCAGCCAGTTTGGTCAGCAGGCCAATTCCGTCGAGGCGTGGCATCTTCAGGTCCGTGATCACGATGGCCGGCTCCCAGGCCAGGGCCTTTTCCCAGCCTTCGATGCCGTCGCGCGCAGTCTCAGTCCGGTATCCCCATCCGGAGATGAGTTCCGCGAGTCCCAACAGCGCGTGGGGCTCGTCTTCGACAATCAGGACCTTCGCCGCGTTCTGCATATGGGCATTCTATTCAATCTGTTCACCTTGCGCTGAGCAGGAGTGCACGGTCAGGCCTGGGAATTGGCCGCATCGTATGTTCTACCACGCTGAATGGCTGGTTTAACCAGTCTTTTCTGTCAGCTCAGCCCAGCGGGCATAAAGGGCATCGCTCTGCTGCTGTGCCTGATCGAACTCGGCCAGCGCTTGCTGGAGGGCCGCCGCATCGGTGGCGATGGCGGGGCTCTGGACACGCTCGCGTGCCGCATCCAGTCGCGCATCCGACTCCTCGACACGCTGCTCCATGGCGGCAAACTCCCGTGCCTCAAGGTACGAGAGCTTTTTCTTCTGACCCACACTGGATGCAGGAGGCGCTTGCGATTCCGTTGCGGTGCCCTTTAGCGAGGCAGGTTGATTGGCTTTGCCGGAGGCAATGTTGTCTTGTTCTTCAAGCCAGGCCTCCCACTGCGCGTAGTCGGCAAACTGCCCGGTGTGACCCTTGCCGTCCAGGCCCAGCACGGTGGAGGCTACGCGATTGAGCAGGTAACGGTCGTGGGTGACCAGCACCAGCGCGCCGGGGAAGTCGAGCAGGTTTTCTTCCAGAATTTCGAGAGTGGGAATATCGAGATCGTTGGTGGGCTCATCGAGGAGCAGGACATCGGCCGGCTCAAGCATGAGGCGGGCAATGAGTACGCGCGCCCGTTCGCCACCGCTGAGGTTGCTTACGGGTTGGTTGAGTTGCTCACCGGTGAAGAGAAAGCGGGCGGCCCAACTGGCTACGTGGACGGTGCGTCCCTGGTGAATAACGGAATCGCTCTCTGGGGCCAGGGCGCGGCGCAAGGTGAGGCTTTCGTCCAACTCGCGCATCTGGCTGAAATAGACGAGCCGCAACGCCTCGGCGCGACGAATGCTGCCCTCGGCGGGCTCCAGTTCGCCGCGGAGAAGGCGGAGGAGGGTGGTTTTGCCGCTACCATTGGGACCCACCAGGCCGACCTTCATGCCCGCTGTCAGGATGAAGTCAAGGCCGCTGAAGAGACGGCGGCTGGCGGCACCGTCGCTGGAGGGAACGTCACAGGCCACACCCTCAAACTCCACCAGCCTCTTGGTCTTGCGCTGGCTGGCGTCAAAGTCGATACCGGCCGTGCCAACCGCGGTGCGGGAATCCATTTCCGCAAGGCGGCCAATCATGGCGTGGGCGGTATCAATGCGCGCCTTGGATTTGCTGGTGCGCGCCTTGGGCCCACGGCGCAGCCATTCAATCTCAGTGCGGACGCGGTTGCGCAGGCTCTCGTGCTGGCGGCTTTGCGATTCGAGAACCGCTTGCTGCTCCTCAAGGAATCGGCTGAAGTTGCCTTTGACGCGCAGCAAGCCGTCGGCATACACCTTGTTCAGCTCGATAATCTGGCTGGATGTGGATTCGAGGAAGTAGCGGTCGTGGCTCACCGTGACGGCGGCGAAAGACGAGGACATGAGCAGCTCCTCCAGCCACTCGATGCCCGCCAGGTCGAGGTGGTTGGTGGGCTCGTCCAGGAGCAGCACTTCGGGCTCGCCGGCCAGGGCCTCAATGATGGCGAGCCGCTTGCGCCAGCCGCCGGAAAGAGCGGCAGCCTCGGCATCGAGATCGACAAAGCCGGCGCGCCCGGCGAGAGTGCGCAAGCGGCCCTCCCGCTCATTCTGATTCACGTGGCCTGCCGTGAGCGCGGCTTCGAGCACCTGGCGTACCGAGATTCCGGAGGGAAAACGCGAATCCTGCGGCACATAGGAAGCGCGGGCCCGCTTGCGCACGGCAAGCTCGCCGGAGTCCGGCTCGACCTGGCCGGCAAGGATCGCGAGCAGCGTGGATTTTCCCGCACCGTTGGGCCCGATAAGCCCAATGCGGTCGCCGTCCTCCACAATGAGCGAGATGTTGCGAAACAGGGGTTGTGCGCCGAATTGTTTAGTCAACGACTGCGCGTTTAGAATCGGTGGCATGTTTGGCGTTTCTTTAGAATCAATAACTTGACCTAGAAACAAGTATATTGTAGGAAAATTGCAGGAAGCGTATGATGCTTCCATGAAACTCCCCGCAAGACCCACGACCACGACGATCTCCGTTCTCACGCGCCACTCCAGGACCTGCCCGAAGAGGAAGGATCGCTACTGGCGCCGTTGCAATTGCCGCAAGGCTCTCTACATTTATGAGAATGGGCATGACCAGATCATATCTGCCCGGACGCGGTCCTGGGAACAGGCAGAGCGTTTCGCAAGGACGCTGCAGGAGGAGCGTGATCCCGCTGCCATCGAAGTGCGCCGGATTCGCGAGAGGGAAGCGGCAAAGGAAGCGGTGGCCACAGCCAAAAATATTACCGTGGAGAGTGCGTTGACTCAGTATGTCGCCAGTCTGAAAGCGGCAACGACTGGCACGCGCCGGGTGCATACGGTGTTCGAGAGAAAAGTCAACGCGTGGGTTTTGCGGAAGGGGATCGTGTATCTGGGCGATGTCACTCCCGCCCTGCTCGATGAGTGGCGCGGGAAATGGTCGAAGACCGCCGAGGAGAAGTACGACCAGATGGGGGACACCACCCAGTCGCTCTTCCAGACGCGGCTGAAGGGTTTCTTCGAGTGGGCTGCTCGTACGCGCCTGATCAGCGATGACCCCGCCGCGGCTTTACGCCACATAGCCAAGAGCAAAAAACGTACCCAACCCCTCACGCCACAGCAGTTCTCCGAACTGTTGGCTGCGATCAAACCATTCTGTGCCACAGCGACGGGACAGGTGAGAGGGTACGCCAAAGAATTCAAGGCTCTGTTCCTCCTCCAGCGCTGGATCGGCTTACGGATTTCCGATGCCCTCCTGCTCCCTAGAACCGGGGTAGCGAACGGCCGCCTCACGCTACGCACCCAGAAGACGGGGGCGAAAGTGGACGTACGCCTGCCCACGTGCGTGATCGAGGCGTTGGGAGATTTATCCCCTGATCGGGATGGGTTCCGTCCCAAATACTACTTCTGGTCGAGTGCGCTGGCTGACAGCAGTATGGCCATCAAATGGGATCGATTCATCATGCAACTCAATGGGTTCCTGCACTTTGTCGATGAGGAGCACCACCCGATGAAGTTTCACTCGCATATGCTGCGGGATACCTTCGCCGTGGAACTCCTGCTCGATGGAATGGCGATCCAGGACGTCAGCCGGCTACTCACACATGACTCGATCGCCACGACGGAGAGGTACTATGGCCGGTGGGTGAAGGCACGGCGGGATCGGCTGGAGGAGCAGCTTGTTGAGTCTATGAGGAGGATGGGCGCCACGTTCAGCCTGGAGTCTAGGCAAGCCTTTGTGCGATGGTCTCGTTGAGTATCTCGCGCACGGTCAACGGAACGATCACGGTATGATCGGTCCTGAAGAACCTGTTGATCTCGGTCATGGTGTCGCTGGTGAAGTCGAAGCCTACGAAGAATCCCTTCTTTCGCTTGGTGCGGATCATGGCGGCCTCAAACTTGTCGATGTCAGGTCGCCCCACCGGGGTCTTGTTGGGGATGCCGCCAAGCGCGATGACGGCCCAGTTCTCGAACTCGAACGGGGGAATCTTGCGAAGTTGATGTTCAGTCCAGGGTAGATCACGGACAACGAAGCCGCGACCACTCTTCCAGAGCTTTTCATCTTCACGAATTCGGCAAATATCCTGCAGGCGTTTGGCCATCACGCGGCAAGCTGTTGGAGAGATGTCGATGCCGATCCACTGCCGGTTCAGGTTCTGCGCGGCGACGAGAGCGGTGCCACAGCCACAGAACGCGTCAAGGATGATGTCGTTCTCGTTCGACGATGCCTTGATGATCCGTTCCAACAAGGCCAGCGGCTTTTGCGTGGGGTAAGCTGTTCGTCGTCCAATGTAAGCGGTGCCGGCGCGACGTACCCGCCGGGGTACAGGACTTTCCTTTCCAGAGCCGTGTGCCGTTGCTTGCGCGGCGCCTGTAGGTCCGAAACCAGCATCTGGTCAATGTGTGCCATAACCGGACCCAGCCGGGGGACTTCTCTTACCACCGCTTTTCGCTCGGGAGGAATCGCGTTCCCGATCGGCTGCCGCACCATCCGCCGGTGCACGCCATGCTTCTTGGATAGTCCCTGGATCGTCTCTCCGGCCGCGTACCCACGCCGGATCACTTCAAATAGTTCCACCTTATGCCTCCTGTCCATCCCGGAATCCTTACATCCGGGCTTGTACAGGTGGACCAATTCAGACGAGCGAACTCACTGACCAGCGATCAAAGCAAAAAACCGTGACCATATCGGTGGCGATCACGTCATCCACCGCCCAGAGATCGGTCAAGTCGAATCCGCCGCATTCGCTGGATTTCCACCACGCAGGAGAAAGTCGGCGACGAGGCGGCCCGCTGCTGAGCGGTGATTGCAGTCTGGGTCATCTCTTCGTCTATCAGGCGGCAAGGCTATCTAAGGGGCTTCGACTACCACACTGTGTCCCGATTCGTAAACAACGTAGGCCCCCGATACAGCACCCACTCCGGAACTTGGAAAAGAGGCCGTCCAAATAGGTTGGCCGGTAGTCAGTGAGTAGATAGCGTTGCGTGAAGGGTCGTACACAGAATCCGAGTTTACGGTCTGAATACTATTCAACTCCGGAAGAGATGGTGTAGCAAGTTCGACCCCCGCCGAGCTATAGATTGTGCAGCCACCGTACTGGATAGTCTGTGACATACTACCGACAAGAACGTATTGATTGACCAGAATCCGATTGTTATCTATCCACCCGACTGCAACACCTGGAACCGCTGTGACCAATGTTCCGTTTTTGAAGATGCTCGTGGCGGATTGTGGACTAGGGGTACCTGTGGGGGATTGTGGACTAGGGGTACCTGGTACGGACGCTCCAACCAGTGTCCCATCAGGTGAAAGCAGGATGGGGTCTGAAAGGAGAAAGCCTCCAGCAGTATACGTATCCGACCAGATTACTGTCCCCCCTGTGATGGCAGTCACCTGCCTGGCAAAGGTCCAGCCAGATTGAAAGCTCCCGGTAACCCGCCCAATTGTTGAGCCCGACGCTGCAAGTGTGAAGTCAAATAAGGTTGGCGGTGAGTATTGAAATGTGTAGGGAAAGCTGCTGATTACATTCCCAGACGGCAGCGAGTAGAAATTGAGCGTCCGGTCTGATTCATACTGGGAATCCTTTGCGTTAGCGAACGCGCCCAGCACACTACCATCCGACGAGAGGGCAAGCTTCCCACTTGAAAAACTGATCGTTTCTTTCAACGTAGACTGATAGGGGTCGAAAACCGAGATTTTTCCGATTGCGGTGCTGATTGCCGCGCTGCCTGATGTGCCTGCGATACTCCAGGCCGCGCCTTGTCCGAAGTACCGAGGCGTACTTGACAAGCTCGCTCCGTCAAGAAGGACACCGTGTACATTTCCCACTATCCACTGAGAACCTGAACTGGCTGCAAACGTACTAAGGTACGCAATGGGACCGGTGTAGTCAGTCTTCGACGGAGTTGAACCAGACAGGTCGATCACGCTGACTTGTCCTGTTCCATAGGGTAAAATGCCGATGGTTGTTCCGGAAGCAATTGCGACCGTGTCCGCGTAACCGCTATAGCTCAAAGACGGAGTCTCAGAACCTATCGGATAGATATCCAACGGATAGCCCGGCGTGCTACCAGCATAGGTCCAAATCCAGTTTCCTTGTCCTGTGAGGCTCGATATTGTTGGCAGCGCGACAATTGCCTGTTGTACGCCCGTATTGGAGTAAACCCAGACTGTGGTTGATAGGTTCGTCAGAAAACGCGCCCCATCCAAAAACCAAGAATTGAATTGCCCGGAGAATGTCGGGCTGACAGAAGACGTGCCATTTGCTGTCGAAATCGATTCGATCACGTTTTGGCCTGCTGCTCCCAGAGCAACGAGCACCTGGCCCGGAGCCGGAAAAATGTTCGCCAAGGAGTAGTCGCCTGATTTAGATGCAGCGAGCTGTCCCGCGAGCGTATAGACAAACAGTCCTGTTTTAGAGCCGATGCAGATATAGCTGCCGTCTGAGGCCAATTTCCACCAAGCGCCTGGGTAAACGATCAAGGAGAGGACGTGCCCATCTGAAAGAGCGCGGACTTCCAGTCCATTCGCGATCTGGTCCACAACCGTCTGGCCAGCCATGTCTACAGAATTAGCTCCATCACCGCTGGCGAGGAGCGCACCTGAAGTGTAATTCCACAACACCCAGTGCCCGGTCTGGTCTGCGCTGAGCACACGACCACCTTCGAAGCGAATCGCTTGGATAGAGTTGGCATGGCCCAGTTCGAGCAAGGTGTTCTGGGCTTGAATGACGGTGATTGTCACGCTTGCCGTGGTATTTCCGGTGGCGTTTGTCGCCGTGACCGTATAGGCGGTCTGAGCCGCAGCGGCGGTAGGCATCCCGGAGATTGCGCCGGTGGATGCGTTCAGGCTCAGGCCCGCAGGAAGCGTGGGGCTGATGCTGTAGGAAGTGACCGTCCCAGTGACGGTGGGCGTATCGGTCGTGATGGCCTGTCCGACGCTGGCCGAGATCGTCGTTTGCGGATAGACCAGGTTCGACGGTGCCGCAAGGGTTACCGTGATCTGGAGCGTAGCAGTAGTGGAGCCGCTGGCGTTTGTAGCCGTGACCGTATAGGCGGTCTGAGCCGCAGCGGCGGTGGGCGTACCGGAGATTGCGCCGGTGGAGGTGTTCAGGCTCAGGCCCGCAGGGAGCGCGGGGCTGGCGCTATAGGAACTGACCGTTCCGGTAACGGTAGGGGTATCCGGCGCGATGGCCTGCCCCACGCTGGCCGAGATCGTCGTTTGCGGATAGACCAGGTTCGACGGTGCCGCAAGGGTTACCGTCACTGTTGCGTTGCCGGATTTAGTCGAATCCTGTGTCGATGTGGCTGTTATCGTCGCCGTTCCCACAGACGCTGGCTTAAAAACGCCGGAACTGCTGACCGTCCCTATACTTGTCGGACTGACAGACCACGTAACCGATGTGCTGTAGCTCCCTGTTCCTGAAACCACAGCCGAGCACTGGCTGGTCTGTCCTGTCGGCACACTGGTAGGAGTGCATGAAGCGGCCACAGAACTGACCGTTGGGGTGACCGGTTGACTTCCGCTAGCTCCACCGCCACCACCACAGCTTGTCACAGGAAAAACCCCAGAAAGCAGAAGAATAATGGCTTTGCGGTTCATGGGAAGTCTCATTTCTCGCTCGTAAACAAATGAAGCGAGTCTAGCATATCTAGCATATTCAAAAGAATAGGCAGAGAGAATGAAGGACCTGCTTGACACGGAAGTTGTAATCGTTGAATTGCCGTCGCTGGAGTATAGTAATGGCGCGTTCGGAAAGTGGAAACTCCCGCGCCATCAAAACTTGACATTGGAGTAAATGGGGATTTGGAAAGGGTCGAGATAATGCTCATTTCCCGCATGAATCGTCTCACAGCATTGGTCGTCCTTTCAGGTTTTTTGCGCCTTTACGTGTTTCGGGCAAACAATGAACGTAAAGGTAATTCAACGTCAGAACAATGAAACAGGATACAGTGGCTACGTCCCCGGCCATTCCAGTTCGTCGTCAAATACCAGTGTGAATTGCAATGGGGACTCAACGAACGTAGATTGCTCTGGTACCACAAGAACCACCGGGACTTATACTGCACCAAGAACGATTTCCTATAGTGTCACGGGAACGACCCTTTCTCTGCTATTGCCGGACGGCAGGGTCGCAGTGGTTAATTGTGTGAGCAAGTATAAATTGAAGATGGACTACGTCAATCGGCGTAGCTGCCGAATGCCACTCGTTGATGATGTCCAAGCCGAGTTCAAAGGAAAGGACGCCAAACTGATTTGGACGACGAGCATAGACGGCAAGAAGTTTGATTCGGAGACGTACAAGATATTAGCTGTATTGGACAAATAGCTTGCGGAACTTGCATTCACTCCATGGCTATTCCGAATGACGAACGACCGGCTCCCAGTCCAGCTAAAACTTCGGTGGTCGCGGAGGTTTACCCCCCACACACACTTTAGACACGGCGTTTCACAAGGGATGATAGGGACGGCGATGAGCAAGCCGCTTACGCTGTTACAGCATGGCTCCAACGTGCCGGCCGCAGCGGTTCTCTCAGTGGATTCCTCTCTCCGCGTCTGACGCCGGAGGAGCGAGAAGTCGCGGCTGTCGAAGGGTGGATTTTGGGAGTTGTTTGAGCGACCTGTTCGTTTCATTCCGCAACTACCGGACGCTTAGTTGAGGACTCCAAAGTGACTTATTCCGCCGCTACCGACGCTGAACTTACAGACTGGCTCCGTTGGGCGTCCGAGAGTGGTGGAGCGTCGAGTTTCATTCGCACCATTGCCGGGGCCGCGTTCATGGCGGACTTGCCGCATTATGCGCTTCTGCGCCCGGTATTGTTGGAATTGAAGCGGCAGAGACCTTGCCTTGTTCCGATTGACGTTCCAATCCGCCACTGACGCCCGAGGAGCGAGGGGGCGCGGCTGTCGAAGGATGGATACTGGGAGTAGTCTGATTGCCTTGCAAACGAGAATGGTGCCCGATACCTACGTTGTCGGTTGGAGTTGTGATTTCTCGATTTCAGCCACTTCTCCAGTGCCCTTGGCATAGAGCGCCTCTTCATCGGGAGCAAGCGCGTACAACAGCTTCAGAAACTCTCCTGCGTGTACACGCTCCTCGTCCGCAATGTCCTTGAGCACTGCCACGGCTAGTTTGTTTTCGGTTGACTCGGCAAGCTGCATATACATCTGAGTTGCTTCGTACTCGGAGGCGACCATAAAGCGAATCGCTCTGACGAGTTCCTCGTCCGTGAGTTTTCTGCCGTTCGCCAACTCTGAAAAGGGTGACCCGAACTGTGGCATGTCATTTTCCTCTGCTTCATGCACCTTGACACGTCAAAGCTTGGATTGCGGCTTTGAGTGCTATCACGTTTGTAGTTCCGTGGCTTGCAGAGGTCTGAGCGGGATTGACCATCGCGGCAACGTCCGTCCAAAGGGAACAAGCGAGTCCGCCGCACAGAACATAAAGGCTCTGAGGTTGATAGCCTCGGAGCCTTTGTGCGTTTGGGTGAGAGCGGGTTACACTGCTGCGGGGACGGCCAGGGCGACTTTAGCCGCCTTCGCTGCCTTGTTCTTTTCCCGCCTAACCTTCGCCCAGTGTTTTTGCTGAGCAGCAGCAATCTTGGCTCGAACCTCATCGCTCATGCCGCCCTTAACGGCCTTCTTTGCAGGCACCTTTGTTACCTTGGCTGTCTTAGCTGCGGTTGCCTTAGCCTTCGGTGCAACAGCCTCACCTTTCAAACACAGAACACGTGCCTTCTGCAAGGCGTTGATGCCGCGCTCGATTTCCGCCAGTAGTTGTTTCGTGCTCATTCAAAATCCTCCTTAATGAGTTTACATGCAGATATGGTTATCAGTGTTGCAGCCCATCGTTGCACCGGGGAGTTTTGCGCTGCTTGGGACGGGGATGGTTGCGCTGGGTGGAGGCCGGAATAAGTTCTGCATCATCCCGGTCAACGCCGGTAATGCTTTATCGTCGCCTCGAACTCGGCAGGTGTAAGCGACTTGGCCGACTTTCGCAACCGCTCAATGTCGTAGAATGCGCGTTGCTCCGCAAGAAAGATGTGGACAGTGAAGTCAGCATACCGGAATGCGCTCGTTCCAAGTAAGAACGGGAAGAGCTACCGCGGAGACGGCGTCAAGCGGGAAATAATACCTAAAGAAGCGGCCGTGGTGCAGCGGACTTTTGAAATGTATGCGGCAGGGTTGGGGTACCGCACCATTGCTAGAAAGCTGAATATTGAAGGCGTCCCGGCACCGGGTTGTGCAATCACCGCTGGCCGATCCAGATGGCACGCCGCCGTTATTCATTCCCTCCTCAAGAACACGAAGTATGTCGGGATCAATACTTGGAGCCAAACAAAGGTCGTTCGGAACCCTCTCACGCAACGAATAGAACAGCATCCTCGACCAGAGTCCGAATGGGAGCGGGTTACCGGCACATCATCGACTGGCATCGCGCAACAACTTCAGAATGCCCAACCATGAAAGAGGGGGACGGTAACCGAGGGGAAGGGAGAGAGAAAAGGAGGCCAGCAATGGATTTGCGGTGGCCGTCACAGGCTACGGCAAGGCGGGTACGCGGTCACGAGTCATTCCAGCCAGGGGCAGACCGCCGACCATGTGCTGATCCACGCCGATACCGAGCTGGGAGCCAAAGACCTGCTCAACAACCGCATGGCCTACGTCGCCGTCTCACGCGGCGCATACGACGCGCAAATCTTCACCAACGACCGCGAGCAACTGGGCGTGGCGCTGGTGCAGCGGTCGCGATGTCCGCCCAGCGCGGCTACCGATTCGCCCTGCCTCCGGCCAACCATGTTTTCCTGCCCGGCCACCGCATCATGGTGCAGGTCCAATCCAGTTGGTTCCCTCTCTACGATCGCAACCCGCAGACATTCGTCCCCAACATCTTCTGGGCCAAACCAGGCGACTATCAGAAGGCCACGCAACGCATCTACCATGCACCCGGCGAGGCCAGCAGCATCGAGCTTCCGGTGCTGACGGCGAATTAGGCTCTATGGGAGAGCCTACCCCCTGCCTCGTCGCAAGCGACGGCGCCCGGCCTCCTCTGGGCTCCAGAGCGACGGATGCTGAATCCCGAGGTAGAACTGACCATACCCCTGTCTTCCCCGCATCGCAAGTTGGCCAGCGGCACTATTTCCCCCTGGCCGCACCAGGGCTGATCCGGCATCCTAAGGAAGGAGGAGATTCGCATCATGAGTCAGAACATGCAGGCCATCTCCGCTGCGGCTGCGGGCACCGTCCAACTCGGAGATTGCACGGTAAACCGCATGGGGTACGGCGCTATGCGCATCACGGGCAAGGGCGTCTGGGGGCCTCCCGCGGATCGCGATGCGGCGTTGGCAACGCTCAGGCATGCGGTCGAGCTTGAGGTGAACTTCATCGACACGGCTGATTCGTATGGTCCGTATGTCTCCGAAGAGTTGATCGCGGAGGCGCTGGCGCCCTATCCGCCGGGCCTGGTCATCGCCACCAAGGGCGGGTGGGAGCGGGTGGGTCCAGGACAATGGACGCACAACGCCAGCCCGAAACATCTGGAGTCCGCTGTTGAGGGCAGCTTGAAGAGACTTCGCTTGGAGCGGATCGATGTCTACCAACTGCACGTTCCCGACCCGGCGGTGTCGTTTGATCGGAGGCTGCTTCGAGAGCCGCAATTGTGGCAATGGAAAAGATATGAAATTGGATCGACAGCCTTGGACCCGTCAATGAATGTACCGGCTGCGCGTCGCTTGATTCTGCAGGTTTGAAGCTAAAGCCCGATCAAATGATTGCAGAAGGAATCGCTCAGCCTTGTGTTCGTCAAGCCTTCCCTGGTTGCGGGAAGGCTTGACGAACTGGTTCATTGCCTCTGCAGTCTACTTCGTTGCCGCCTCGGCAGCTTTCTTGTGGTGGTGCTTCTCGCCCAGGGGCTTGCGCACCTCAGGTTTGACCACCGTCTCATCCACAGGAGTGGTTCCATTCACATCTGCCGTGAAGGTTGCTCCCGAAGGCACAAGGTAGTCTTCCACAGTCTGGCCATCGGTGGCGCCGGTGGCGACGCTGATGCGGGAAGCATCAATGCCCTTCTCCGTCACCAGGTACTCCTTGGTGTTGACTGCGCGCTGAGCTGCATCGTCGATGACCGGCTTGGGATGCTTGCGCCTGGCTTCCATCGCCGTTTCCTTCTCGGTCCTGGCCTTTTCCTTGGCATCCGACTCGCCAACGATTACCGCCGTGGCATCCGATTGCCGTTGCAGGTCAAGAGCGACTTCGTCAAGGCAGGCCTTGGCTTCGTTGTCCACGCGGGTTGGGCGTTCCTTGTCCTTGGTAAAGGTGATGGAGCAGAGAGCCTGGGTATGCGGGACAGGAGCAACATACGGGGCCGTGATGGTCACGCTGGTGCTCGCAGTCGCTGTCTGACCCTTGTCATCGGACACATTGCACGTTATCCCCACCGCACCCGTCGGTGCGCCGGCGGAAGAGAACGATGCCGTGTTGCCGCTGCCGTTGATGGAGCCGGCCGACGCCGAGTAGGTGTAGGTAAGCGGGCGATTCTGCGGGCTCATGCCCATGGAGGTGATGGTGCTGGTCTCACCCGGCTTGATGGTGCTGGGATTGGCCGTGCAACTGATGGTCGGCGGCTCAAACGCCTTGACCGTGAAACTGGCTGAGCAGTCGGCCGTCTCCCAGGGCTTGAGGCCTTCCTTGCCGGCCTTGCCTTCCTTCACGGTGCCCTTCACCGTATAGGTGCCGGCCGCCAGTGGACCGGTGGCCACCGTCACCGTCACTCCGTTGCCCGTCACGCCGGTTCCCGACCACGAATAAATCACATTGAACTTGGGATCCAGCGCTCCGGCCGTCGCCGTCACCGTGACCGGGTCGCCGGGGAAGACCGACGCCGGGCTGGCCGAGCAGGCCAGGGTCACCGTAGGAGGCGGCGCGAAGGAGCCGATGCTGTACACGAGGCCAGCGCTCACGCGCCCTTGGGGGTTGAAACTGGTTGACCCCCCTTGAGCTGCCGAAAAGTTTGCGTGGACATACTGATAATCCGCCTGGAAGAGGCGTATGGACAAATGGTGATCAAAGGCCGGCGTCGCAACATCCAAGCTGCCGCCGGCCGTGAAGGCATAGCCAAAAACGTCTGTCTGAGGGATGCTGCCAACTTGCTCGGCGCCGACCATAGCGTGAAAGGAGGGCGTAACCTTCCCGTCCGCCATCGGGAACCTGAAAACCACGCCCCCATATCCGCCGCTGAAATCATCGCCCGGCTGGCTTGTCGTTATATTGGACTCGGGAAGCAGGATGTGCTCATCTCCCTCGAACCGCACGCCAACATTCTTGTTGAAAAAGCGGGTTATGCTCAAAATCGCGCCGTAATCGATGGAGTTGTAGCCGAACCCGTTTATCCTTGCGTTGGGGATCAGGGCGCTGTACCCGGCGAAGATGTCCCACTTCGACGCGGAATCGTCCGCGGGGGCCTTCACAGCCGGTTTGGCTGCGTCCTGCGCGGCCATGGCAATGGGTATCAACGCCACAAAGGCCAAGGCAAGAACCCGACCTACAGACTTTGAAACACGAACGTACATGCGTTTTTCCTCCGCGATCAAACTGAATGAACAGATAGTTGAGACTGCTTCGAGCACGGATTCCGGCTCGGACTGATTAGGCTTAGCGCCCTGGAAAGATATTGCGGCACTGGGAAAGAGCATTTCTGTTCAAAAAGGAACACTTATAGGTATCAGGAGCTGAAAACAGAGATCGAGACGGCTTCGTGGCAGTGATGTCCGGGTTGGCTGTGATACTCAAGGCTGTCAACGAAGATGGCCCGCAAACCGTGACCAAAATATTGGCCGTCATACTGATAAGCCGTGCCCCCGACGCGTTGGGCGTACACGTCAAATGCATGTTTGTTCATATGGTCCAGAACAAGCTGCGGCCCTGCTCCGGCAGCGCCGCCGATTCTTTGCCCGGTTGGCATTTGCTTGAACGCGAATAGTTGCCAAGTGCCCGCGGGCACATCCCAGTCAAGCGTGCCATCAGGCAGCATGTGCTCTGTAAGAACTATC
>Ga0182014_10002237_pt1 | contig 24606 bp, 22 predicted proteins | sample 612S2DmetaG_FD_120489 | JGI IMG/M metagenome (GOLD analysis project Ga0182014, IMG submission 120489) | Permafrost microbial communities from Stordalen Mire, Sweden - 612S2D metaG | ecosystem: Environmental > Terrestrial > Soil > Wetlands > Permafrost | place: Sweden: Stordalen | collected...
CAGATAGCTAGCGACCGTTTCCAGAGCGCCACTGTCCTGAAGCTGCCCTTGCAGTTTTTGCAGCGAGACGATCTGCGCGGGCGATCCGGCGGCGATGGCGAATACCTGGCGCAGCAACGCCGGGCGCCGGACCGCTCCCTGTGCCAGCACATCCCGCCCAATCGCCGGCTCGATAATGGCGTCCCGCACATAAGCGCGCCATCGTGCGGGATCGCTCTCGAATTGTTGGGTGCCGGGATAGGAGCCGAAGCGAACTAGATCGAGGGCGGCCTGGCGCGGCGGGAGATGAAAAGCCGCGGCGAGCGAAGCGGCAGGCCAATGACTCAGGGTGAGCCGCTCGAATCGTCCAGCCAGGCTCTCCCGCGATCCTGTGGCTACGCGAAGTGCCGAGGAGCCGGTTGCCACGACATGGATGGGAATCTTGCGCCGGCGGGCGCGGTCCCAGTGGCTCTTGAGCCGTCCTGCCCAATCGGAAAGATGATGCACCTCGTCCAAGAGCAGAGCGGTTGTTCCCCGCTGCGCTTTCGCTTCCGCCTCCGCCCAACGGCGCTCCCAGAACCCCGGAAGCGCCGCGTCCGGCTCATCGCCAGCGACGTACAGGGCCTGATCGCCAAAGTGAGCCGCAATCTCCAGAAGCAGCGTGGTCTTTCCCACTTGCCGCGGCCCGGTGAGAAGCTGGATGCGGGCCGGCGCCGGTTCACCGAGCCTTGCGAGCAGCAAATCGCGGCAGGAAACATAGGCATTCTGAATCTCAGCCATAGTCTAATAATTATTCGACTATTTTATAGAGCCTGTCAACACCGCGCGAGTGATGAGGCGTAGCCTCCAGATAGCGATTCGCTTTGCAGCGAAGATGAGGAAGCTATTAAGTGCGGGTCGATCGGCGGAGTAGGTTCCCAATGCCCGCGCCATTCTCTCGGTGGAAGAATGGCGATCTGCGATAACGCATATCGCAACAATAGTGCGACACTTCCCTGCTATGCCCCCACCTGGTCGAGGAGCTGGCGGAGCGCGTCGTGATATGTCAACTTGAGCCGGTCAGCATAGGAGACGAAGCGGTTGTATTGGCTTTCAGGAAGCCGGATGGCTAAATGTCGAGTGGGTTCGGTGGTGGCAATTCGCCGGCGCCGCGGGCGATTGACAGTCTGCTCGCGGCTCACAAACCCGTGAGCTGCTGCCGCCGCGTCCACCTCGCGCAGCGCCAGCGGCGAGGGCCTCGTTCCGCTCGGAAATGCGGAAAGCCGTTGAGTCAAAGCAGCTTGAGCGTCGGCCTGGGGTGTTTCCGGATCGTCTGACATGAGTCCGAATTTACTGCTCACGGTGCTCCTCCTTGGGGGTTGGCTGGAGTTCTTCGACAAGCTCTGTCGCGAAATCGTGAATGTTTCGGTAGGCCGCATCCAAGTTACCCACCTTGATTCCATTGTCTTTGAGTTCCGTCAATGTCAGCCGTTCCACAAAGACCGCTTTGTACGCAAGCCTGTCGGCTATGGAAGTGCGAAAGCGAGGGATGCCTGCCGCCGTTATCTCCGCCTCAAGCTGCCTCTGCACTGATGAAACGGGAGCTCCGGGCGCCGGGGTGCGGGTGAGGAGGACCTTGTAAGGGATCCTCCGATTCGCGTCATAGCGCTGGACTACCTTCTCCTCGTCGCGGATGGCGCGGATTGCTTTTCCGGCTTGCCTGACATCGACGGCACTGGCCTGTAGCGGAACAATCACAAAATCGGAGATCGCAATCGCGCGGGACACCAGAAGGCTTGCAGTACCCTCAAGATCGATGATGACGAACTGATGGTCCAGGCGCTCTACGTAAGCCAACAGGTTGGACTCCTTGACCCCGCCTATCACCTCAAGCGTGGACGCCGTCTTGCCTTTCTCCTTCCAATCGAGGATAGGCTGATTAGGGTCCGCATCAAGCACGCATACCCTTGCTCCGCGTTCGGCTAGGTACGTGGCGAGAAGAAGCGCCGTTGTGGATTTTCCGGCACCTCCTTTCGGGTTGCTCATCGCAATAATCGGCATGATTCCCTCTTCCTCTCCAACAGCTCAGTCAACGCTTGCTCGTTTAGTGCAACACTACCGCTAATATGTCGCAGCAATATCGTTGCGATACTACAGATCGTAACGATATCGTTGCGCTATGCTCATCATGATGTATTCAACAGACTTAACACATCCTGAACCTGCATTAAAGACGCGATACTCTTGCAATATTGCTATATTACCATATCGCTCGTTGACTGCACTATTTGTCGCAGCGATATTGTTTACTGCATATATACACGCTCTTCATGTGCTTGTTCGCCGCTGGACGATGGGCAGACACGATCTCTCCGCTTCGCGCTCGCTGAAGTTCACTCTCTGGCATGCCTAGCCCTTCAAGCTCATCTCGTATTGGAAGAGAGTCCAACTTGACCCTTGGGCGGAAAGGGCGTAGGGTCTTTCCCAGCAGTAGTTCCCTAGATCAGTTGTTTTCACGAAAAGCCCCGGCCAACGAGTTCGGGGCTTTCGTGTTTCTACTTGTGGAAAACCAAACTAAGCCACTACCAAATGCTGCGACGCCCAACCGCCAAAACACCCCTTCAGAACGCATTGGCTCAGCCGACCGGCTCGCCTAACAGCCGGCCGTTCTCGGGATTGTGGCTTGTGAACAACTCCTCATCCGACCAGGAATAAACACCCGGAACCATTCCAGTAAATAGGGAAGGGAACTACGAGACATTGAATATCTTCTCGCCGGCGCCCCAGTCTCCCGCGCACTGCGTGAATCTCTCCCGCACTCCCGTACTTGATTGGCAGAAACCACCGGAACCCGCTGATTATTCTCGCCTTATGCACTTCGCTGCCAGCCGGTCACGGTACGCGCCCCATTGCGAGCGCCAAAAACCCGTACCTCATTGGCAGTATTCCTTCTATCCCATTGACATGACGAGCGTTACGCAATCTACTGCCACACAGGTACGGGCACAACCAGCCTTTCAATCGCATAGTCCCGTACTTGCTTGGCAGAACTGTTCCTATCTTATTGATTATGCCTCCCTTACAACCCGGAACCCCGTCGACTCTCTGGCCGCTACACTCGTACAAGGTCTCGATCCCGTACTTGGTTGGCAGACAGTCTTCTAAGCACTGCATTTTCATGCACATACTTCCCTGCTTCGTCCCCCGGAACGGTGCCGCACCACTGCCCAGGCATTCCCGTACTTGGTTGGCAGCAGGCCGTCTATCCTCTTGATTCTACAAATGATCAACACAGCGAACCCGATGGACTCCGCACCCTCCCGGCCAGTGCCCCTCTGCCAAATGGATCCCAACTGCCGATCTCCTCGACGCTCCGCCTAGAGCCCGGCGTCTACTAGCTCTTTCGATCCAATACTCCCCTGACACACACGACCCCATAAAACCGTCCACGTCGTTGACATCCGTCCATCAGCCAACCTACACTTTTCCGTTTGCGTCCCAATGATCGCCAAGCGGCATTCAACCGGCACCCTGAATTCAGACGACGGAAAAGCCCATATTGTCACAGCTTAGTCCACTACCTACCTTATTCTAAAGGGCTTATCTATCAACAAAGCCCCCGTGCGCGAAGAAGCCCAAGCGCCCACAGCCTCGATACCTCCAAGCCCGCAACCGTGAATCTCATGGTCAAGCCCGTACCCGATTGGCAAATCTCCCGTACCCCGTTGTCAGATTCCCCGTACCCAGTTGGAACCCCTGCCGTACTCCTGTGGAACCCGCTCCGTACCCGCCTGGGAGCACTCCCGTACTCGCTTGGCAAATACCCCGTACCTCGTTGGCACCAAGCCGCCTCTATCTAACGTATTCTCAATCGGTTGCAAAATACCAATGTGCTTTAGTGTTGTTTTCCCTTGTACTTACATTTAACATTCACCATCATCAGCATGAGGCCAAGAAATGCCGCATAAGCTACTCCCTTCAACCCCACAACTCGATCTCATCCCTTTTGCTGATGTTGATCTTATTCGATTCGAAAAGAACCTCTTGCAAATCGGCTTCTTCGCCGCCCAGGAAGAACGCAAAGGCGATCCTCCCTTTATCCGCCGCATCGAAAATACCGTAAACCGCGATGGCCAGCGCATCAGCGTCGTTATCGAATTCCGGGCGAGTATTGGGCTTCCCTCTACTGCCGACAGGGACAAATTCATGGCTTTCCTGAAGATTGCGGCCGAACAACGCGTGCGCTTCGGGCGAATCTCGAACCCGATACGCTTCACCGGCTATCGACTCCTTCAGGAGCTTGGGCTTAACGACTCCGGCCCCAACTACGAAGACCTCAATTCCTGGGGCGAGCGTATGGCGACGACTACGATCACGTCGCGGCAAGTCATCTTCTTCGCCTTAACCAAACGCTACGCCAACAAGACAATCCATGTCTTCGAGAGCTTTCAGCGCGTCGGCAAGCAGTCGGGCAGCGCCAGATCCGAAGAGTTCGAAGTTGTACTGGCGGATTGGTTGCTCGACAATCTCAACACAAACTATGTCATCTCCGAAGACTTTGTGGCGTACAGGCAGTTGAAGCGGCCAACAGCCAAGGGCATATTTGGCCCGCTCCATCTGTGGTTCAAGGCAAGTCAAGGCCGGGCCGTCGAAAAGGATTATAGGCAACTCTGTATGCTCCTTGGCATCCAGCCCTACGCATACCTATCAAAGATCAAAAGCACCATGGGAAAGGCGCTTGACGAGCTCGTCGCCGTTCAGTATCTCTCCCGTTGGGACGTTCAGCCCATGTCGTCTAAAGATGGCTACAAGATAGTTCTCTGGCCAGGGGACGATCTGCTTCGCAGCCTTGCCCTGTCAGCCCCGAGGTTAACGGGCGCCACCCCGAATGCCGGATTGCCCGGAAGCATGCCGGAGCAGCCTGCGGAAGCCGAACCAGCCAAGGAACTGACGATGGACGCGCAGCAGGCGCTGACAGAACTGCTGGCGCTTGGCATCGCTCCGAATATGGCGCAATCGCTGGTCAAGAAGCACGATCCTGGGACAATTCTAGACGTGACTGAGTACGTCTCCTCCTTGGTGACCACCGACAAGGACGGACGTATCCACAACCCGGCAGGCTTGCTCATCTACTACCTCCACAACGACGTGCCTGTACCCGATGCCTTCATTACCTCCCGGAAGCGCAGCAAAAGCGAGGCAGCGAAACGTCAACAAGCCGAAGAGCGACAGCACGATTTGGATCTTCAAATCACGTTTGCTTCATGGCGCGACCGGCAGGTCGATGCCGAGATTTCCGCACGCTATCCCGGCCCTGCACTAAGCCAGAAGATTGCAGAGGTGGTTACGCAAAGGTCGAAGACCGACAAATACTTCATCCGAGTCAACCCGGCCCAGCGCGAGGTGCTGGCACGCCAGATTCTGGTGCGAGAGGTCCGTGAACAAATGGCGTTGCCGCCCTTCGAGGACTGGTGCAAGACACACGCTCAATACGGCCTCTTCGCGGAGTAGACTGCCCACTTTGTGATGGCGTCGGCCTCGTAAGGACAACTACGCCCGGCGGCGGTTTCGCCTCCAAAGCCTGCCAATGCCAGAGTGAACAACACGTAACCGTCGCATTGCGACGCGCCGGCATACCCACACGGTACGAACACTGCACCCTCGACAACTTCGACGCCGCCTATCCCGGTGCGGATCGATCCCTGGCCGCGGCACAGATGCAGGTGCGCGGCTTTGCCGCCAACTACCCACTGGATGCCCGAGGGCTGATTTTGGTGGGATCTATCGGGACAGGGAAGACCCACTTGGCTGTCGGCGCGCTCAAGACGGTAATCGCCGAGCGCGGAGCACAAGGCCTTTTCTGCGACTATCGAGAGCTGCTGCGTTTGATTCAGAACTCGTACAACCCAGAGGTCTTCACCACGGAACTGGAGATCCTGAATCCGGTCATGAACGCCGAGGTTCTCCTATTGGACGATCTCGGCGCCATTCGACCAACAGAGTGGGTTTGGGACACAGTATCTCTGGTCCTCAACAGCCGCTACAACAGCGTCCGAACCACAATCATCACCACCAACTATCCAGCATTGCCACCTGGCGCCGGCGGACTCCGCGAAGAAACCCTCGGCGACCGCATCGGTGAACGAATGCGGTCCCGCTTGGCGGAGATGTGCAGGGAAGTCGAAATGCGCGGCCAGGACTTCCGTCAATTATCGGAACGCAAACCAAAGAGCAGACGCGCCTAAGGAGGGAAGGGAAGTGACCCAACGCTCCGCCATTCTCAACCCTCAGCTCCGTCATGAGATCCCATGACACTGGGCGACTTCTCGATACAAATCGGCGTCGATGGTCGTAACTGATATCTCGTAAACTTTTGGCTTTACATCTCCGACCTACTAAGCTATATTGTCGTCACTCATTTCCCATCCTGAAAACAACAAAGCTCAAATCATGACCTTGGAGGAAAGCTGATGATCACTCACTCTCTCCTTCCGCTGCGACGTAGAGGCTTCGATCTTCGTGTAGCCTCCCGCCTTCTCCTTGTCACAGCCCTCGCCGCGCATGCTCTTCCCGCGCAACCTCAGCAAGCTGCCGCCAATTCAGTTCCGACTGTTCAAACTTCGCCCGGCCCAAGCTCCAACTCTCTTTTTCCCATCAACATCCAATACACGGGCCGTCTGTTCGGCTATTACCGCGTCGATCCCGATGTCACGCTGAGCGATCCGCATGACATCGACGGTCCGCTAGGCGCTTATGATGCCGTAGCCGGGGCAAAGAAGAACAGTCTGCCTGCACCTGTGTTACCCGATCTGCTGACTCGTCCGGGAGCATTTCTTCGGCACAGGCAGGAGACTTCCCGCGACCTTCTATTGGGGATGGGGGACAACTTCGGGCCAGAGTTTGGCGCCAGTATCCAAGAGGAGTTCTCAAAAGAGTGCTTTCTAAAGGCGCCGGAATGGAAACGAGGGCAGTGGGACACGTACGCGCCCGAGTCACTCTACAAGTCGGAGAGCCGGAAGCCGCTTCTAGCCGATTGTGACAATGTGACGCGATTTCTGATGGCGGCGGGTTACCGCGCTGTGGTGCCGGGCCGGGAAGACTTTCTTTACACCGGAACGTGGCTGCGGCGCGTGGCTTATCTGCTGCGGGGCGCGTCCGCGGTGAGCCAAAGCCCTTCAGGCGCCACCGCGCTTTCCAACCCGCTATCTGCCAATCACCAGTGGGCCGTTGGTCTAGTACCCGATCGAGACGGCAATTGCAGCACCGGCCCTTGCGCAATTGCGAGCAACGATCACAGGCTCCACATGCTAAGCGCGAACCTCCGCGTTACCGTCGCCTCAAAAGACGACAAGGCGCCGGCCGCGAAGAATAAGAGTTGTCCGCTCTTGTTTGCCGCCAATCTTGGAACCCTGATCGAGTGCGGCCAGTCGGACTCGACGATCAGCGCTTCAATGGATTGGCTGGCGCGTGTGGATGGTGCTTTGAAGGGTGAGATTCATGCTTCGATTGAAAAGCGGGCTTTGGACTCGCCCACCTTCGCGGGGCAGCTCATCACGAACGAAATCAGCATCCTTAAGACGATCACCGAAGAGGCTGGTGTTCAATCTTCGTTCAGCAGCGAAACTGGATGCAAGGACCTCGCGACGGACTTAGAGACCTTTAAGAAATTCAAATTTGACGACCCTGCCGGGGCAACTTTCTCCCTTACCAAAAAACCGGACGCTGAATTCGCAGGAATAAAATTGGACGCTGAATTCGCAAGACTGGTGCTCGCTTGTCCTTCCACATTCGGGCGGCTCAATGGCGACCTTCTAAGCCTCATAAAAGCCATGGAAGACGCCACCACGTTTTTCGCGCACACCGGCACTTCTCCTAAAGCGTCCAGCCCCTTTCTGGGCACATCCGCATTGCGCTCCGCGCAGCGACTGCTGCTTGAGCTCATCTACAAGGAGCAGCGAGACGCCGGCTTCACAATTGCAGATATCCCTGGAGGACGGCGTGTCCTGATCATCGGAGTTGTAGGCAAGGAGACAATGCAGGAGGTCGGTCCCGATTTCTTTACCGTCTTCCCAGACAGCTTCGATTGCCCCCTTACAGCTAGCCCATCGGATTCAACCGCGGGTCAAACTAGCTCGAATCCTGCCTGTGTACTGAAGCAAAAGCTCTTCAAGGCTGGTAATACAGCGGGCAGCGCAGAGGAGAGTGTCTATTTCAGACAAGCGATTAGCCCCGCAAGCAAGAATGAGCCCTTTCCGATCACCGTCAGCGACCCCCTGGTGGCGGCAGAGGCCGTTCTTCGTGCTGTGTGGGCCCATGAGCAGCGTGAAAAGCGGACCATCAACCGCACGATCCTGATGGCTCAAATGCCATCGTCCGAGGCTGAGGAGGTGGGTTCTCAGCTTCGCTACGATTTCGGTGCCGTCGTTAGTTCGATGTTCGAAGACTCCAATCGGTCCCTTCGCCCCCAGGTTGACCTTGTGCTGAGCGAGGCACAGGAAGAGCATATTACCGGGAACCAAGTGGCTGAGATCAATCCATTGAGCAGTACCGTCGTTCTCTCGCCGCCCCTAGCATTCGAGAGCATTTCCAAACCGGAATGGTATCCGCCGTCGATAGCCACCATTTGTGCTGGGGACGGGGAGATTGCTGACGGGATTCGAGTCAAGAACACCCTCGGGTTCATGGATGATCTCCCGGCGACTTGTGCCCAAAATGCCGTGACCGCCGTCAAGCGTCGCGTGGCAACAACGAAGGCGCAAGCGGCGGAAGACCAACCGACACCGAACACCGGGAATGCCCCTCAGTCGACTCTCAAAACAGCCGCTAGTCTTCTTGAGACCATGCTTGTAAAGGAGCTGCCGTCAGCCAGCATTCAACCGCCACGACTGGATGATCTGACGAAGCTTTGGGGGAAATGCGCCGCGACCGATGGAAAGGCAACCGCAGCCGATGAAAAAGCAACCGCAAACTGTCAGAACCAGGTCCTCACCAGCTATCTACTGCACACGCTTCAGATTCACTACAAGACGTCGGGCGCGATGCTCAAGCGTCGCGATTTCTGGTTTGATCAACTCGCCTCCGGGTACGATGACTACGAGTTCTGCAAAAATTGGGCCGCCGCCCCGCCCGATCCGAAAGCCGGGGCCATGGCCGATGCAAAGGCCAAAACCTACTGCCAGCTTCACGCGGCTCTGGACCGCGTTTTGTGGCGCGGTGACTACGCCGTACAGGTGCTGGTGGATGGAACGACGCTTACCTCTGTGCTGAAGTCTTCTTCCCAAGCCACTTCCGTTGAAACCACGCTACTGGCAAACGATCTCCACCAGGAGTGGCTGTCCACGTTTGGCGTGGTCTCAACTCCGCCCACTAACCTGGTTCCCGCGGCTTCGGGTCCTGAGAGCTTCAGCCTTCCCGGCGTGAGTGGCTGCACTGTCGACGCCAATCCGCCCCTGGGAAAGAAAACCCCAGGCCCAACCCCGAAAGCCTACTGCACCGATGGATTCACCGTCGCCACCGATGCGCCTTACTGGATTACCACCAGCGCGCAGCTCGCAAAGGATCAATCAACCTACAAAGACATTCAGTCGTTCACTCAGAACTCTCAGAAGGGCGCTCCACACCTCGTCGTCGATACGGAGAAGAGCCCCAAGCTCGCAGCCGAAACCTTCCTCACGACGGCTATCGCCGAGGAGATCATGCCCATTTCGCGGCTCATCGATGTGAAGGAAAAATCGGTGGATTGGAATAAGGTCGAGGCTATAGCCCTGGCTAAGGCCAAGGCTAAAGACCCCTATGCAAATGCGGTGCAGGATGACCTTGCACGCATCGAGGTTGCCAGCCAAAAGCGCCCCCTGATGCAGCTGGACATCTCAAAGTTTGCAGCCGGTTACACGTTTACCGCTCCCAGCCTGAACGACACCGCCCTGGGCAACGACCTTTCCGGGGTGAGCAACACACAGGCCACGACGCCCCATTCGAGCGAACTTGATCTCGAAGCCGCGGCCAGAACGATTACCGCTCCTTTGCTCTGGCCGGTCTTGGCATTCGGCATCCAGAACGATTTTGAATTCGATCACAAGCGCACCGGTAACACGACTGGCAAGCCGGCCACGATTACCTACCAGCTCAACTCCGAAACCGCGGGCGGGCTCGCCCAGATCCACATCCCTCAGATCTTCGGCAAAGATCCCGACAAATACCTGTCCATACGAGGCCCACGCAACCTTCCCAGGTTTTACTGGGTGATTGCTCCATACCAGTACCAGCGCCAGATCGTCGGTTCGCCCCTTTACATTGGCTACCTTACGCCGCCGTACACCAAGAACCCGTCCCAGCAACTCACAGTTACTATCCCCGTCTCGGATGGCTTCAGCTGGAAATCGGGCCTTCGCGTTGAGGCCGCTGGGCGGCAATCCTGGGCTCCCGACAGAGGATCCTATGCCGAAGTCGGCCCGGAGTACGTCATTCAGAGCCACATCCTCAACGGCATCTCCATGCCCGATCTGGTTGGCCTTTCAAGCCCGGTAACCACCCACTGCACGAACCCTTGCCTGGTGACCGCCGGCACGTCCATCACCTCTGCCGTGCAGGGGTATTACAAGGACAATAATCAGATTCTCAACGGTTCCTCCCAACTGGTACCTCTTACACGGACGGTTCATGCAGGCGGCTTGTACTGGACCGCCCATATTCAAAAAGTCCTCAACAAGGCTAAAACCTACTCAGTCTCATTTGATACCACCGGCGACAGCTACCTGCTCCCCGGCTATACCCTGCCAACCCAGACTCGCTACGCCATCAGCAACAAACTGGCGTTCAACATGAATTTCCTTGGCAACCTCTCCTTCTCGCCCACCTACTCGGTCTTCAACTTCGAGAATCAGGGCGTCTCCTCCGAACGCATCTCCGTCAACACAACTTCGTTCGAAGTGATGCTCAAGTGGTATTACGGCCGCGACACCCAGAGCCCACCCTTCCGGCTGCTCTGGTTTACCGGCCCCAAGTCAGGAGACCAGACAGCCTCCACCAAGCTGAAGTAACCCTGCTGCCGAATCCCGGCTCAATCCAAATCGATCGCAAGGAACGTCCCCTCTCCAGGGCTGTTCCTGTCTTCTCGCCCGCCTCACTGCAACCGCACAATGATCGTTTGGCACCCACGCGGAATAGGTACCCTGAAACGCCGATGCGTCCGGAAGATTCAAAGGGTGGGGTTCAAAAGGGAATGAACTGCGATCCGCTATCCTGATTGCAGCATGTGTGGCCGCTTTGCTCGTCGATCAACGCAGGAAGTTCTCGCCGACTGGTTTGGTGTCGAGCTTGAGGACATGCCGTGGTTTGCGCCCAGCTTCAACATTGCTCCGCAGAGTGTTCAGCCAGTTGTACGCCTAAACCGGGAGGCTGACAAAAGGGAGTTCACGCTGATGCGCTGGGGCCTGGTGCCCGCGTGGGCAAAGGACGCCAAGATAGGCTACAACACAATCAACGCGCGCGCAGAAGGGGCTGCATCGAAGCCCGCCTTCAGGGAGGCATTGAAAAAGCGGCGCTGTCTTGTACCCGCTGACGCGTTTTTCGAGTGGCAACGCCTCGATCCCAAGTCGAAGCGTCCATTCGCAGTTGGGCTTAATGGCGGTGAGCCATTTGCATTCGCCGGATTGTGGGAGAGCTGGCGGCCAAAGGACGGTGGGCCGCTGGAGACCTTCACGATCTTGACGACCGATCCCAACGAGGTCATGGCGCCGATCCACAACCGGATGCCGGTGATCCTGGAACCGATGGATTACGACCGATGGTTGGATGCCGGGGACTCAGCTAAGCCGCCTGTGGACCTGCTCCGTCCGTACCCTGCCGAACGGATGTGCGCTTGGACGGTAAGCGACCGCGTAGGGAATGTGCGAAACAACGATCCCGCGCTGCTGGAGCGTTTGACCTGAGCATCGCATGTTGAAGCGACCGGCGCTTCTTTCTGGAGACGTGAGCTGTCGCGCAGCGTAGTCTTGGAGTGTACCCGAACCGTCTCAGCTTTCGCAGGACCACGGAGGGGATGTCTTCAACCTGGAGGGAATATGACGGATGGAAGGATTAGCAGTTTCCCTGTTAGCGAGATTCATTCCGAGGCAGGCGCCCAGGAACTTGTCCGTTCCGAAAGGATGAAACCTTATCTCGCCTTCTTGAAGGCAAAGATTGGAGGGCAGGATACCGAACCGTACTTGGCTGCATTGGCCGCGCTGCCGCTGGAAGCCCGATATGTATGGCGAGTGATCTCCGCTTTGAAATGGGCTTTCTGTGACCTTGACACGGAGAGTGCGATTGCCGATCTTCACACTCTGTCGGAAGAGGATCTCAAGAAAGTGGTGGAGCCTCTCAAATTGAGAACCGTTCAACTCTGCCTGTTTGTCAGCTCGCTGGTAGGAGAGGATGCTACGGAACGAATCGTGCAGCACGCGCTGCGGTGCGCAAAGGAATCATCCGTGCCGACTTCGGGTGAGTAGCTGGCCGCGGCTACTGGCTGAGAAGGTTGGTAGGAACAAGAACGACGACCTTGCCCCTCAGCCCCCGTATCCCTTAACCGGCGGGTTTTGGAGATAATCAAATCCCGTCGCCGTCGTAGCGGTGGGAATGTGGGAATCGCCGCAGCGATTTCCAAGGGCTGTGGTAAGGGTGGGAAAACAGTTCCATCGTTTCTCCATGCTTTCCACGGACCGGCATTTCCACGGCCTCTTCAGGTTTCCACCGATACGGTGGCAAATACCGTTCAGAATCCGAGAACCGCGGCAAGAGTACACTTGACCAAGATGACGCTCGCAAAAGAAAGAAGCGCCGACGCACTTCACATCGCGCTCCGTGCTGCCCGCGAAAACGAGACAAGGTGGATGGAAATGTCCCCAGAATTCTCTGACGGCGGCGAACGGATGGAGCAGTGGGCCAGTACAGCTAAACTCCGGCGGCTTGAAGTCGAGCGTCTCGAAACACTTTTCGCCGAGGTGGAGAATTCAAGCCCAGGCCCAACGTTGCGTTAGGGCTTCGCAAGAACAAGATTGTCGGGGCGAGACCACATGGCCTCAAAGTCTGCCTCAAACGCTTTGACCGCCTGCGGAAGCTGGATATAAATAACGTCGTTATAACGATAGGTCAGCCCAGATCGCGACCAGTTCGCCGAGCCGGTATGGAGGAAACTGTCGTCCACTTCATATTGCCTCCGCTCGCCATCGTTTATTTGTATCCGTTTCCATCCCAAGGCCCCGGATGTGCCCGGCTGGGCCGCCTCCGGGACCAAAAACCAGGATTTTCCCCATCTCGAAGGCGCGTTCCCAATGCTGCGGGAAGCCCATCAGGCAGGATCGGCAATGGCAGACGCCCATGTCGAATAACAAGATATTCGCGTGTTCTGTATCACCAACCTCTGCACACCGTCACCAATGTCTCCCGGCCAGGTTCACCACAATGTAGACAACCACGGCCGACGACCAACCCACTATGGCTCCCACAAGCCAATGCTTCCAACGCGGGTCTCCACCCACGGCCAAGGCGCGCTTGGTGGCCTCTTCGATACGATATCCCGCCGCCTTCTCATCGTCATACCGCACTCTCGCAAGGGCATTCGTCGTTTCGCCCAAGAACTGCTTCAGTACGCTCCGAACATCCTCCGTCACCTGCGAGCGCAGCTTCGCGCGCTCCGCGGCCAGACCATCGAGCGCATCCAAGGACTTGCCCGAGGCGGCGTCGAACGCCGCCACGGACTCATCCACCCGCAGTTGCAGCTTCCCCGTCAGATGAGCCAGCGTCAGCTCCACGATAGTAGTGAAGACCAGGATAGGGTCATCCACATCGACCTTGATCCGATGTCTGGCAAAAGCCTCACCGACAATCTTCCGGGCAACCTCATCCCGCATGGACATCCCGGCTCTCCACAGCCTCCGGCGCCGTACCCGCCGACGCTCCACCCTCTGTGCCGTCAAGCCGCGACAAAGCCCTCGAAATCGACTTGAACAGATCCTCTTCAAACATCTGAAGACGCATCTGCGAAAACTCCGACATCGTCGTTCCGCCGCGAACTTCATCGAATGTGATCCGCTGCCGATTCATCTCCTCAATATCCCGCGACAACAGATCGTCGTTCGCCCGTTCGAGGAACACGATCCCGATAAGGCTCCGGACATGCTCCGTCACGCGCTTGTCATCATCGACCGGGTGCACGCGCCCGAAGAACTCGTTCACCCACAGGACCGTCCCTTTGTCGGGCAACAGGTTCGCCCAGCCGACGAATCCGTTCATCGTGTCGTCGAAGTTCCCCGCGCCGGTAATCACATTGTGGACAATCAAGCGCCGGTTATGCTTCGCCATGATCATCTCGGTACGGTTGCGCGCCACATAGCGCGAGAACGGGAAAAACGTCGAAGCCCCCGCGTCGATCACATATGTAGCATCCTGCTCCCAGGTCTTCGCAACCAGGGCGTCGAACGTGGTTTCATCGATCTTCCCGTCTTTGGAGATCTCGAAGTGCTCCGCCCGCAGGCCCTCGTACTGTACAAGACTCTGGTTGACCGGATCGACGCTCAAACCAACCACACGCTCGCCCCGGCTCCGGCAATACTGAATCAGAAAGGAGGAGATGATCGTCTTGCCAACTCCCCCTTTCCCCTGGCCAACGAAATGCACGTTGAACAACCCGCCACTCGATTTCACACTCTTTGCAGCCATCCTGCCTACCCTTTCCTTTCAGACTTTGGGACCGGCTTGCTGCTGAATTGGAACTCCCGGCCTTGCGATCTACTCCGGGCATTCGCAACCAGCATCGAGGCCAGATCGCTGTTCGACAACGCTTCATCGGATGCGCCCCGCCCAACTTCCGGCGATTCAACGACCGCCGGCCCGATGACTGCCGGCATAAACGATTCAGCGGGCTCCAACACGGAACCGCTTTCCATTCCGTCTTCCAGCGGTTGCGGAATCGGGACCCGATTGGCTCTCAGCTTTGCGATCTTCCGCCGAGCCCTGTAAAGAGAATTCCTGAACGATGCGTCATTGAACATCAATCCGGCGCCATGGAGCCGGCCGACGATCTCCCCATACCCGTGCCCGTCAGCCAAGAGCCGCTCGATGAAGGGAAGCAAACTCATCAACTTGGCGGTCAGCGTCTTGGGGTTCGATTCGGCCTCCCTCAACCGCCGCGCCACCTCACTCAGTTGCTTCGATTTCAATTGACCAGCCCCCCGGAGCCCAACAACGCCAGACAGGGATATATGTACCACATCACACGCATAATCCACAAACAATCCACGGCCGCTCCACGAATCGCCCGCAGTCCACACCTAGTCCACAGTTAGTCCACTTTCAGTCCACACGAGTACAATGGAAGATAGGCGGAAAGCGTGTATTGAGGCATAGCGGAACATAAAGGGTAGGTGCCATGTTAGGCGGTGAGCCATGCGAACCTACCTGGAATCTATAACTAAGAAGGTGCCAGATACAGGACATGCTTGACACGTTTCGTGCCAAGTCGTATTCTCGCCCCATCGTGCCCAAAACAAAACGCGACATCACGATGCGCATGGTCCACCGCCATGTCGTCCGTCTCAACCAGGCCAACCACAACTGGGTCGAACTCCAGGCCAAGGCGGCCGGCTTGTCCAGCAGCCAGCAATACATCCGTCAGTTGATCGAGCGAGAGCGAACAGGAACCAGCAGCGCGTTGGTGAGCTTGGAGGATCGGCTCGGGGCATTGATAGAAAAGCAGAGTTCGGAGCTGTCCAGCACGCAGCTCACCGCGTTTCTCACCTTCGCCGCAACGATGGCGCTAGCGCAGACGCTTTTCCAGACCATCCTGCCGCCAACCAGAGAGGCCCGCCAGGTTCTCGATGCCAACCTCAAGGCCCGCATGGACAAGTTCATTCAGACTGTAGGAATCGACATGAAGGGCAAATGGGCAACCACGCTTCAGTCTCTGGTCGAGGAAGCACAGAATGAGTAGCGACGGCCACAGCATCTCCCTGAAAGTCCCCAAACACGCGCTGCTGCGCAACCTGGAGGTAAAGACTTGCCAGAAGGCGATGCGGCTCGTAATGCGCGTCATGCAGGCCACATCGAAATCGATCCGCCGCGCCAAAGCCGCGCAGGCCCGTTCGATTCTCCCCAAACAGATTCAAAGAGCCGCCGTTCGCGTCACTTATATCGGGCCGAAATCCGCCGGCCTCTGGAAGGCGCACGGCTCCTATTTGCAGCGCCAGAGCGCCACCGGCAAAGAGCAGGCAGGCTTCAACGCCGCTGACAATGGAGTCAACCTCCCGAAGACCTTGGACGAGTGGCAAAGAGCCGACGATCCCCGGATGTTCAAGATTATCCTCTCGCCCGAGTTCGGCGAGGGAATTGAGATGGAACGCTATACGCGCTCCGTGATGAGCAAGATTGAAAGCGATGTGGGAGCACCCCTGGAATGGGTCGCGGTCGCTCATTACAACACGGATCATCCGCACGTTCATGTCGCTTTGCGCTCAGTCACAAAAGACAATCGAGAATTGCAGTTCCCGAAGGAGTACATCCGGCAGTCGATTCGAGCGCACGCACAGATCGCGGCGACGGATCAGATCGGACATCGTTCCCAACGCGACATCGAGCAGGCCAGAGAGAGGGAAGTAACGCAACCCCGATTCACCAGTCTGGACCGGGCCATAGAGAGGCTCAAACCGGCCGGCCTCACGGCCGACAGCTTTGAAGTCGCATTCAATCCCCGCGCCACAAAAGCTTTACGGGTCGATAAGCGCGCCGAAGTAGTGGCCATCACGGCGCGTCTCCGCAATCTTGAGAAGATGGGCCTGGCGACTGCCCTGAACCCGACTCGCTGGGCAGTCAACGCGGACTTTGCCGCCGTCCTCAAGACCATCCAGGCAACCGGCGACAGACAAAGAACCTTCGCCCGTCAGATGGCGCTCGCCTCGGACATGAACCTGCCCGTCATCGCCGAAGACTGGCGCCAGCTCCAGTACCTTCAAGGCCGAATTTTGGGTCACGGCGAGGATGAATCGAAGGGCAAGCATTTCATGCTCATAGAAGGCACTGACGGCAAAATCCACTACCTGACACACCGGCGCGAAACCGAGCAATTGCGAGCGAGCCGCGAGCTTCAAGTGAACGAATTCGTCACTATCGCGAAAAATGGAGGCCCGATCGAAGTCCGGCAATTCGGCGATGCGGAGCAGCTACTCCAATCCCGCTCTTTCCTATCCTCTCAACCGCTTCCAGAACCGTCCGAATACCCCCGCCCAGGCTGGCTGGGACGATTCGATCGCGCGGTCCTCCTCAACGGCCTCTCCCAAGATACAAACCACGAGCAGCCAATACGGAAAGGAGACGCTATCCCGATCGAGCGCCAGACCAAGATGCCCGAACCCCGCGGCGCGGAAGCTACCGTCACCGGCAAGCAGCCCGATCCCGCCGACCTCGACCAGGCAGCCGCCATCGGCCGGAGCCTCTTCGAGGGAAGGGAATTCACAATCTACAATGCCCGCGAAGAGAGCCAACGGTACAGATGCCATGTCGTCGGCGCAACCCCCGATTACATCGTCACAAGCGACGGCCAGAATCTCATTTTGCACTCGAAAGACAAGTTCGACCGGCTCCCCCGTATTGGAAGATTCCTCGACATCCAATACACAGCGGCGCACGAGAAACCGCTTGTCGTCTCCCAGGCCGCCCGCAAGCCTCGGAAAGACCTCGAGCTCTAACGCCCGTCGCCGGCTTCCCATCCCGCCGCACCCCCAAAACGCCGAGTCGCCTCCCCCCCCTACGGTCTATAACCGATCCCCCCCCGCGCGAAAATATCCGAATCCCCCTTCCGCTTGCAGGTCCTTTGATCTAAGATAATCTGGGATATATGTCCCGGTCTGACGATCGGGCGCGCCTCCAGGAAGGGAGAACCCAGATGGCCATTCAATCCACTGAAGAACATGGGCACCAAGCCCACGACGGCTCACCGAACCTCGTCCGAATGCCCAATGCGCCAACCTGGGCTGACCAAGCCCGGCAAACCGTCCAGAGCATGATGGGGGCTCCAAAGCCTATGGATACCATCACTGCCAACGAAAGAACCAAGAACCCCGCCACAACGCCGCTTCTTCTCAGTCCCGCCCAGCTCGAAGCACTTCTCAAAAAGTCCGGCATCCGCAAGGAAGATTCTGCGCGCGTAGTCTCACTGATCGAAAACAGGCAGAAATTCAACACATACATCGACGGTGTCCGCCTGGACTACAACCAGATCGAGATGGGCGGCGAAGAGGGACTGGCGCTCTACGCGAGCGTCTCTCCCCTCGAACGCGAAGGAATCCTCGCTTCGCTCGGCATAGACGACACCGTTGTTGAAAAAGAGGAGCAGCTGTGGGTCCAAGCCCAGGCCGCGGAACGTGAAAGCCGCGGGCAGCAATCGACCGCCCTCGAAGAAGCGATCCACCCAGGAGCCGCGCCATCCGCCGCATCTGAAGACAGAACCAGGCGCGGCGGAAAACAACTTCCAGTCAGCCATTTCTCCCCCGAACTGACCCACCAGCTCAGCTCACGCGCGCCCCGTCAGCTTCAGACAGAAATTGAGTTATGAAACACGCCCCCAGCACCGAAGCATCGGAAGGAGCAAAGCAATGAGGCAGGACACGAACTCTCCCTATCGGACGCCAGACATTCCCAAAGGCATCGGCTCGTACAACTGGCCAATCGTTGTCGCCGGCTTTCTCTCCCTGGTCGCGTGGAACATCGCCGCCACCCAATGGGTCGCACATCGCTTCGCATACGCCCAGGCCCTTGGCAGCCCCCTGTTCTTTCACGTCTACCAGCCGCTGGCCTGGATTCCCTGGATGCTTCACTACGCGCCGTCCCAGATTCCCTTCGTGAAAAATACCGTCATGGCAAGCGCGGCCATCGTCGTTATCGGATGCGCATTCACCATGATGACTACCGCCGTACTCAACATCCGACACACCCACAAGATGATGAAGGGCAACGAAGATCTCCGCGGCTCCGCCCGTTGGGCCACCAAAGAGGACATCCTGAGAGACACATCCCTTTTAACGGCCAGCGACGGCGTCTATATCGGCGGATTCCACAGCGACAACCGGCTCCACTATCTCATGCACTCCGGCAAAGAACACTTTCTCGCCTTCGCCCCCACCCGTAGCGGCAAAGGCGTCGGCCTTGTCATCCCGACGCTGCTCGTGTGGCCGGACAGCGTGGTCGTCTATGACATCAAGGGTGAGAACTGGGCCAAAAGCGCCGGCTTCCGCGCCGCCGAAATGGGCCAATACTGCCTCAAATTCAGCCCTGTCGAGGCCGACAGCAGCCGGTTCAACCCCCTGGCTGAAATCCGGATCGGCACCTTCCGCGAAATCTCCGATGCTCAGAACATCGCTCAAATGATCGTCGACACCGGCGATGAAGGCTCCGAAAACAAACACTTCATCGACGAAGCAGCGTCCCTCGTTACCGGGCTCATCCTCCACGTCTGCTATGCCGCGCATAACCAGAACCCTAACGTGAAAGCCTCGCTGGCCGACGTACTCCACATCCTCACCGATCCGCGCCAGGACTTCCACGACACGCTCACAGACATTCTGAGCTTTCCCCACAAGCCCGCCGGCCACCAACCGGACCCCGACTACGATCCGTTCTTCAATGGCGACACCCACCCTGCCGTCGCCGCCAAAGTCCGCTCCATGCTCAACAAAGCCGATAGAGAGTTCTCCGGCGTTCTTTCGAGCGCCACCCGCCCCTTGAGCCTCTTCGCCGACCCCCTGGTAGCCAAATGCACGAGTGCAACCGATTTCACCATCCAGGACCTTGTCAACGCCGCGCGCCCGGCGTCGCTCTACATCATCGTCCCACCCAGCGATCGAGCCAGACTGCGCCCGCTTGTCCGCCTGCTCTTCACAACCATCTCGAACCGGCTCATGGAAAAGATGGAATTCGCCGGTCCGGAAAACTCTCAGAAGAACAACAAACACCGGCTCCTCTTCCTCATCGACGAGTTCCCATCGCTCAAACGCATGGATGTCTTCGCCGACGCCCTTTCCTTCATGGCCGGCTACGGCCTCAAAGCTTACCTCATCGCTCAAGATATCCGGCAGATCGAGGAGAGCTACGGTCAGAACGAGAGCATCGTCTCCAATTGCCACATTCGCGTCGCCTACGCTCCCAACAACGAGCAGACGGCCCAATTGCTCTCTCGAATGACCGGCACGCGCACCCTCCAAAAAGCCAACCTCAGCTTCTCCGGAACCCGCGCCGCGCCCCAGGCCGGCCAGTTGAATACCAGCATCGAGTACGTCGAACGGCCCTTGCTCACCCCCGACGAGGTCACCCGGATACAGCCCGCTCAAAAGATCGGCAGCGGCGCCGACGAGCGCATCGTCGCACCCGGCGACATGCTCATCTTCGTTGCGGGCACACGTCCCATCTATGGCAAACAGATCCTCTATTTCAACGACCCGGAGCTGAACCGGCGATCCCTCATCCCACCCCCGGCCGCAAGCGCCAACCTCCACAACCCGCCACCCCAAGCCCGTGGCCAACAAGACGGTAAGCCGGCCCGGCGAAGCGCCCCCAAGCCCTCGCAATCGTCGCCGCCCGTTTTCGTCGATCCCCCCCAGGAGTACAGCGATCTTCCCCTGAGGGCGATCCTCAATCCCATTGGGAACCCCAACGATAGCTTGCATATCGACCTCAGACACGAAATCAATTTCCTCAACCCCATCGCGCTCAGCCCCCTTCCCCGACCAACTCCGTACGAAATTGCCGAGACAGACGACCACCACCCCGTCTATGAGGAAGACGAGTACCAGCCGCCCACTTCCGCTCCCGATCACCAACCCTCAATGCTCGTTCGCTAGGAACCGCCATGCACTATTCCAACTATGTCTCTCTCTGTGGAAACCTGCTTACCGACCCTGAGAAGCGCGAGCTCCCGAGCGGCACCCCCGTGGCCAACGCCCGCCTGGCCGTCGTCGATCGCTTTCTTGTCAACAAAGGCAACGACATCAGCGAAAAGACCTCCACCTTCAACCTCGCTTTCTACGGCGAAATGGCTATGAAGGCCATCCAACTCAGCGCCAACACCAATCTTTGGGTCGAAGGCTCGATCGAGACCCGAAGCACATCCCCAACCGCCAATCGGCACGTGACCGAGATCGTAGTTTGGCGCTTCGCCATTGTGACCGCAATCGACTAGACCGAGGAATGGGCCATGCGCCTGAACTGGAAGAACCCGAACATCGTTCGCGCCCGAGTGATCGTTCTCACCGCAACGGTCACTTTCGCCACCGTTTTCCTCGTCTGTCAGCTCTTCGGCATCCGCCTCAATCCAACCGCATCCCTTCCGCCCGGCCTCTACCGAATCGTCGGCACGGATGCCGACTCGGATCTGGTTGCCTTTTGCCCCAGCGGCGCCGCAGAGCGCGATTCAATCCTGCGCGGATACCGTCCTCGCGGGATGCAGTGCCCAGATCATTACGCCCCGATCATGAAGCCGATCGCCGCCAGGCCCGGCGACCGCATAACCGTCACTCGAAAAGCCATCCTCGTCAACGGGACTCCGCTGCCGAACACCCAACAGTTCACCAACGACAACCGGCAACGCCCGATGAACCCCTGGCCCGAAGGCACCTACACCGTCGCCCCCGGAACCCTATGGGTTGTCTCCACATACAACAAATACTCGTTCGACAGCCGCTACTACGGCCCCATCTACGCGAGCCAGGTGATTGCCCATGTCAAACCTCTCTGGACTACGAAATAGCCAGCTTCTACAGAACCCTCTCGCCTTCGCTATCGCTGGCGCCGCGATCGGGATCGCCGCCTGGAGCGGCCACGTCGCCCCCCTCCCGCTGAGTCTCGGCCTCATGGCTTTACTCCGCCCCGCGGCCACCTTGCTCAACCGGCTTTTCCTCACCACGTCGTACTTCGCCGGAGCAATGTGGCCGATACTTCCCGGCTCCTCCATCTTTTACGGCAACGACTTCGAGCCCCTGCATACCGTTCGCAACTGGATTGCGGTCTCGATCCTGCTGGCCTTGCCCTGGGCGCTCCTGACCGGATCCAGCCTCAAACGGCTCGCCTGGTCGGTTCCGCTCTGCCTCATCGTCGAGAGCGTGCCCCCCTTCGCCGTCATCGGCCTCGCAAACCCGCTGGTTTCCGCAGGCGCCCTCTTCCCCCACGCCGGCTGGTTCGGCCTCATCCTCACCCTGCTGCTGGCCACATTCGTTGCCATCCGGCCGCTCCCCGCCGTCGCCGCGGTCGCCGCTCTCTCGATCATCGCGCCCTTCATTCCCCAACCCAACCCCGTACCTGGCTGGCAGGGAATCGACACCAACTACGGAGGCGCCGGCGTTGACGCGCCCGAGGCCATCAAGATCTACTCGGTCGCCGAGAACATCCAACAGACCGCTCTCGACTCCAAAGCCCAAGTGATCGTATTCCCCGAAAGCGTCGTCTACCGTTGGACTCCGACTACCGATCTCTTCTGGAGACGCACCCTCGACAATCTCAAAGCGCAGGGCAAAACCATCGTCGTCGGAGCGATGACCGATCTACCCGGCGACCGCTACTACCTGAATGTCGCCGTGGTAAGAGGCGATACCCACGGCCTCATCGCGCAGCGCATTCCCGTACCCATCGCCATGTGGAAGCCTTTCACCCACGACGGCAGCGGAACTCTCTTGAACATCTTCGGCAGGACTACCGCCAGCATCCACGGTCAACGCGCCGCCATCGTCATCTGCTACGAACAGCTCCTTGTCTGGCCCATGATTCGCTCGTTCATGGACCGGCCGACTGTCTTGATAGGCATGGCAAACGACTTTTGGGCAAGAGATACGAACTTCGACCGAATCCAGGCCGCTACGCTCCAGTCCTGGAGCCGCCTCTTCAACACTCCCGTCGTTTCGGCGGTGAACAGATGAAAGCTGCCCTCTCATCCCTGCTCTTGCTTTCCCTGCTCTCCTATGCCGCTGCCGCCCAGGAGAATGCCAGGCTCGACAGACATACCCTTCGCACACTGTCAGCGGCCTGCGCGCCCAACATCGATCCGGACACCATCGAGGCCATCGTCCAGACCGAATCGGCCTTTCATCCTTTCGCCATCTCCGTCAACCACCCCGCCCGAGCAGCTCTCACATACGGATACCCCGGCAGCGACCTCCTGCTGGCCAAGCAGCCCAAGGACAGGCAACAAGCCATTCGCTGGACCCGCTGGCTCCTAAACCACGGATACACCGTGAGCCTGGGCCTGATGCAAGTCAACGTCGAACTCGCCGCCCGCCTCCGCGTCGCCCCCGTCAAACTCTTCGATCCCTGCGTCAACCTCTCCGCCGGCGCCCGCATCCTTGAAGCCGACTATCGAAGCCAATCCCGCGGCCTCGATGGATTGATCCGCGCCTTCTCCATGTACAACTCCGGCGATCCTTCAACCGGCGTCCTCAACGGTTATGCCAACTCCATCATCAGGAACACCCCCAAACCATGAGAACCAGGCTTCAAATCCCGCTCGGCGTCCAATCTTTCCTCTCGCGGCAACCGTTCACCACCCGCGGAGTCGCTTTTCGGCCCAACCCCCGAGATTGCGGCGGACCCTTGAGGCTGGGGCACGATCTCCTTTTTTGGCCACAATCGAATCGGCCATCATGGAGGCGTCAAGTACGTTCTCGCCCTGCGGCGGCGGCCTCAACTCTTACGCTGCGCTTGATGGATTCCTCTCCCCAGGCAAGCTCTGGTCCCTCTCCATAAAAGAGTCTCCTTGGCACTTGGGAGTTCACCGCGCCCCATGTCCCTTCGGGCAGTATGTCCCGACTCACTCGCGACCAAATCAAAAAGGAGAAACGATCATGCACAGCTTCAAGAACAACGTCCACCTCGAAGGCAACCTCGGCAAAGACGCCGAAAAGAAAACAACCCCCAACGGCGATGTGGTCAACTTCTCGATTGCCGTCAACGAACAGTGGAAAGACAAGAAAGGCGCCGAGCACAAGCGTACCGACTGGTTCAACATTCAGGTTTGGGGGCCGATGACAAAGTTCGCGGCAACCCTCAAGAAGGGGACGCCAGTCACGGTTGAAGGCAAGATCAGAACCGAAATGTACACCGTCGAAGGCGTGGAACACAAGGCCGTTTCCATCAAGGCCAACAGCATTCGCAAGATCGACTGGAACGAACCCAGCGGCGCCGACGAACAGCCGGCCGCCGAAGGTCCGGAAACCGATGACATCCCGTTCTAGGCGGCTCTCGCACGGAAGGCGGCTCCTCGGAGCCGCCTTTTTTACGCCCTATCAGCACAACCAGTGCTTCGATCCCCCGGCTGAACAGGAAACACGACCATGCGATTCTGCATACAGCGAGAATCCCTCTGGGCGACATGGGTGTTTCCAGTACTGATCCGGATACTGGCCTATAATCCGAGCTGGATGAGCGCATTGGGCTGTTAACCGGCCAATCGGTGCCCATTTTCAGGTGTGATCGTGAGATGCGCATCAATGCCGATCGTCATATTTTTGACGACCAGTGATCTTATGCGTCCGATCAGAATTCCGACTTCAGCTGGTCGCGGTGCAGAGCGGCCTACCATGGGTTCATCTATCCGGTGCCCAATTCGTCAACTCTGTTGCCGTCCTTCCCTGCAGGAAC
>Ga0182014_10002239_pt1 | contig 24586 bp, 26 predicted proteins | sample 612S2DmetaG_FD_120489 | JGI IMG/M metagenome (GOLD analysis project Ga0182014, IMG submission 120489) | Permafrost microbial communities from Stordalen Mire, Sweden - 612S2D metaG | ecosystem: Environmental > Terrestrial > Soil > Wetlands > Permafrost | place: Sweden: Stordalen | collected...
CCAGGAACTCGCGGGCCTGCTCGGGTGTCCAGTGCTTGGGTATCGAGCGCTTCGGCCGGGGTCGTGGAACCTGGGCGGTCGGATTGCTGGCCACCAACCCGAGGCTCATCGCCAGTTTGAACGCCCCCGACAGTGGCGCGCGAGCAAGGCGGACACTGTTGGGCGACAGACCCTTGCCGGGTTTCCTTTTGCCGTCCTCGTCGACCTTGCGCTTGGTCCCGCCATCTTTGGTGAGCTTCCTTTGCCAGGCCAGGATCACCTCCGGCGTGACGTCCCGCACCCGCTTCTTGCCCAGGTGGGGCCTCACATAGTCGTCGGCCGAGTGCCGGTAGTCGAAGCGGGTCTTCTCCGACAGCCGCTCATCTGCATCAAGGCCGTCAAGATAGAGGTCCAGGAGCTCGTCGATCAGCATCCCGCCGGCGATCGGCTTGAGCTCGCCCCGGTCGACCTTCCCGAGTAGCTCTCGACGAGCCTTGCCGGCCGCTGCCGCCGTAGCGAACCCCCGCCTGGTCAGCTGCTCTCGGCGCCCGCTGATCGGGTCTCGACCGATGTTGACCTTCAGGTACCAGCCGCCCCTTCCATCGGGGTAAACGCCTTCGGGCTTGGTGGGCACCGCGACCTCCGTGAGAACCGTTTGGTTCTCACGAGGTTCTCACGGAGCAATTCGTCGGTCAAGTACCTGACCCTGAAAGGCCTCTGACCTGGACTTATTTGGTGCGCTCGGCAGGATTCGAACCTGCAACCTTCTGATCCGTAGTCAGATGCTCTAATCCGTTGAGCTACGAGCGCCTGCCACCGACACCCTCTCCACGTCGGGAGCCGCCACTGGGCGACCGACGGGGAGAACACATCAGCCGGGACACTCTACCCGACCCGGATCGTTTGGCTCCCACGTGGCCGGGGTGCACCTCGGTGCGCAATCGGGGCGTCGCCCGCCCCACGGTCCGTGCCGCACCGCCGGTAGGGTGCAGGAAGTGACAGACACCGGTGGATCCTTTGATCTGGAGTTGGCCGCGGCACAGCTGCGGGCCGACGGTTCCGACGTCCGCATCCTCGTCAAGGTGCTCGTCGACCAGCTGTCGGACGCACTCGGCACGCGGCTCGGGGTCGAGCGCGCCGGCGGACGATTCCGGAGGTCCGACGAGATCAGGTCGCTCACCATCACCATGGAGGACGACCAGTTCGATGCCGTCGTCGACGGGCCCGTCCTCCGCTGCACCATCGGCCACTCGTCCGGAGGCATCCGCATCCGGAGTGAGAAGGTCGACATGGACACCTGGCTCAACCGCCTGCTGGCCGTACTGCAGGCCGAGGCCGACCACAGCCAGGCCGTGCGCCAGGCACTCGAGAACATCGTCATCGGAGGCAACGGATGAGCGACACGCCGCAGGAACTGCCCCAGGACCTGCCCGAAGGTGCCTCGAAACGTCTGGCCGAGCTCGAACAGGGCCTGTTCACCTCGGACCTGTCGGTCAACGAGTTCCTGCTGATCAAGGAGGTGGGCTTCCACCCCGTCGGCTTCGTGATGGGCTCGTCGATCTATCACACCGGCATCCAGACCCGGCGGTGGAGCCAGAGCCAGGAGCTCACCAAGCTCACCGAAGCCATGTACAACGCCCGCGAGCTGGCCATGACACGTATGGAGGAAGAGGCCCTCGAGCTCGGGGCCGATGGTGTCGTGGGGGTCCGGCTCGACGTCAACTACTACGAGTGGGGCAAGGACGCCGCCGAGTTCATCGCCGTGGGGACAGCCGTCAAGGCCGAGAGCGGGGTCTCCCACCGCAATGCCCTCGGCAAGCCGTTCACCTCGGACCTGTCCGGCCAGGACTTCTGGACCCTGATGCACACCGGGCACATCCCCCAGGGCCTGGTCATGGGCACCTGCGTCTACCACATCGCCCACCGCGGGCTCGGGGCCACCCTGGGCTCCGCCGGCCAGAACGTCGAGCTGCCCAACTTCACCCAGGCGCTCTACGAGGCCCGGGAGCTGGCCATGACGCGAATGCAGGACGAGGCCAACCAACTCGGTGCGAGCGGAATCGTCGGGGTCCGGCTCGAGGAGAAGTCCCACCAATGGGGCAGCCACACCATCGAGTTCCTCTCCCTCGGCACCGCCGTCGTGAAGACCGCCGACGAGGTCACTCTGCCGACCCCGACGACCATCATCTCCCTCGACAACTGATGACCGTCCCGGCCGAGGAGCCCGGCCAACTGCCCGAGGCGGCACTCAGGCGTCTCGACGAAGGTGCCTTCACCTCCGGACTGACCGTCCCCGACTTCGCCGCCTGCCTCCAGATGGGCCTCGAACCGGTCGGCTTCGTCCAGGGCTACTGCGTCATGCAGTGGCAGTGGTACGGGGCGGCGGCGATGGGTGGCGGCTTCGGCTACCAGTGGGGCGGGGTGCGCGGGTATTCCGAGACGTTCAACTGTCCCCACGGCATGATCTCCGCCGAGCACCGGTCCTGGGGTCAGAACTACGAGCAGTCCTGGATCGAGGATGCCTGGGCGTCCGGGTTCACCACGGGGCTCGAGCGCATGATCGACGAGGCCACCGCCATGGGTGCCCACGGGGTGGTCGGCGTGGTCGACACCTCCGCCCCCCTGTCCGACCTTGGCGTCGTCGAGTTCAAGGTCCAGGGCACCGCCGTCCGCGTCGACGACGGACCCCGTCCGGCTGACGGACGGCCCTGGACCACCTATCTGGCCGGCCAACGCCTGGCCAAGCTGGTCGAAGCCGGGTATGCCCCGGTGGCCATTGCCGCTGCCGTGTCCTCCGTCGGCGTGTGGGCCAACTGCATCACGCAGTACCTGACCGAAGGTGCCGGATCCATGTACGGCGGGGCCACGCCCGGTGCGGAGATCGTCCAGACCGTCAAGGCCCAGACCGCGGCCCGCCAACTCGCCACCGAGCAGATCCGACGCCAGCTCGGGTCCGACTCACTCCACGGGGCGTCATTGACCACGAGCCGGCGCGAGCTCGGTGAGGGCGACTCCACGGTCGAGTGCACCCTGCGCGGCAATCGGGTCCGCCGATTCAAGGACTTCGACCCGATGCCGGCACCCCGACCGACGGTGCGTCTGCTGTGACCGGTCCGGAACCCCTGACCCCACAGGGTGCCGCCGGCGATCCCCGGGCCGACATGCGGGCCGCTGCCGATGCCCTGGCCGGGCCCGCCGGCACCGCCGCCGGCCGGATGACGTCCGACCTGTCGATCGACGAGGAGCTCGTCCTCCACTCGATCGGCTGGGAGCCGGTCGAGCTGGTCAGTGGCACGTCGATGCACTCGGTGCCGGTGGGTGTGTGGACCTGGGGACAGGGGGAGATCGGCCACGCCTCGGCCGCGTACGCACGTTCGTTTGCCGGCGCGGTCCAGCGGCTCCACGACGCCTGCGCACACGCCGGCGGCCACGGGGTGGTCGGGGTCCACGTCGAGTGGGCCGTCGAGCGCCACCACGTCGACGTCACCCTGGTCGGCACGGCGGTCCGGCCGGTCGGGGCCACCGGCCTCGGGACCGAGCCGGTCTTCCTGTCCGACCTGTCCGGAAGGGACTTCACCCTGCTGCGCTCCGCCGGCTGGACGCCGTTGGGCCTAGCCGCAGGCGCCAGTTTCGTCTACGCCCCCCGTCGGTCGATGGGGGCCGCCATGCAGCAGTCAGGCCAGAACATCGAGCTCACCAACTACACCGAGGCCATGTACGCCGCCCGCGAGGCCGCCATGGAGCGGATGCAGACGGCGGCACTCGGCCTGGGCGGCACCGGCGTGGTCGAGGTGAAGGTGACCGAGGGCCCGATGGAGTTCGCCCGTCATGCCGTGGGCTTCACCGCCTACGGCACCGTCGTGCGGCTGCTGCCCGGCGGTCACCGCAACCTCGGTGCGCAGATGGTCCTCCCACTCGACGACCCCGTCGTCAGCTTCGACGCCGCCTCACTGCGCGGCCGCTGAGCACCGGGTCGGCAGCCGGTCCGGCCGGTTCTGACGGTCCGTCAGATACAATCCGGGGCCATGCCCACCGACGCCCCCCTCCATGGCATCCGCATCCTCGAGGTCTCGGCCCTCGGACCGGCCGCCATCACCATGCCCCTCATCGACCTGGGGGCCGAGGTCATCAAGGTCGAGCCCAGGGCGGGTGACTACATCCGGGAGATGACCTGGCCCATCGTCGAGGGCGTCTCCCTCATGCACCTCCACCTCAACCGGGGCAAGCGATCCGTCGTCATGGACCTCCGTACCGAGGAGGACGTCGCCACGTTCAAGGAGCTCGCCACGGCCTGCGACGTTGTGGTCGAGGCCGGTCGGCCCGGGGTCCTCGCCCGGCGCGGTGTCGGCTACGACGACCTCAAGTCCCTCAAGCCGGACATCGTGTTCTGCACGATCTCCGGCTACGGCATGACCGGTCCCTACAAGGACCTGCCCGCCCACGGCGTCGCCTTCGACACCTGGGCCGGCATCGTCACCCCCCAGGTCAACGAGGACGGGTTCTCCTACCTACCCGAGCACGCGTCGATGGGCATCCATGCCGGCCCGTTGTTCGGGGCGCTCGGCATCATGGCCGCAGTGCTCCGGGCCAAGCTGACCGGTGAGGGCTCGTACTTCGAGATCGCCCAGTCGGACGCAGCTGCGGCCATGGACTGGTACCGCAGCGAGACGTGGAGGGCCTACGAGCGGCCCGAGTCCGAGGTGACCGGCAACAAGTCGGACGACTACGAACGCCGGGACCCGGGAACCGCCGGCATGATCCACGGTGTCCGCTACCAGGTCTACGAGGCGGCCGACGGCCGCTTCGTCCTGTTCATGGCGTCCGAGCAGTCCCTCTGGAAGAACTTCTGCGGGGCCGTCGAACGGACCGATCTGTTCGACCGGTGGCCGGGCTCGAAGTACGCCGATCACGCCGTCGGTAACCTCGAGCTGCGCGCCGAGCTCCGCGACATCTTCCGCACCCGGACCGCCACCGAGTGGATCGACTTCGGGGTGGAGAAGAACTTTCCGGTGGCACCGGTCAACTCGCCGAAGACCATCGCCGCCGACCCGCAGTTCCAGGACCGGTTCCACTGGTACTCCGTCGACCAGCTGGGTGCCGAGCAGCTCGGCTCACCGCTCAAGTTCATCGGCGAGCAGATGCCCGTCCCGACCCACGCCCCGACCGTCGGCCAGCACACCGAGGAGGTCCTCGCCGACATCCTCGGGTGGGACGCCGCACGGATCGAGCAGTCCCGGGCCCGCGGCGGACTCGGCGGGGGCCCGGGTGCCTGAGTACCGTCCACGGCCACCTGTCGGCGTTTCTGACGCTCCGTTAGGATTCAACTCATGACCACGAAGACCCGGGTGCCCGCCATCGAGGGCTGGTTCACCATGGACGAGGGGGCACCCGCCCTGCTCGGTTCCAGGTGCACCAGCTGTGGCAACGTCGCCTTCCCCAAGGAGACCTACTTCTGCCGGAATCCGCACTGCCGGGGCACCGAGTTCGCCGAGACGGAGCTCAGCCGCACCGGCAGGGTCTGGTCCTACACCGACGCCGCGTACCAGCCGCCCGAGCCCTATGTCGCCGCCGACCCGTACGTCCCCTTCTCGATCTGTGCCGTCGAGCTGGCTGCCGAGCAGATGGTGGTGATGGGCCAGGTCGTGCCCGGCGTGGGCGTCGACGACCTGAGCGTCGGCTCCGAGGTCGAGCTCGTGCTCGACACCCTCTACGAGGACGACGAGCACGAGTACATGGTGTGGAAGTGGCGCCCCACCGACGCGGCGACGACCGGACAGGGGGCCTGACGATGGGAACCGACAAGAAGGTGGCCGTCCTCGGTGCCGGCATGCACCCGTGGGGCAAGTGGGGCCGCAACTTCGTGGAGTACGGCCTGGCCGCCGCCTCGGACGCCCTGGCCGAGGCCGGCGTGGACTGGACCGACGTCCAGTTCGTGGCCGGCGCCGACACCATCCGCAACGGCTACCCCGGCTTCGTGGCCGGTGCCACCTTCGCCCAGGCACTCGGCTGGACCGGTGCACGGGTCTCCTCGTCGTATGCGGCGTGCGCCTCGGGTGCCCAGGCCATCAACAACGCCCGGGCCCAGATCCTGGCCGGGCTGTGTGACGTGGCCCTGGTGGTCGGGGCCGACACCACACCCAAGGGGTTCTTCAAGCCAGTGGGCGGCGATCGCAGGGACGACCCGGACTGGCTGCGCTTCCACCTCATGGGCGCCACCAACCCCACCTACTTCGCCCTCTACGCGCGACGCCGCATGGAGCTCTACGGGGCGACCGAGGCCGACTTCGCTGCGGTCAAGGTGAAGAACGCCCGCCACGGACTCGCCAATCCCTACGCCCGCTACCGCAAGGAGGTGACCGCTGACGAGGTGCTCGCCTCCCCGATGGTCGCCGATCCGCTGCGACTGCTCGAGATCTGCGCCACCTCGGACGGCGGGGCCGCGCTGGTGCTGTGCTCCACGGAGTTCGCCAAGAAGCACACCGGGTCCGACGACCTGGTCACCATCGACGCTGTCTCCACGGTGACCCCCCGGTTCCCCCAGGCCATCATCGAGATGCCGAACTTCTCGACCGACTCGTCGGTGGCCGCCTCCACGGTGGGCCCGACGTTCAAGGAGTCGGTGGCGCTTGCCGCCTACGAGGAGGCCGGCATCGGCCCCGAGGACGTCGACCTGGCCGAGGTCTACGACCTGTCGTCCGCTCTCGAGCTCGACTGGTACGAGGACATCGGCCTGTGCAAGCAGGGCGAGGCCGAGAAGCTCCTGCGCGACGGCGACACGACGTTGGGCGGCCGCGTGCCGGTCAACCCGAGTGGTGGCCTGTCCTGCTTCGGCGAGGCGATCCCGGCCCAGGCCATCGCCCAGGTGTGCGAGCTCGTCTGGCAGCTGCGGGGTCGGGCCACCGGACGCCAGGTGGAGGGGGCGAAGGTCGGCATCACGGCCAACCAGGGCCTCTTCGGCCACGGCTCCTCGGTCATCGTCTCCCGGTAGTCCCGCCCGGCGCACCGGACGGCCCGCCGGTCAGCCGTCGACCCGTGCCCTGCGGTGGAGCTCGCCGATCGTCAGCACCGGGTAGGTGGTGTGCAGCATGGCGTGGCAGTTGGCGCACACCGGACGCAGGTCCTTCTCGGCGTCCAGGGCGTAGTGCGGGCCGACCTTGGTCGAGGTGTCGCTCGGCCGGAACAGGTAGCCGCGGTCCCCCTCGCGGATCCCGTCCCTCCGCTGTCCGGTGCTCCACCTGGCCGCGACCCCTCGCCGTTGGCCGTTCGGTGGACGACCTCGGCGTAGGCGGTCGGATCCCACTGCCACCCCTTCGGGCTCCACAGCAGCGGGAACGCGGGCACGTCAGCGTCCGCCGCGGCGCATCCGTTCGGCTGCGTCCTCCGGCATGCCGTACGGCATGGTCCGCTCGTGGGCAAGCGCCTCGGACCGCGTTCGCTCGCCCCGGTCGGCGATCAACCGCTTGACGATCCGGTTGGTGCCCCACGAGTTGGCCAGCACCTCGGCCGCCAGTGCGGCCACCGCCCCGTCCAACTCGTCGTCGGCTGTGCACACGTCCACCAGCCCGATGGCCAGCGCTTCGGTGCCATCCACCCGTCGGCTGGTGTACATCAGCTGCTTGGCAGTCGAACGGCCCACCCGCTCCGGCAGACGGACCGACATGCCCCAGACGGGAGCGAGGCCCCACTGGCCATGGGTGTCTCCCAACGTCGTCGACTCCGCGGCGAGGAGCGCGTCGCACGCGAGCGCAAGCTCGAGGCCCCCGGTGAGACAGTGGCCGTGCAGCCGCCCGATCACGGGCTGGGGAAGCTGTTCCAACGCGTCCACCGTCTCCGGTTCGTGGTGCCTACTCGGGGCCCGCTCGCCGGTGGCGATGGCCTCGAGGTCGTGCCCGGCACAGAACGAACGGCCTGCCCCCTGGAGGACCACGCAGCCGATCGACGAGTCCACGGCCAGGGCGTCGATGTGGCCCCGTAGTTCCACGAACATCGACGGGGTCAGGGCGTTGAGCTTGTCCGGCCGGTTGAGGGTGAGGGTGGCGAGCCCGTCGGCGTCGTGGCGGAGCACGAGGGGATCGGTCACGGGCGGGGGACGCCCTTCCGGGACGTCCCGGCGCGGGAGCCGGTCACCCCTCGTTGACCAGGATGATCTTGCCAAGCTTGCCGCCGGCGGCGAACCGGTCGTACGCAGCGGAGGCCTCGGCCATGGGGAACGTCGCAGCCACCGGTACCGTGACCGCTCCGGTGCCCAACAGATGGACGGCACGGCTCTCGACAAGCCATGCCACTTCGGCCTTCTCCTCGGTACTGCGGGACCGCAGCGTCGATCCCCCGATCGTGGCCCGTGACCCCATCAGCGACAGGAGGTTCACCTGCGCCTTGGCCCCCGCCCCGACGCCGATCACCACGACCCTGGCTCCCTTGGCCAGGTGAGGCAGGACGGCCTCGACGCCGGCCGCGCCGACCAGTTCGAGGGAGACGTCGTAGGGACCGAAGTCACCCACCTGGTCGGGCAGGATCACCTCATGGGCGCCGAGCGCCCGGACCCGGTCGTGGTGGTCGGGATTCCGGACGGTCGCCACCACCCGTGCCCCGGCAACGGCAGCCAGCTGCACGGCGGCGGTGCCGACGCCGCCCGCCGCTCCCGAGACGAGCACCGACTCGCCCTCACAGAGGTCGGCCTGGCTGAACAGCGCGTCCTGGGCGGTGGAGAACACCTCCGGGAAGCCACCGGCCGGCACGAGGTCGACGCCCTCGGGCACGGTCAGCAGGACGGACTCGGGTACCACCACCTGTTCGGCCTGGCCACCGCCGCCACAGATCCCCATGACCCGCGCCCCCGGACCGAAGCGCACGGCGCCCTGGCCGCTGACAAGTACCGTGCCCGCGAACTCCATGCCGGGGATGTCCTGCGGCCATCCGTCCGGCGCCGGGTACAGACCGCGTCGCTGCAGCATGTCCGCACCGTTGAGGCCGGCGGCCCGCACCGCCACCACCACCTCGCCCGGTCCGGGGGTCGGATCGGGGTGCTCGGACCAGTGGAGTTCCTCGTCGATGACGGTCACGGCGCGCATGTCCCCAGGGTATCGGCCGTGTCCGGGGACAGAGCATCCCCCGGGACCCGCGCCCGGGACTGCAGGAGGACCGGTCGGGCTGACCATCGTGGCGGGAGGGCGGGAGGTCGATGCCGGACCACTCCTGCGGTCGTCGCCACCCGCCGTCGTCATGCCCCCGTAGTCTGGGTGCGGAGGCAGGACCATGACGATCGAACCACTGGAAGGCCATGCCGACGAGGGAGGCGGACAGGTCACGTCCCGGTCCGGCGATGCCGCACCGCCGACCGACGACTTCTTCCCCAACCCGACGGCCGGCATGGTCCTCCACCGGGTCCTGGCCACGGCGTCGCGCAACTTCCTCCTGAACGACCTCGGCGACGAACTCGCCGGGGGGGACGGCCACACCGGCACGATCGACGCACTGACCCTGTCCATGAGCACCCGGCCGCTGTGGGCCCAGTCGGCCGCCGAAACACTCGAAGGCACCGTCCGGCGCCCCGAACGCATCGAGCGCATCCACCAGAGCCGGGTGTCCATGCGCCGCATCCGCTCCAACCTGCGGACCTTCCGCCTGCTCCTCGACCCGGCCTGGGGCACCGCCCTGCGGGCGGAGCTCGCCTGGTACGGCAACGCCCTGGGACGCTCCCGCGACCTCGACCTGCTCGCCACCCTGGTGGCCGAACGCGGGCCCGACGTGCTGGACCGCACCGAGGTGGCACGGATGGGAGCGGTCATCGGGTGGCGACGCCAGGAGGTCGAGCGCGAGCTGGCGACGGAGCAGGCCGGGCCCCGTCGCCTCCAGCTGACCCAGCAGATGATGATCCTGTGGGAGGGTCCGGAGTTCAAGGCCAAGGCCGCCAGACCGGCGTCCGAGGTGCTCCCGGCCATGCTGCACCGGTCCTGGCGGGACGTCCGGGGGGTGGCACGCACCGCCCGCAAGGATCCGTCGGACGCCCACCTCCATCAGCTCAGGATCCGCCTCAAGGACCTCCGCTATGGAGCGGAGACGGTGGCCCTGGTGGAGGGCACCCCGGCCCGCAAGACGGCCAGGGCGGCCGAACGGCTGCAGAGCAAGCTCGGCAACGTCCACGACATCGTGTTCTCCATCGCCTGGTTCGAGGCCCTGGCGGCGGAACAGCCCGAGCTGGCCGACGCCGCCGAGCGCATGGTGGCGATGCAGCGCGACCGAGGGGCGGAAGCCCGGAAGGGCTGGAAGAAGGACATGAAGGAGATCGAGAGGCGCTGGCGTCGCTGGCAGGGCTGACCACTCGACCGGCTCGGGACAACCCGACCGGGTCAGCCGTCCGAGGACCCGCCGCGCAGGGGCACCCACAACCGGATCCCACCGAGGATCCCCGCCGTGTTGTCCACCACGGTCACGTCGTCCGGTAGATGACGGCGCAGCACCCGGCGCGAGTTCCCCCCACCGATATAGAGGTGGTCGAACAGGGTCAGCGCCCGCATGTTGTCGATGGCCTTCATCACCCGCTTGTTCCACCGGGTCTCACCGATCTCCTTGCGGCTGGCCTCGCCGAGCTGCTCGTCGTAGGACTCGCCCTTGCGGAACGGCTGATGCGCGATCTCGATGTGGGGCATGAGTTCGCCGTTGTAGAAGAGGCCGGACCCGAACCCGGTCCCGAGCGTGATCGCCAGTTCGAGACCGCGACCCCGCACCACAGCGGCACCCTGGATGTCGGCGTCGTTGGCCACTTTCGTGGGCATTCCGAACTCCCGGGTCAACTCCGAGGCGAGGTCGAATCCCGACCACTGCGTGACCAGGTGGTCGTCGACGTCGCTCCCAGGACCGCTGACCGTGACGAGGTGCGGCGCAGACAGCACGACGCCTTCGCGCACCATGCCCGGGAACCCCACCGACGCACGCTCGGCGGAGGGAAGCGGTCCGATGAGTTTCTTGAGCAGGACGACCAGCTTGTCAGGGGGTGCCGGGTGCGGGGTCGGGATCTTGACCCGGTCGGCCACCATTGCCCCCTTGGCGTCGAGCACGGACGCCTTCAAGCCGGTGCCGCCGATGTCGACGGCCAAGGTGAACGGGTGCTCCGGAGCAGGGCGATCGGCGGTCGCGTCGACTGCGGGCACGGGCTGCGGGATGCCCGCGCCGGCATCGTTCTCACTGGTGGTCATCCCCTCACGCTAAACCGGCTGACGACCCCGTACCGGTAGGTTGCGGACGGAGCGGCCGTCCAGCCACCGGACCCGAGGAGGAACGCCGTGGAACAGCGCACACTGGGGGTGGCCGGCCCCGTCTCGGCCGTGGGGCTCGGCTGTATGGGGATGTCCGGCGCCTACGGCCCGACCGACCGGGCCGAGGCGATCGCCACGATCCACGCGGCCCTGGACGCCGGCATCACCCTGCTCGACACCGGCGACTTCTACGGCATGGGCCACAACGAACTGCTCATCGCCGAGGCCCTGCGGGGCCGGGACAGGGACCAGGTGGTCCTGTCGGTCAAGTTCGGCGGCCTCCGGGACCCGGGCGGCGCCTTCCTGGGCTTCGACGGACGTCCTGCGGCGGTCAAGAGCTCGCTCGCCTACAGCCTGCAGCGGTTGGACACCGACCACGTCGACGTCTACCGGCCGGCACGCCTCGACCCGGACGTCCCCATCGAGGAGACGGTCGGCGCCGTCGCCGAGTGCATCGAGGCCGGATGGGTGCGCCATCTGGGGCTGTCCGAGGTCGGGGCCGACACCATCCGCAGAGCCCATGCCGTCCACCCGGTGGCCGACGTCCAGCTCGAGTACTCCCTCATGTCCCGCGGCATCGAGGGGAAGGTCCTCCCGGCGACCCGTGAGCTTGGTATCGCCACGACCGCCTACGGCGCGCTCTCCCGTGGGCTGCTGTCCGGCAACTGGTCACCCGACCGTCCGCTGGCGCCGGGCGACTTCCGGGCTCACGCCCCCCGGTTCGCACCGGACAACGTCGCCGCCAACCTGGCACTGGTCGACGCCCTCCGACAGGTGGCCACCGACGTCGGCGCCACGGTGGCCGAGGTGGCCATGGCCTGGGTGGCCAGCAGGGGCGATGACATCGTCCCCGTCATCGGCGCCCGCACGACGGACCAGCTCGACGGTGTGCTCCGGGCGGTCGAGCTCACGCTCGACGAGGTGCAGCTGGCCGCCGTCGAGGCCGCCGTGCCGGCCGACGCGGTGGCCGGCACCCGCTACGGCGCCCCCCAGATGGCCGGGCTCGACTCGGAGAGCTGAGGCCCTGGTGACCACGTCGCGGTCGGTGCGCAGGGGTAGGTTCGTCGCATGACGGAACCGTGGTTGCAGGACGCCTGTTCGCTCGTCGACGCCTTCCGGGCGAAGACCCTCAGCCCCGTCGAGGCACTGGAGGCGTCACTGGTCGCCATCGAGGCGTCCGACCTCAACGCCGTATGCCACGTCGATGCAGACGAGGGACGCGCCCAGGCCACCGCCGCCGACGTGTCCCTCCCCTTCGGCGGGGTACCGATGGGCGTCAAGGAGCTGGAACACGTCGAGGGTTGGCCGTTCAGCGAGGCCTCGCTCGTCTTCGCCGACCGTAAATCGGCATTCGACTCGACTCATGTGGCGCGACTACGGGCGTCGGGCGGCGTGCTGGTCGCGCAGACCACGGCCTCCGAGTTCGGCGGGGTGAACTGCACCGCCTCGAAGCTCCACGGCGTCACCCGCAACCCGTGGGACACGTCCCGCACCCCCGGTGGCTCGTCCGGCGGATCGGCAGCCGCGGTGGCCGGGGGGCTCCTGCCCATCGGCACGGGAGGGGACGGCGGCGGCTCGATCCGCATCCCGGCCGGGTTCACGGGCCTGTTCGGCCTGAAGGCGACCTACGGACGCATCCCCCGCGGTCCGCAGACACTGCAGCCCCCGCTGACCGTCACGCTCGGGTGCCTGTCCCGTTCGGTCCGCGACACGGCCAGGTGGTTCGACGTGACCAACGGATTCGACGCACGCGACAACCTCAGCCTGCCCAAGATGTCGGGCTGGGAGGCCGGGCTCGGGACCGTCGACCTGACCGGCAAGCGTGCCGTTGTCTCGGTGGACCTCGGAGCGGCGGTGGTCGAGCCACGGGTGGTGGCCATGGTGGTCGAGGCGGCCGAGGCGTTGATTCGGGACGCCGGACTCAAGCAGGTGGACGTGGTCGTACAACTGCCGCAGGGCGGCCTCGAGTGGGCGCTGTCCAACCTGGTCGGCCTGGTGGAGGAGCTCGGCGACCGGTATCCCGACTGCAGCGACGACCTCACCCCGGAAATCCAGATCGGCATGAACCTGGCCAGCCACCACTACACGGTGCAGTCGGCCGGCAAGGCGGATGCCTTCCGGGTGGCCCTCAACGAGCAGATGGCGGACCTGTTCGACCAGGCCGATGTGGTCTTTGCCGCCACCAACCCGGACATCGCCTTCGACGCAGCCGGACCCATGCCCACGAAGGTCGGGGACGTCGACCTCATGGCCACCTACGGCTTCGACAAGGCGATCGGCAACAACGGGGCGCTCACCATCCCGGCCAACCTCGCCGGTCTGCCGGCCGTGTCGATCCCGGTGGGGACGATCGACGGCGCCCCGGTGGGCATGCAGGTCATCGGGCGCCACCACGAGGAGCAGGTGCTGCTCGACCTGGCCCTGCGTGCCGAGCGTGAGCGGCCCTGGCCGCTCGTGGCTCCCTCCGCCTCCGCCTGACGGAGCCTTGCACCCGCCCCGGGTGCCCCGCCGCTCCCCCGCGAGCGTCGCATCGGGTAGAACCTGTTCCATGCGCGTCGAACTCTGGGTCCCCACCGCCACGCCGATCTGCACTCCGGAGCTGTTGGCCTTCATCGGCAGCGAAGCCGAGGAGCGCGGCTTCTCCTGCCTGTGGGTCGGCGAGCACGTGGTGCTCTTCGAGGAGTACGCCTCGTCCTACCCCTACGCCGACGATGGCAGGATCCCGGCACCCCCCGGCTCGGGCCTGCTCGAGCCCCTCACCACGCTGTCGTACCTGGCCGCCCACACCTCAACCATCCGCCTCGGCACGGCGATGGTGCTGCTCCCCCAGCGGAACCCCGTCTACACGGCCAAGGACGTGGCCACCCTGGACTGGCTGTCCGGCGGGCGCGTCGACCTCGGCATCGGGGTCGGCTGGCTGGAGGAGGAGTTCCGGGCGGTCAACGTCCCGTGGCCGCAGCGGGGCCGGCGGGCGGACGAGTACCTCGACGTCCTGACCACCCTGTGGACCGACGACACGTCGTCCTACGAGGGCGAGTTCTACTCACTGAACCCGTGCCAGATGTTCCCGAAGCCCGTGCAGCACCGCGTGCCGATCCACATCGGTGGCGAATCCGACGCCGCGCTCCGACGCGTCGCCCGGGCCGGCGACGGCTGGCACACCTTCAACCGCGCCCCCGAGGACCTGGCCGGACCCCTCGGAACGCTCGACGGCTACCTCGCCGACCAGGGCCGGGACCGGTCGGACATCACCGTGACCGTGTGCCCCTACTTCCAACCGCTCGACGCCGACATCGCCGCCCGGTACGCCGACGCCGGGGCCGACGCGGTGGCGGCCCTGCTCCTCCCGATGGACGAGGCTTCCGTGCGCACCCAGCTCGACGCTCTATTGCCGGTGCAGCAACGTGCCGCTGCGCTCTGAGCAGCCGGACGCATTCGACGCCCAGCGGTTCCTGGACGCGCAGGACGACGGCGGCACGTTCGACCGGGCCGTGGCCGAGCTGACAGCGGGCGCCAAGCGATCGCACTGGATGTGGTTCGTCTTCCCTCAGCTCCGGGGCCTCGGCTCGAGTCCGACGGCGACCTATTTCGGCCTGACGTCGAGGGCGCACGCCATCGCCTATCTCGACCCCCCGGTGCTGGGCGGACGGCTCCGTCGCGCCACCGACGTCGTCCTCGACGGCCACGTGGATGACGCCGTCGCCCTCCTCGGGAGCGTGGACGCACTCAAGCTCCGGTCGTCGATGACCCTCTTCGCCCGGGCCGCGCCGGACGAGGACCGGTTCGCCAGGGTGCTCGACCGGTTCTTCGACGGTGTGGCCGACCCGCGGACGATCGAACTGCTCGGGGCCGCCGGGTGACCGTCGGGCCACCGCGCCCGACGTGCGCCCAGCGCAACCGGCAATTCGGCCCCACCCGACCCCGGGGGCATCTCTAGGCTGGAGACACGCAACCGAAAGGGTTCCCACCATGTCTCCAGTCGCCCTCGTCACCGGGACGTCCTCGGGTATCGGCCTGTCCTCCGCCGTCGTCGCCGCCAAGCACGGCTTCACCGTGGTGGCGACCATGCGCGACACCGCCAAGGACGGGGCGCTCCGGACCGCTGCCGACGCGGCCGGCATCACGCTCGACGTGCGCAGGCTCGACGTCGTCGACGGCGCGTCGATCACCTCGTGCATCGACGGTGTGGTGGCCGACCACGGCTCCCTCGACGTCCTCGTCAACAATGCCGGTCGGGGCTTCGTCGGCACCATCGAGCAGGTCTCGATGGAGGAGATGCGGGAGATCATGGAGGTCAACTTCTTCGGCGTGGTCGCCACGACGAAGGCCTCGCTGCCGCACCTGCGGGCGTCCGGCGGCCGGGTGGTCACGGTCACCAGTGTCGGTGGTGTGGTCGGCCAGCCGTTCAACGAGGCCTACTGCGCGGCCAAGTTCGCCGTGGAGGGCTTCATGGAGAGCCTGGCCCCCGTGGCCGCCACAATCGGGGTCCACGTGTCCGTCATCGAGCCGGGACCGGTGGCCACCGAGTTCGTCAACAACGTCGGGGTCGATGTCGAGAAGATGTTCGCCGAAGGCGGGGACTACACCCCGGCGATGCAGGCCTACCTGACGCACGTCATGGCCGAGTTCGCCAACCCCGAGTCCGTCCAGACGGGCGACGACGTGGCCGACGTCGTCCTGACCGCCATGGTCACCGACTCACCCGAGTTCCGTCACCAGACGTCGCGTTGGGCGAAAGAGTTCTGCAGCTACAAGATCAGCGACCACGACGGCTCGGCCGTCGTGGGGATGACCTCGGACTGGGTGAAGTAGCCCGGCAGGACGTCCTCGGGGCACGCCGTCGGACCGGACTGGTGCTCAGGTGGGCGTGCCGGGAACCGTCATCGTCCGGCATCCTGCCGTTCGCCGGTGCCAGAGGCGGGTGGGCGGTACATCACGGTGTGGGCCGTCCGGACCGGGGTGTCGACGCAACCCGGTCGGACGGCTGAGCTCAGTGGGCCACCCAGCCCACGTTGCCGAGGCACATCTCGTCCGACGAACCGTCTCCCCAGGTCACGAAGCGGGGCGGCAACTTGCGCAGCGACGGGAGCACCTGGCGGAGCGTCGGGTCGTAGGTGCACGTGACCTGGACCTTGTCGCCCGGCCGGGCCCAAGTGCCCGGCGGCGAGGCGTAGGACCGCTGGCCGTCGAAGTTGTAGTGGGCCACCGACGCGAGCACCGTCGAGGTCGAGCCGTGGATCAGCGTGATCGTCTCCGACTGGCCGAGCAGGTGCATGTGGGGCGTGGCGCCCAGGATGTGCATGGACCTGTCGACCGGCCACTCACAGGTGGTGGTCACCAGGTCGCCCTCCATCTGGGGATGGTTCGGGTCGTGGTACGGGGGGCAGGCCTGCTCGATGGCGCCGAGCAGCACGGCCGCCTGCTCGCCGGTGCGGGACACGAGGTCGTCGATGGAAGCCTGGCGGTTGCACAGCGGGCCGGTCACGCCGGCCGGGCACGGCAGGTCCGGCGGAGCCACGAACTTGGTCGACTGGAGCTGCTGGAGATGGTTGCCGGCCGCCGGCACCGTGGTGACCCGGACCTGGCTCCGGTCGGGCGATGTGCCGGCCAGCAGGTTGTAGTGGATCTGCATGACGACCAGGCTCCCGGCCGGCATGGCGATCGCCGTTCCGGCCGGGGTCGGGTGCGGGATGATCGGACCCGGTGCCCAACCGCCCAGCCAGGTGGTGTTGTCGAAGGTGCCGTTGGGGTTGAGGGGTGCACCGAAGCAGCTCCAACCCTTGCCGTGACTGGCGGCGTTGAGGCTGCGGGCCTGGCCGGCCAGGTTCGGTGGGATCAGGAAGTAGATGGCGTGGTGGACCTCCTTGCGCGCCCCGGGCAGGAACTCACTCGACACGAGCTCCCGGTTGGACGTGAGGTGGGGGTCGATCAGGAAGCAGTGGTAGACGTCGGTCGAGCCGTGGACGGCGGCGGTGGCCGGGGCGAACGTGCTCTTCGGACCGAACGTGACCGTGGTCGCACCGGCCGGGGTCGAGGCGCCGGACGCTCCGTCCGGCACGACGGCGGCGAACGTGGCCGCCAGCACGACGCATGCGGCACCGAGGAGGCGGACGGAGGATCCCCGGGACAGCATCCTGCCGACGCTACCGGCCCGTCGGCCCCGACGCCCGCGTGCCGCCCGTACCGGAGCCGTCGGCGCGGGCCCGATCGGCAAGCCACGGGTCGTCGAACCACGTGCGAAGGGTGAGCTGGGCAGGGGGCAGGTCGCGGTACACCAGGACCGCGCCGCCGGGTGGGGTTCGTCGGAGCGCGTCAGGTGGGGCAAGGCGGCGGAGCGTCGGCGACCGGGTCGTGCTGGGGCCCGACCGCCCGCCCGACGTGGTGGCGGGCAGGTGGCACTCCTCGTCGCCGGCCAGGTGGCTGGCGTAGTCGAGTGTGGCCGGGTCCGAGATGCCGGACAGGAACAGCTTGGCCCGGTGGTTGTTGACGACGGTCGCGGCCCTGGGCCCGAACCGGGCCGTGATCTGCGCCAGGTCGTGCCACACGGTCACGAGCTGGATCCCGTGGCCGGCGGCGGTGGCGGCCAGGGCGTCGAGGTCGGGGACCGGGGCGATGTTGGCTGCCTCGTCCAGCACCACGAGCAGCGGCGGGTCGAGGGGCCGTCCCGTCCGGGTCACGCGGTCGAAGGCCTGGTCGAGGACGGCCCGCAGGACGCCGACGAACAGCGGGGTGAGCCGGCGCTGGTCGTGGGCCGGTGCACACAGGTAGAGGGTGTCCGATCCGGCCAGCAGGCGGCCGGGGTCGAGCTCGGGGGCACCGAACGGCGCCGCCCCGGCGAAGGGCTCGAGCAGTGTCTCCAGCGTGGTCACGATGGAACTGCGCTGGCGCTCCTCCTTCCCGAAGGCCGACCGTGCCGCATCGAGCGCCTCGGGCACACCGGTTGCGTGCAGGAGGTCCAGGACGTCCGCCTCCTCGCCCGTCTCGACCCAATGGACAACCTCGGCCATGTCCCTTCCCGCCGTCGCCGCAGCGAACAGGAGCGGGGCGAGCAGCCGGGACGCCGTGGCATACCAGAAGTCGCCGTCGGCCATGGCGCCCGCCTGGGACCGACCGACCTCGGTCAGGGTCGCCGCCGCCCGCCGGGCGCCGGGCCACGTGCGCGACGCCGGGAGGGGCGACCAGGCGATCGCCGGTCGTCCGGTCGAGCCGGTCGGGTCGAAGCAGAGGACCTCTCCCACCGTCGAACGGTGGCCGGCGGTGTGTTCCAGGAGGTCGCCTTTCACGCTGGCCGCCACCACCGGGCCCGTCCAACCCAGGATGGCCGGCACGGCGAACCCGGTCGTCTTGTGCGACTGGGAGGGTCCGAACACGATGACCGACTGGGCCCGCTCGGCGGCCACCAGCCGCCGCCCCACCCGACCCAGCACTAGCCGGCCGACGGGTGGCGGTCCGGAGGGCCGGAGGACCAGGTCGCCGAGGTCGGACGGACGGGCCCACCGCGCCGTGGGGGCAGCTGCGGGCCGGGAGCGGGCCGCCGGGCCGGATCGGACGGGGCGGGGCGCCCGGCTCCACCGGGACCGACGGCCGCGGTCCCGGTCGGTCCCCACCAGCGTTGCGACCGCGACGGCCAGGGCACCGATGCCCAACGCCCCCGCCGTGGCGCTGCTCACCACACTCCGGGGTGGTCGGACTCCGGGGCGGAGTGGCCGGGCCCGTCGTCGAGGTCGACCATGGCGCGGTCGGTGTCGACCATCCAGGCCTCGCCCGGACCGAGCCGGTGCTCCACCAGGAAGGAGCGACGGCCCACCTTCCAGAGCGCGGTGCCCCGCTGCAGGGTGCTCACCAGGTCGGCCTCGGTGTCGGTGAGACCCAGCAGCTCACCCGTCCGGGCCACCTCACCGGGGGACTGCGCATACACGACACGGGTCTCGGAGTCTGCCAGCAGGCCCTCGGCCAGGCCGACCTGCTCGCTGCCGGCCGCCCCGACGGATGCCAGGTCGGAGAGCCGGTGGAGCACGGCGATGTTGGCCACACCCATAGCCCGCGACAGCTTCCACGATGACTGGAGCCAGCGGGCCACACCGAGGTTGCTCAGCAATCAGTTACACCAGGGTTCGAGATTCGCATACAAGGCAAGCCACCGGCCCATGAACTCCCAGAATCGGCCTGACGATTCCGGAGACTCTGGGCACACCATTCGAGCTCTTGGGTGCGAAACTTGGAGACGAGGCCCGAAGGAGGTTCGCATGGCGGACGACTACAGCGTGCTTGCCGAGCGCCACCTGCACATCTGTCGTCGGTTCGGCAATGAGGTGAGCACCGTCGGGGATCGCTGGCATTCTCAATCACCTTGCGGCGCTTGGGACGCCCGGGGTGTCCTCGAGCATGTGATCGGCTTCCACGACGTCTTGCTCCTCCGACCGCTCGGCGCCAAGCCGCAGCGCCCGAAGGACGACCCCGTCGGTCGCTGGATGGCGACGGCGCAGGCGCTCGAAGGAGTATTCGAGCGCCCGGGGCTCTTCGACGGCATCGTCGACATCCCTCCGATCGGCAACAATCCACCGTCCCAGATCGATGCCGCTCAGGTCGTGCCCCTGTTGAGTCGTGACGTACTGATCCACACCTGGGACATCGGTCGGTCGGCAGGCCACGAGGTCACCCTCGATCCAGAGGTGTGCCGCTCGTTCCTCGAGGGCCTGCCTCCCGATATCGATGTCCTCGCTGCAAGCGGCCTGTACGACAAGCCGAAAGGTCCACCCGCCGGGGCAGATAACCAAGCCTTACTCCTGGCTCGGCTGGGCCGTGATCCCACGTGGAGCCCATGATGGCGGAACATCTGTCCGGCGAGTGGAGCGTCCGTCTGGGGGTCAACCACTACTGGAGCGGGGTTGCGTGATGCGCATCTCCGATCTACTCAGCTTCCCCGGGAGCATCGTCCCCGAACGGGCCGTGTGGACGAACTGTCCCGCGTGCGGGCGCACCCAGTATCTGGACAGGGTGCCGGTGTCGGAGTCGCCTGGTCGAGTTGTCTACGAGTGTGTCGACGGGTGCGGGCCGATCCTGACCATGACCTTCGTGCCTTTAGGTTGCGCGCCCGCTATCCACATGCGCGACTGGGCCGTCGAGAATCCCTCGGCCCTGTTCTGTCGACCGATCACCGGCGATCAGGAGTCGATCAGGTTCCCACCGTCTGCCTGACGATTCGAGGACGATCGGTTCCATGCATGTCGCTTGTTCCCGGGCCGCGGCACTGAGAGTCCCTGCGTGATTGGGGTCTGCCGCACGAGGCGTGGGCCATCCTCAATCGACCTCCCCACGGCCACCAGATTCCTCAGTCAGTTTCTGAACAAGACCAGCGAGGGAAAGGCACGCCGCAGCGGACAGTAGCCTCTGCGGGGTCCTGTAAGCCGATCGGCCCGACACCAGTTTCGTGGCATTCGCTCGTGGAAGGCGCTGCAATCATGACCGATCAGGAGGACACGTGACCAAGTACATCGAGGACAGCTCCAACTTCGGAGCCGACGGACCCTTCTTCCACATCATCCGAGATGGGCTCCAGGGCTTCGCCGACGGCGAAGACTTCTTCGACCTCTTGGCCGACGATGTGGTGTTCGAGTACGTCATTTCCGTTCCTGGCTATCCCCGGCGTGTTCAAGGTCGGCAGGCCATCATCGACCTGTACAGCGACTACGACAGCTACATGACCGTGCGAAGCGCGGACAATTTGCGGGTCTACCGAGATGCCGACGCATCGGTCGTGACCCTTGAATACGAGGTACACGGCGAATCCGCGCAGACCGGCCGTCCGTATGACAATCGCTTTGTCTCCATTGTCATGATCACGGATGGGAAGGTGACGTGGTGGCGGGACTACCTCGACCCGATAGCCGTCTTCGATGCCTCAGGTTGGCCCACAAGGGCCGACTGATTTCCGCCCACTTAGCACCCTGCTGTCTGGACAAGGACACCACTGCTCACGTCTGAGATGCTAGGCGGATCAGCGCGCTCCGGGGTAGCTCGGCTGTGACCGGACCCGCTCCACCGCTCGCTGGCATTGCCACCGAGCAAAGAAGCTCGTCCGATGCCTGGTCAACCATTCAGAAGTGCTCTGCCGCTTCACCACTGAATGGTGATCGGCGGCACGCACGTGCCCGTCAGATCGGGTCAACTCCACGATGTAGCTCGCCAATCCCTGGCCGGATGTCTCCAGGATGATCCAGGCGACCGCCCACATCAGTACGAGGACAGTGACCACCTTTGCGCCGTGCACTGGGTCGTGCCTGTGACGCCGCAATCATCATTGATGGCTCCCATCAGGTGAGTTCAGCTCCTTGCGGTCATCGGATCTCGTAGGTGCCATCGAGTCGGGCGCGTCCAATGACATGTCCGGCCATGGCGCTGACTGCGTCGTTGAGGGTGAACTTTTCGGGAAGGTCGAGCTGGCGGTCCAGGGCGAAGAGTTGGAACACGTAGGAGTGTGGTCCGTGCGACCGCGGCGGCTTTGGGCCCGCCCAGCCGCGCCGCCCAAGTGGACCTTTGCCGTGTCTAAGTCCGGGGATCTGGCTGGGGTGGGTGAGGCCATTCTCGGGAATGGCGTCCAGCGTCGGCGCGATTCCGAGCGTCAGCGCGTGAGTGGCGGGCTTCCCGAGGGGGACATCGGGGTCTTGAACGATGAGCACGAGTTCAGCGGTCTCGGCTGGCGGAGCTGTCCATGTGAGAGCGGGTGAAATGTTCTCCCCGAAGAGTTTGCCGCGGTGGTGCTCGGGGATGGGGGCTCCGTGAACAAATGCAGAGCTGGTGAGGGAGAAGTTCTCGGGTGCTTGGAGGTCGGCGTTTGCCCAGACGAGTGTGTCGTGACCGGCGTGTCGATTTCGAAGCGCGTGGCCGATGGGGTTTACAGGCATAGTTGTGGTTCCTTTGCTTGAAGGCCGGTGCATGGTGCCGGGGTTGTCAATTAGGCGATCTAGTCCGAGAACGGTGGGGCACGGAGGGAATGCTGGCGATTCCGTCCGCTGACGGACTCCGGCACGGCGTTCCACGCTCGGCATGGTGTGCCTGATCGTGGGGCGCATCGGATAGTCATCGGGCTCCCTCCGAAGCCAGACGCGAGTCTGCAGCAAGGCGCTCGCCGTTTCGTTCGGCGGTGGCCAGAGCCCACCGTCCGGTCGAGGCCATGCCCAGCGCAATGACCAAGACGCCGCAGCCAGCGACTACAGCCCAGGCAGCGTGGCTGGCGTGCAGGAAGTTGGCCGAGCTGCCGGCGATGATTGCACCGGTAACCGCCACCCCAAGGGCCGCGCCAATTTGCCGTGAGGTGGAGGCGATCGCCCCCGCCACGCCGGCCTGATCTAAGGGCATACCTGAGAGTGCGGTATTGGTTATCGGGGCACTGACCAGACCCGCTCCAGCGCCATAGACGAGGTAAGCGACGGTGAGATACCACACGGCGGTGCGGACTCCCAGGTCGATGAGCAGGACGGAGCCCAACGTGATCAACCCACCGGAGATGACCAGCGAGAATCTCGGACCGTGCCTGGCCACCAACTGCCCGGAGACGGCGGAAAACACTGCGAGCATCAGGGCCATTGGAATCGTCAGCAATCCCGCCTGCAGCGCGCTGTAGCCTCGGACATCCTGCAGGTACAGCGTATTGAGGAACAAGAAGCCGCCGAGGGTCGCCAACGCGACGACCCCGATCATTGCGGCGCCCGAGAACGGCGCGCCTCGGAAGTACCGCATGTCGACCAGCGGGTCATGCCGTCGGGACTCGACCACGACCAGAGCGATCGCTGAGAGCACGGCAACGCCGAACAGGCCGACGATCGAGGCCGATCCCCACCCACTCCGCGGCCCTTCAATGATCCCTGCGGTCAGGCACCCCAGTAGGACGATCACCAATATCTGGCCGCGAAGGTCAAGCCGTCGGGGGCGCTCAGCCCGCGACTCCGGCACGAACCGTTGCGTGAGCGCGATTGCGATCAGGCCGACCGGGATGTTGATCCAGAAGATCGACCGCCATCCGACCCCGCTGACCAACAAGCCCCCGAGTACTGGTCCGCTGGCCAGGCTGAGTCCGGCCACCGATCCCCATAGGCCAATCGCCTTCGCGCGATCGGCGCGGTCAGTGAACGTATTGGCGATGATCGACATGGCCACCGGATTGAGCATCGATCCGCCGACGGCCTGCAGTCCACGAAACGCGATCAGCCACCCGAGCGACGGAGCCAGGCTGCAGGCCAACGAACCCAGCGAGAACGTCACCAGCCCGACCTGAAAGACCCGTCGGCGGCCGAAGCGGTCGGCGAGCGAGCCCGACGCCATGAGTAGGCACGCAATCACCAGGATGTAGGCGTCGATCGTCCACTGCAGACCGCTGACCGAGGCGTGAAACACGCTCTGGATCGATGGGAGGGCAACATTGACGATCGTCGTGTCGAGGCCCGCCATGAACACGCTCAGACAACACGCGAGCAGGATTATGGAGCGGCTGCGCGCCTCACGATCAGTGGTCATAGGCAGTGTGCCAGCCGCTCAATCAGAGGAGCGGCCACCATCAGTTGCCAAATCTCAGCAGGACTGAACTCAGTCGTCAGCACCTTCGTCAGATGCTCGGCCCGCCCGTTGTGTCTGTCCTCCAGTGCTCGTGTGCCGGCCTTGGTGATCGACAGGACCGAGCGCCGGCCGTCGCTTGGATGAGGATCTCGCTTGATGAAACCGCGAGCTTCGAGCGCCCCCAGCGTCGTCCCCATCGACTGCACGCTGATCTGCTCGGCCTTGGCTAACTCGGTCACCGACGTCGGACCGCCTCGCTCCAACCGCTTGAGGGCCGAGGTCTCCGGCCAACTGAGGTCACGCTCGGAATCCGTACGACGAAGCTGCCGTAGGCACAGGCCGATGCTCATCTGGAGTGCGGCGGCCACGTCGGATGCTTCTGGTTCTTCAGACATATGCCAAGGCTAACCTTGCTAGATGCAATTGGCAAGTCTTGCCTTGCTATTGGGATGCCCTCAAAGGTGACGGTCCATAGCGAGGTCTCACCTAGCGGTGGTGGTCGCTTCCCAGGCCTCGGAGCGAACGGCGGTGAGACGAGTGTTTGTAGACGTGAAGATGCCCTTCTGTCCGCAGCCTGCGCCGGGACAGGCCAGGCAAGCGCCTCTTCAGCTCCAAGTCTTCGAAGACCCGTGTGAATCACACTGGTGCGGTGGTTGGGGCTCTTTGGTGCAACGTCCGTTCCGAGATTGTCGTCCCACGGCGCTCTTCGAGAATGCAGCAAGGAGTGATCAGACGCCGGCCCGCTCATCGACGGGGCGGCGGCGAAGGTCCGAGCGCTGGAGAGCGGGGGGCACGTAGGC
>Ga0182014_10002242_pt1 | contig 24533 bp, 22 predicted proteins | sample 612S2DmetaG_FD_120489 | JGI IMG/M metagenome (GOLD analysis project Ga0182014, IMG submission 120489) | Permafrost microbial communities from Stordalen Mire, Sweden - 612S2D metaG | ecosystem: Environmental > Terrestrial > Soil > Wetlands > Permafrost | place: Sweden: Stordalen | collected...
ACCCACACCGGTTACAAACAACAGCCAGATGCTGGACAAGGGATCGAGAAGAAAACCCACATCGGCCTGGAACGGCGCCACGGTCTTTCCGTCGCGCATCACGTAGTTCATTTGGCCGGTATCAGTACCTAGCCAGGTATAGGCAATAGTTTGGTAAGGTTTGCCAGGGTTGTCGTGAGCGTAGCCCGTGTATTGCCAGACAGCGCCGCAAGCGAACAAGAATGCCAGGACCACGACGCCAACACAGACGGCGCTGACGGTGATCTTCTGCAGTTTGCGGCCAAAGAAGAACATCATCGCCGCGCCGAAAGCCGGCAGGAGAGGAATCAGCCAGATGTGGTCGAGAAAGAACATTTGAAATCAGCTCTTAAGCTGTTAGCTCTTGGCTTTTAGCTCCACGCGCTCTTTGCAGTTGACCTCAAGCTAAAGGCTAAGAGCTAATGGCTAAAAGCTGCTTTACCACTTCAGCAAATCCACTTCGTCCACGTTCACCGTTTCTTTATTGCGGAAGAAGGCAATTAAAATTCCTAGACCCACCGCCGCTTCGGCCGCTGCGTCGGTGATGACAAAAATCGCAAAGACCTGTCCGTGCAATCCCCACAGTCTCGAAAACGCCACCAAGTTCAGGTTGACCGCGTTCAGAATCAATTCGATCGACATCAGAATGATGACCACGTTGCGGCGAGTCAGCACGCCGATCACGCCCAGGATGAACAGGGCCGCAGCGACAACCAGATAATGAAGAGTTCCGATTGGAGCCATAGAGAGCTTCTAGCTTCTAGCTCCCAGCCTCTGGCTTCTAGCTAGCGGCTAGAGGCCAGAAGCCAGAAGCCGTTTCTCAAATTCTTTTCTTTGCCATTACCACCGCGCCAATAATTGCCACCAAGAGCAGCAGCGAGGCGATCTCAAACGCGAACATGTATTTCCCGTAAAGCATTACGCCGATCTCCTGGGTATTGCTGGTCTCAATCGGCTGCGCGATTCGGTACGGAAATAAATTCTTGCCCTTCGCGTACACTGCGACGAACAGCGCACCCAGCGCGACGGCGGCGAGAAGCCCGACCAGCCACTGCTTGTTGAATTGATTTTCCCTTCGCGAGCGCTCGAGATTCACCAGCATGATCACAAACAGGAACAGCACCATGATCCCGCCGGCATAAAGAATGATCTGGACGCCGGCGACGAACGGCGCATAGAGCATCAGGTAAAGCCCGGCTTGCGCCAGCAGTCCGAAAATCAGCGCCAAAGCGGAATGCACGGCGTTCTTGCAGGTGATGACGAAAACCCCGCTCAGCAAGATAAGTCCGGACAAGAAATAAAAGAAGAACGTCGTGGCTACGGGTTGCATGCCGGGCTGCACGATCTGCTGCACTAGAGCACCACTCCTAAAATAGCGGTCAGGATTAGAACGCCAATTCCAATCGGCAACAGCACCTTCCATCCCACCTTCATAAGTTGATCGAAGCGGTAACGCGGGAAAGTGGCGCGATACCAGATATATAAATACATGAAGCCCGCCACCTTGGCCACGAACCAGAAGATGTCCTGAATGCGGTCACGCACTGGAGGGACAAACAATAACAGGCCGATCAAACCCAGCACGGCGCCGAATCCGACTAGGCCAATCGTCTGCGCTCGAAAGTAAGCGTGTTTGGGCATGCGAACCACACCGACGAAGGCGATCGCCGCAAGACCCAGGAAAGTCAATCCCGGAAACAGCGAAAACACCAGGTCCCATGTCTGACCGGTCAAGGTGTTGGGGAAAGGCCGGAACCATCCGCCAAGCCACAACGTCACTGCGATCGACGATACCGCCATCATCGCGGCGTATTCGCCGAGCATGAACAGCGACCAGCGCAGGCCGCTGTACTCGGTATGGAAGCCGGCAGTTAATTCCGATTCTGCTTCCGGAAGATCAAACGGCGCACGATTGGTCTCCGCGACCATGGCAATGGCGAAGATGCCGCAGGCAATGAATCCCAGAGGGAAAAATTTAAACAGGAACCAAACATGCTGTTCTTGCTGAGCCTGGACGATGCCAATCATGCTCAGGGTGCCCGTTCCCGACGTGCCCACGCCAACTCCATAGGGCCCGAGCCCGTGCAGGCTGGTCATCAGCACAGCGGAGACCACGGCCATGCCCATGGCAACTTCGTAGGAAACCATCTGGGCGCTTGATCGGAGCGCACCGATAAGCGGGTAGTGAGAGTTGGATGCCCAGCCCGCCATCACAATGCCCAACACGCTCAACGAAGAAACCCCGAGCATGAAGAGGATTCCAATATTCAAATCTGTAATCGCGTGCGTGGGCCCAAACGGAATGACAATATATACCGCGAACGAGGCGCACAGAATGATCAGTGGCGCGAGCATGAAAACGAATTTGTCAGCTTCGGCCGGAATGATGTCTTCTTTGGTCATCAGCTTGATGGCGTCGGCGATGGGCTGCAGCAGGCCGTGCGGGCCCACGCGCATAGGGCCGAGGCGAATCTGAAAATGCGCCAGCGCCTTGCGTTCCAGCCAGTTCATCGCGATCACCGAAACCGACACTCCACCAAAAACTATCAGGATATAGATAAGGGTCCAGAGCACATTGCCCGCCTGCCCCGGGGTCGTATTGCTGCTGAGATAAGAGGTGACGTAATTGAGCATCAGCGATCTACCTCGCCCAGCACAATGTCCAGCGTACCGATCACCGCGATCACGTCGGCGACGAGCGCCCCGCGCACCATAATATCCAGCGCCTGCAGGTTCACAAAGGACGGCGGCCGTACGCGTATGCGGTAGGGCTGGGTTGATCCGTCACTCACAATGAAGTATCCCAACTCGCCTTTAGGCGCTTCGATGGAATGGTAAATCTCTCCGACGGGCGGCTTCATCACCTTGGGAACTTTCGCCATGATTGGGCCTTCTGGAATCCGTCCAACCGCTTGCCGGATGATGCGCAGCGACTGCCGCATCTCCTCCATGCGCACCGTGTACCGGTCGTAGGTGTCGCCGTTCGCCCCGATGGGAATTTCGAAATCGAAGTCGGAGTAGGCCGCGTACGGCTGCGCTTTGCGGAGATCCCACTTTACCCCGCTGGCTCGCAGCACTGGGCCGGTGACGCCGAGCGCGATGGCATCCGCTTTTGAGATTACGCCGACATTTTTCGTCCGCTCCAGCCAGATGCGATTTGTCGTGAGAAGTTCTTCGTACTCGTCGATCTTGGGAGGAGCGAAGTCGAGGAACTTGATTACGTCCTGCTCGAAGCCCTCGTAGGTTTCGTACTGGCAGCCTCCGATGCGGAAGGCATGCGTGGTCAAGCGGGCGCCGCAATACTTTTCAAAAATCTTCAGAATCTCTTCGCGGTCGCGGAAGGTATAGAACAACGGCGTCATGGCGCCGATGTCGAGAGCGTGCGTACCCAGCCAGAGTTGATGGCTCGCCAGCCGGTTCAGTTCGGTGAGAATGACCCGGATGTATTTCGCCCGCGGCGGCGCTTCGATGTTGAGCAGCTTTTCGACCGCTTCGCAGTAGCCCAATCCGTTCGAGACCGCAGCCACATAGTCCATGCGGTCCACGTAAGGGTTGAACATGGTGTAGGTGCGGTTCTCGGCAATCTTCTCCACCCCGCGATGAAGGTAACCGATCACGCACTCTGTGCCCAGAACCTGCTCGCCATCCAGCTTAAGGATTACGCGCAGCACACCATGAGTCGCGGGATGCTGCGGCCCCATGTTGATAACGAGTTCGTTGGTGTCAAGAAAAGTTTTGTCGGGTTCACCGAGTTCCAGGTGCGAAAGGAATCTTGTGGAATCGGCCGTCTTAGCGTCGCTCGTCTTCGCGTCGGTCGTCTTCGGGTCAACCATGATTCGGTCGGTCATGATTATTGGCCGCTCTCGATCCCCAGGTTGGCCTGCACCCATTCCTGATCCTGTTGAATGATTCCGTAGTCCTTGCGCAGCGGATAACCCTTCCAGCCATCGGGCATCAGAATGCGCTTCAAATCCGGATGCCCGTCGAAACGAATACCAAACATGTCATAAACTTCACGCTCCAGCCAGTTGGCGGTCGCCCAGACCGACACTGCACTGGGAACGCTTTCGCCGTCCGCGATCATAGTCTTCACTCGAATGCGCTCGTTCCGTGGAAAGGAATACAGAATCCAGACGAGGTCGAACTGTTTTTCCCGCTGCGGATAGTGCACCGCGGTGATATCCACGCAATAATCGAACTGCTCGCGGTCGCGCAGAATCTGCAGCAACTCGAAAACCACGGAGGGTTCGACGACCATGTAGTTCTGGCCGAGGTAGGTATTGGCTTCGCGAATGCCGGAGCCATACTGGCCCTTGAGCTTGCCAACCATTGGAGAATCCCACGGAATGGGAACGGGACCTGCGGGTTTAGCCGGCGCAGCAGGTGCTTGCCCTGCGGCCTTGGCTGCGGGTTTTGGCTCTCCGTCCGGCGGCGGAGTGGGCGATTTGGTTTCCTCAGGCATACCTACGAAGGTTCAGACCTCCGGCGCTGCAACAGGTTTGGAGAACGTTAACTTCTAACAGCTTGCTAATACCGTGTCAACGGCGAGTGCGAATATCAATTAACAGACCCCTTCACGTCCGCCGTGCGGCGGCCTGATAAGACTCGATCAGATCGCGAATCCGCTGCGCGTCCGCCTTGCGATGCCCGTGGCTGGTGATCGGGTCCGTACCGCCGCTCGACTCGATGCGTATATCGGACCACAGAATCCCCGTCGAAATCCGCACCGAGGCCACCTGGGCCATGGCAATGCTTTCCTCGTTGCTGCCGAAAAGGCGCGGCTTCACCCGGTTCACATGCAGCGAGTTCACCACGATACGAGTCGGGAAAATCAAATTGCCCTTTGTCCAGCGGCTGGCGACAAAAATCTCTCCATCGGAAATCGCGTTAGTCATAAATACAAAATCACCGAAACGAAAACGGCCCCGGCTTGAAGCCTCTGCTAAATGCTGAGTGCCAAGTGCTGAGTGCCGCTCTCTAAATCCACTCCAGCGCTCCTTTGCCCCAGATCCAGATGTAGCCAACGATCAGGATGCCAAGGAAGATGAGCATCTCCATCAACCCGAACATGCCCAGCGCCTTGAACTTCACCGCCCAAGGAAACAGAAAGATGGTCTCCACGTCGAAGACCACGAACAGGATGGCAATAATGTAGTAGCGAACTGTGTAACGTCCGCGGGCGCTGTCGACGGGATCGATGCCGCACTCGTAGGGCATCAATTTCGTCCGGTTCGGATTATCGGGTCGGATGAGTCTGGCGAACAGCAGCGTGATCGGGATCAGCAGCGCTACCACCGCGACGAATATGAACAGCGGAACGTAGTTTTGCGGCATCGGGCCTCAACTTCTCGCTTCGATTGGAAACGCTAAAGCAGTTTATAGTACCCCCGACCGCCTTTGGCTTCAAGGATTCTTGTCACAGCTTGTTTATAATCGACTTTCTATCTCGCTAGTCAAAGGAACCCATTGGCACTCGACGACAGGATTTACGAACTGCGGCGCGACAAACTGAAGCAGATTGAAGCCCTGGGGCAGCAGGCCTATCCCACCAAGTACGCGTTCACTCATACCATTCCCGCGATTCTGGCGGATTACTCGCAAAAGTCGGCTGAGGAATTGGAGAATCCGCGTGCCGCGGTGCGCGTGGCCGGGCGCATCATGGCCATCCGGTTGATGGGCAAGGCCGGGTTTGCGCATCTGCAGCAGGGCGGACAGAAGTTGCAGATCTATGTGAAAAAAGATGCGGTCGGCGAAAAGGGGTTCGAACTTTACAAATTGCTCGATCTCGGGGATCACGTTGGCGTGAGCGGATATTTATTTCGCACCCGCACCGGTGAACTTAGCATTCACGTCGAAGAGATTACGTTCCTATCCAAGGATCTGCTGCCACTGCCGGAAAAGTGGCATGGTCTGACCGATGTGGAGTTGCGATACCGGCAACGTTACGTCGATCTGGTCATGAATCCGGACGTGCGCGCCGTTTTTCTGAAGCGCAGCAAACTGGTGCAATCGATGCGGCGGTTCCTCGACGCGCATGATTTCATCGAAGTCGAAACCCCCATGATGCACCAGATTGCCGGGGGCGCGGTCGCCAAACCGTTTGTCACCCATCACAACACGCTCGATATGGATTTGTATCTGCGCATTGCTCCGGAGCTTTATCTCAAGAGGCTAACGGTGGGTGGGTTCGACCGCGTCTACGAAATCAATCGCAACTTTCGCAATGAGGGTCTCGGATGGCGCTGGAATCCCGAGTTCACCATGCTCGAGTTCTACCAGGCTTATACCGATTATCGCGGGGTCATGGATCTCACACAGCGATTGATTGAGCAGGCAGCCATTGACGTGAACGGCACCACGAAATCCAAATGGGGCGAGCACGAGATCAACTGGGCGGGATCGAACTGGCGGCGACTGACCATGCGCGAGGCCATCATTCACTACTGGCCGGAGGCGGCAGGGGGCAAGCCTGAGATGCCAGACTTCAGTTCTCATGATTCCGTGAAAACGCTGGTGGGCCGCTTTAACACTGCGCACGCGCACTTGGCATACGATCCCAATGAACCGGTCGGAAAGACCATCGCAAATCTGTTTGAAGCGGCTGCCGAAGAGCACCTTACGCAGCCCACCATCATTTACGAGTTCCCTACCGCCGTGTCGCCGCTATCCAAGCAGAAAGCCGACGAGCCCGACTGGACTGAGCGCTTCGAAATCTTCGCCGGACAGATGGAACTTTCCAACGGCTTCAGCGAACTCAACGATCCCGAAGACCAGCGCCGCCGGTTTGAACAGCAACTCAAAGAACGCGAGCGCGGCGACGAAGAGGCTCACCAGATGGATGAGGACTACATCCGCGCGCTCTCTTACGGCATGCCGCCTGCCGGCGGGGTTGGAGTCGGCGTGGACCGGCTGGCGATGCTCCTGACGGATTCCCACACAATCCGCGACGTGATTCTATTTCCACTACTGAGGCCGGAAAAAGCAGCAAGCACCGAGGACGCGAAGGAATAGAAGCATAGAAGCAAGGTTCGGATAGACCGCTTCTTACCCCCCGACGATTAGAATCAAATTGCCATGGGTTTCGACCTGGATTCCGCCACTCGCCGCCGTCTCGGGTATCGCCTCATCGATCAGATCGACAGTTTCTTCGCTTCCCTGCCCGACCGCCCGGTTCAACTTCCGCTAGAGCAGAGAACCTTCGCTGCTCTGACGAATCCACTACCGGAGGCTGGCGAGAGCATCGACAAAGTACTGGACGACGTTTTCCGAGAAATGGTCGACAAAGGCTTTCACGTTCCCAGCGCCAACTATTTCGGCCTGATGAACCCGACGCCCACTTACGTCGGCGTTATGGCTGAAGCCCTGGTAGCCGCGCTCAATCCGCAACTGGCAACCGTGAAGCGATCGCAGTTGGCATCGAAGATTGAGCATGAAACCGTCCGCTGGATCGGAGAACGCGTAGGCTGGCCCGGTGATTTCAACGGAACGTTTACCACTGGAGGCAACGAAGCTAATTTCAGCGCATTAGCGCTGGCGTTGGCGTGGAAATTTCCGAACGCGATCGAAGAAGGCGTCGCGTCGATCGGCGCACAGCCTGTGCTTTACGCTTCTGCCGAGGCCCATCACTCGATCGATAAATCCGCCGGCCTGCTTGGACTGGGGCGCAAAGCACTGCGGCGTATCGCCGTCAATGAGAGCATGCAAGTTGATCCACGAATTCTCGAGCAGACAATCAATGCGGACCTGGCTGCCGGAAAAAAGCCTTTCTGCGTTGTGGCTACGGCTGGAACCACCAATACTGGCGCCATTGACGATCTTGCGGCCGTGGCTGAAGTATGCCGGCGTTACGCTTTGTGGCTGCATGTCGACGGCGCCTACGGTGGATCGGCAATTTTTTCCGATCAGCACGGCATCCTGCTGAGCGGAGTCGAGCGAGCCGATTCGATCACCATCGATCCGCACAAATGGATGGCCATGCCGCTCGCTGCCGGGGTAATTCTCACCCGCCATCCCGAGATGCTGGAGCGAGCGTTCGCCGTCGCTGCCCCGTACATGCCGAAAGCCGCCGAGTCCAAGGGGGTCGACAATTCGCGCATCAGCACCCAGTGGACGCGACGCATGAATTCACTCAAGCTGTGGCTCACCCTACGGGTCCACGGGAGAAAGGCTTACGAGGAGCACATCGATCGCCAGCTTAAATTGGCTCGAGGTTTTGTCTTCTGGTTAAGGAACAGCGAGCACTTCGAGTTGGCTGCGCCTCAAACTCTGCCCATCGTTGCCTTCCGATTCAAGGCAGCGAGGCTCAGCCCTGAGCAACTGGCCGAGGTACATGCCAGCATCGTGGAGGAAGTCACACGGGACGGGCGTCGCTGGATCTCGGAAACCAAGGTGAATGGACAGAGCGTGCTGCGAATGATGGTAATCAGCTACCTCACCGAAGAACGCCACTTGCACGAACTGGCGAAAGCCTTGACCGAAGCCGCAACCCAACTTGCGTTTAAAGACACGCGGAGCGCTTAGTTTGTCCCGTACCATGAATCCGTCGTGGGGTCGCGTGTCGACCATGAAGACTTGGCTGATTGTGATTCTATGGGCCGTCCCGCTTTGCGCGCAGAGCAACAGTGGAGAATTGCGCCTGAAAGTGCTCGATCCGTCCGGCCTCGGCGTGAGAACAGCGGTTCACATCACCAGCGAGGCCAATCAGTATCGAACTACTCTGACCACTAACGATCAGGGGCGCTTGAATGTGCAGCGCCTGCCTTACGGCATTTATCAACTGGAAATCACGTCGTCCGGGTTTTCGGAGATATCGCAATCGGTCAATATTCACTCCTCGTTTCCGACCGAATACACCATTCAACTCCTGCTGCCTACAGTGAAACAGTCGGTAAACGTGAGCGCGGCCAACACATTGATCGACCCAGAACAGGCTGGCGCCGTCAATCACGTCGGATCGGACGATATCCAAAACCGCCTCGGCTCAATTCCCGGCCGTTCTTTGCAGGACCTAGTGAATTCACAACCCGGCTGGCTGTACGAAGGCAATGCCGTGCTCCATCCGCGCGGCTCGGAGTATCAGACACAATTTGTGGTGGATGGCATCCCGCTGACCGACAATCGTTCGCCCAGCTTCGGCCCGGCGATTGACGCCGACGACATACAATCGCTGAGCATTTACACCGGAGGCATTCCAGCGGAATACGGCCGCAAAATGGGTGGCGTGGTCGAGGTGAACACGCTGCAGGATTCACAGCCGGGCTTCCACGGCCAGGTGGCGCTCTCCGGCGGCAGCTTTGATTCGGCCGCCGCCGCGGCGCAGGGCCAATACGTCTCGGGGAAGAATATCTTCGGCGGCAGCGCCGGTGGCAGCGTGACGGACCACTATCTGAATCCGGTAGTTCCTCAGAACTTCACGAATGCGGGTACGCTGGGAGATTTTTCGGTCAACTACGAGCGCGACTTAACAGCCAACGACCGTTTAAGGTTGATCGTCCGCCATGAACTTGCCCGTTATGAAATTCCTAACGAACTGCTGCAAGAGGACCCGCAGCTCATTGCGACTCTTGGAGGACAGCCATCGCCTCCGCCGGGGACGCCTTCCCAGCTCCAGACCGCCGATAATTTCGAGACCATGGGCAGCGCTTCCTATCAGCACACCTTCTCGCCTAACGTTCTCATTGATGTCCGCGGCATGGTTCGCGACAACTCCAACGACTTCCATTCCAACCCCTACTCCTGGCCCATCATTGTCCTCCAGCACAATAATTTTACAGAGGGATATTTCAATAGTTCAGTATCGGTTCACGACGGCCGCCACGAATGGAAGGCCGGGATTGAAACCGACAACATCTTTCTCCACGAACACTACAGCGACATCATCACCGCCAACCCGCATTATCCCGCCAGTTATCCGTTCGATCCCGGCACGGTAACGACTTTCGCGTTCGTTGGCAGCCGTCCCGACTTTGAACAAGCCGCCTTTGTTCAAGACCTCATGCACTTCGGCAACTGGACCATCAACGCCGGGCTACGCTGGGATCACTACCAGTTAATTCTGAATCAAAACGCCGTCAGCCCGCGTTTTGCCATCGCGCATTATTTCCCCAAGGCCGGTTTGATGGTCCACTTCTCCTACGACCGCATCTTTCAAACCCCGTCCTTCGAAAACATCCTGCTCTCCAGTTCGGGCACGGTTGAGGCTCTTGACTCGAGTTTCCTGCGGCTGCCGGTTAAACCGTCCGAGGGCAACTACTACGAAGCCGGTCTCGCCAAAGTGCTCGCCGGAAAGATCAAGCTGGACGCCAACTATTTCCGCCGCCAGATGTCCAACTATGCGGATGACAATCAGCTCGAAAACACGAGCATCAGCTACCCGATTGCCTTCCGCAAAGCCATCATCTATGGCGCGGAAGCCAAGCTTGATCTGCCCGACTGGCGCGGCCTTTCGGGCTTCTTGAGCTATTCCTATACGGTCGGCAATGCCTGGCTTCCGGTGACCGGCGGCCTCTTTCTGGGAGACGACGCGACGCATGCGGAATCGCAGCTCACCGGCCATTTCCCGGATTCGCAGGATCAACGCAATACGGTTCGCGGACGCGTTCGCTACCAGGTCGCGCCGCGCTTCTGGATCGCCGGCGGAATTCAATACGACACCGGGCTGCCCTTCGAGATCGACACTACCCCACAGCACGCGCTCGCCGAATACGGCCCAGAAGTGATCGGCCGAATCAATTTTGCCCTGGGGCGCATCGACCCTGCTTTTCAGGTGAATGCGTCGGCGGGTGCGGACGTTTATAAATCAGATCGCAGGAATATACGATTTCAGATTGATGGACAGAATCTTAACAACGTTCTTGACGTGATCGACTTCGGCGGCCTCTTCTCGGGCAATGCCATTGGGCCTTCGCGTAGTTTTACTCTGCGCCTCACAACCAACTTCTAAAGCCGCGGGCTCCGGTTGCGGCGGTTGCGAGGCGGCTTGGAGCCGAAAGTGCGCCTCGCGTCTGTCGGAGAGACTTTCGCGCCAAGATTTGACGCAGCCGATGAGTGGGATAGCGCGCGTGGTGGCATGCCACTCGCAACCCAAGGCGAGCCACTGCAAATGAAATTGGAGCCGGGCACCCCAAACCTGGTCTATCCATGGTTATAAAGGGTGGGTGGGCCACTCAACCTATACAAACGGGTTTACAATGTGAACGCCGTCGATCTCTCGCGCTTCCTGCATTTCTTCCGAGAAAACTACGCGACAGCCGGACTGTTTAGCGGCCCGCAGGACCAGAGCATCCCAAAAAGAAAACCCGTGAAGCCGGTGGAGGTCGATGGCGGCCAGAATGTCCGCGACCTCGGGTACGGCAACGTCGAACTCGGCCAGTAGTTCGACTTTGCGGCGAGCGATACGCGGATCAACGTGCAGTTTGCGAGTGACGGTGACAAAATACTCCTGAAGCACTTGCAACGAAACAACGCCGGTGCCGGCACGTCGGTGCTCGGCGATCAGAGCCAAGGCGCGTCGTTGCTTCGCCGGTGCAGCTTTGTCGTCAGCGTAGACCAGAACATTGGTATCGAAGAAGCTACGGGCGCCCATGAATTTCGTTTCGATCGAAGCGCCACCCGCGCGAATGCCCACGGCCAGAGAGCTTCTTGAACTCTGCGATGCTTCGCTCGGGATCGTCCCCGCCAGCCAGCTTTTGCAAGTAATCGCGGATCAACTGATTGAGACTCTTGCCTAAGGCATCCGCCTTCTTTCGGGCACGGGCGACGAGCTGTTCATCGATGGATAACGTGACGTTCATGAGCACAGTATATGTGCCCATGTATCCTGTGTCAACGCCGGTCTGAGATCCTTGGGTTAGGGCTGGAAGGATGACTGCTTTGCGACGTAGGGGCCAACCCGGATACTGAACAGAGAGATATGCAAAGCGAGAGGCTTGTGGCCCATCCGCAGCGCTGAACGCGCTACGCCACCCAAAAATCCCAGTTTTTGAGCAGGATGCTAGCTAGACGGTGACCTGCACGGGCGTGGCCGACGTTTTTTGTGCCCGCTGTTTAAGGTATCGCGGCAGAGCATCCTTCCAGGACGGCAGCGACACCCCGAAGGCTCGAACTTTCGCTTTGCTCAGCACGGAATATGACGGCCTTTTCACCGGGCTGGCGAATTCGCTGCTCTTTACCGGCGAGAGTTTTGCCTGGATGCCGGCGCTTTCGAAAATATAGCGAGTAAATTCGTACCATGAGCACTCGCCTTCCGAGCTCAGGTGATACAGCCCGAACTTTCCGGTCAGAACCAGCTTGCGAACGGCTTCCGCGAGGTCCACGGTGTACGTGGGCGTGAGCACCTGGTCATCGACAACGCGGATCTTTTCACCGGCCAGAGCTTTCCTCAGCATGGTTTCGACAAAGTTGCCGCCTTTGCCGCTGCTGCCCGCAACTCCGTAAAGCCCGCAAACCCTCAGGATGAAGTAGCGATCGGTGTAAGCGGGAATCAGGTATTCTCCGAGAACCTTGGACGCGCCGTACACATTCAGCGGGGCTGGGCGATCGGTCTCCTCGAAGGGAGTGTCCTTCGCGTAGCCGCCAAAAACATAGTCGGTGCTGAAATGCACCAGAGTCGCGCCTGCTTTCTGGCAGGCAATTGCCAGATTCATCGCGGCGGTGCCGTTCACCTGAAACGCCAAGTCCGACTTCTTTTCACATTCTTCCACGCGGTGATAGGCAGCGGTATTGAGCACGAGGTCGGGCTTGGTTTCGGCCAGAACCTCGGCCACTCGGGTTTCCGAGCAAACGTCCAGTTGAGCGTGAACAAAGGGGAAAACGGTATCGCCAGCGTCTTGGAACACGCGGTTCATGTCGGTCCCGAGTTGACCATTGGCGCCGATCAGCAGCACTTTCATCGGCGCTCTCATCGAACCACCTCGGCCAGCGAGCGCAAGCCATGGTTCGCGGAGAGCAGTTTCAGAGTCTCGATGTTATAGTACTGCGGATTATCCCAGTCGTTGAAGTCGTCCATGTGCGCGATCAAGTTTTTCACGATGGCCTTGATATTGTCTCCCTCAGGTAGACTCGAACATTTCAACGCCGCGAGGGCGATACGATGCGTCTTGCGAGCGAAGCCTGAGATCACCCACCAAAACCCAGGCACCACTCACCATCAAGACGCGATAGGAAAGCATCACCGCGATTGAGGAGTTCGAGGAGTTCGGGCTTGCGGGAATGTGCCACCATCCAACCGCCGCGGCACGCGAAGAAGCAGTGCTTCTCCGAGAAGTCGCCCATCAAGCTGATTGGCACCGTCCCATGAAGGCCAACCACTCCACGATTTATGGCGTCATCGAAAAGATGATCGAGAATGTCCTTGGTGAATTGCCGCTCCCCGCCGACCTGCACCACTCTGCCAACCGCGCCCGGCTTCACATAGTAAATATACCAGCCGAGGATTTTCTGGCTGTCATCGCGCAGAACAACCTTGCGCAGATCTCCACGAGTTTGCGGGCGGCCCATGAAGGTCAGAAGCCAGGTCAGCGAATGGGCGTCGTATTCAGGCCAGAGCGAATAGCCAGTACGAAATTGGGCCAGGCAATGGAGGAGCGTTTCGACATCAAGCTCTGCGCCATGCAGAATGGATTCGGTCCGGCGGAATGGACTGGAAGAGAATCTGGCTGCCATTCCGTCAACGGCGCTGCAAAAAGGTTTCGCGGCAAACTTCAAGCCAGCGGACAGCACGGGTCCGGTCAAACGGGACAAGGCGTGAATGGCATAGTGGGCCGGCCGCAGCGGGCGCGCCCAATGAATGCTGTAAGGCACGATCGTGCGGAAGCCACAACGCTCCAGCAGATTTCGAGACACGTCGTTTGCTGAATCCGTCTGCGAAAGATCCTGGTATCCGGCCATGTAGGTTCCCAACAGGCGCATGCCTGCGAGGTTGGACCGGGCCTCGGGATCAACTACAAAATTGCCTCCAAAGGCGACCCGAATGGGCTGGCCGCATAGCGACATCTTCCGTACGGTCACGCCTAAGAATCCGACAACCCTACCGCTCTTGCCTTCATAAACCAGGGAAGGAATCGCGCTGTCGATCCAGGGGTTGGTGAAGTAGAGCTCTTGGAAAAAAACCTGAACTTCAGGCGGAGCAGAGCCCTTGCCGTTACGCATGACAGTCCAGAACAGATCCGCCACTTGTGGGATGTCGTGTTCAACAAACGGACGTACGGCCAAATCGTTTCACCCCGCACAGTGATCAGCCACACAATGATCAGCCATAAGCGATTCTGGCTTTAGGCGCGTGTCTCCTGCGGCAGTGTACCAGTCCAAAGCCAGTGGCAACAACTCGTTAGGCCGCGGGCGAGTTCGTTGTGGACGTTGACAGTAATGCCGGTAGCCCTCGACGGTAATGGAAACTATCCGTGGAGGTGGCCGCTCTCGTTAGCGCTCGCTTGCCGAGGCTTGCAAGCTCCGTCTGGCGAAACCCAGTTTTCCCTTCGCCACCACATTGGCGTCGACGCTTGCCACTGCTTCCACCAGCGCGAAATCTTCAATAAATTTGAGGACCTGTACCTCAATTTCCATTCTGTTTCCTGGGACCACGGGCACCAGGAATCTCATCTCATTGATGGAGCCCAGCACCAGGAACTCTCCCGGTTGCGTTCCGGTTCCGGTTGTCTTGGAGAACAGAATGGAAGCCGATTGGCCGATTGCCTCTACAATCAGCGTTCCTGGCATTACGGCGTGCTCGGGGAAATGACCCAAGAACTGGATCTCGTTTCCCGTCACATTCTTGGTGGTTCGAATGCTCTTGCCCGGTTCCAGCGAGATCACAGTATCGACCATGATCATGGGGAACCGCTGTTTTAGAGCCGCTCGCACTTCCTCAAATGTCATCAAAGGCGTGGTCATCTCTGAAGTATCCTTTTCCTGATCCTGCGAGTCTGCTCAACGTAGAGAATTCCGTTCGAGTTAGGACGCACGGACTTCACCGCGACCTCAGAATCATGGCGGTAGCGCGTGGCAGGAACCGCGACCCGGGGCGCTCGGCGCTGGCGTCGGACACAAGCCGGGTCACCCGCAGGCCCGCAGCCTCGGCCATACGCAGGGGCTGGCTTTCCTGGTTGTATTCAAAAACATGATCTCGTTGCGGCGACTCGAGGGCGGTGCTGAAGAACACAAGTCCGTCCGGCGCGATCTGACGAGAAATCGTCTTGAAAAGCGGCGTTGGATCGGACAGGTGCTCGGCAAGCATCCCGGAGATAATACCTTGGCATTTTCCATCGCTGCCTCGGTCGTCAGGGTTGAGCGCGTCCTTCACTGTAAACCTAACACGGCCCGCGTGTCCGGAAACCGCTAGCAAGCGATTTGCTACAGCCACCGCCGGAGGGCTGATATCTGTACCTTCGATCTGAATGTCGGATCGCTCTTCAGCGGCCAGGAGACTCAAAACACCATGGCCCGCCGCCAGTTCGCGGACGGTTGCGTTTCGGGGCAATCGCCTCACGAAGTCATCGCGAAACATCGCGATGTGACCGACCATGGAGGGCCAGAACGGGTAGATGAGAATTGCCGCCCACATGTAAGGCACCATGTAGCCTTCGTACTCGTACACGCCAGACATGATCTCCGGCATACTTTCAGGAGTGTAGCGGCCCGCCTGTTCGTATATCTGCTTCGCCTTCGCGACGCCGACACAATATTCCGCATAGCCGCGCGCCGCAACGTCGAACACACTGCTGCCGTAGGCTGACTCGGCCCAACGGGCCAGCGGGTTCAGCAGCCACGAGCACAGCTCCCGGTTCGCTTCGAAAGTCGCCCGCGCGGAGCGAGCAAACATCTTAGCCTTTCGATCCAGCGCCTCCAAAAAAAGTTCGGCTTGGTCCATCTGACACCTCAATCCTGAGACCGCACATGGCGCACGAGACGCACCATCGGACGGATCAATTCGGTTCCGTCCCACGGGGAACTAAAAACATGCATCCTGCCCAGCTTCACGATCCTGTCGACACCGCTCCGTCCTGCGGCCTGGGCCAGCATCTCTTCTTTGCGGGCATCTTTTATACCCAACCCGAGAGTCTGCAGGGTTCCATCGAACTTTGCGATCACTTTCAGAAGATCATCTACTACCAGCACGCTAAGCGTGCGACCCTGGGTTGGATTGGGCATTTCCGCGCCCGCCCCCAGAAGAATGGTCCAATCCGGGGAGGCGGGAAACAGCGCGCGGTTCCCTTCATCATTAAGAAGCCAAGACGCCCGGGCCAGACAGATCGCCGAGGTCAATGCCGGTTCGATTTGCTGGCGCGGATGCTGCTGGTTTTCTTGTTGAAAGACCTGCCTGAGATCTTCCACGAATTCACCGGGATCACATCCGGTGCCGCGTTCGAGAAAAAGTGTTTGCGGCGATGAGCAAGCTTGTTGATCAAACTGCCACACGTCGCGTGCAATGCGTCGGCACCACGAAGACCGTTCAGTACGGTTCCCCCAACTCTCGGCATCCATGGCAGCGGCCGAGATCCGCGGACCAAAGACTACCACACGCGCCCAGTGCGGAAATGGCAATCCACGCACCTGCAAGACCGCTTCCCCGCCCCCCCAGATCATGGCGCCATCCACAGCTTGGGCCATAGCCTGGTGCAGATCCATGCGCGAATGATCGAAGCTGGCCATGAAAACGCGCTCGGTCAACAACCCGTCTCGATCGACTTCCTGCAACTTCTCCATCACCCGTCGAGTTATCTGGACTAAGCGACTGGGTACTCGTACCAGACAGCCATTGCCCCCGAGTAAGGCGCAGGTCAGAGACAAGATGGGCTGGATCTCGATATTCCCGGCGGGCCAGTGGCCGACTACTCCCAACGGAAACGCCCGAAGCCTTGCACGTCCATCTTCCCGCCACTCTCCAGTCAGCGAGTTCGGGCCCAACTCACGGAGCACAACAGGCTCCAAGTTGCCGCGCCGGAGCCAAAGACGGAGAAAGGTCATCCCAGGAACCTCGCGCAACTCGCGGTCATCCAGCGCGGCGGCCCATTGGTCAACAATCTCGAGGATCACCTGAGGCGTAATCTCTTTTCGCTGTGCAACGTCCCGAAGCCGCTGCGCAGCGCCAGCAATCTCCTGGGGAGAATCCACTGCCTGGATCAGGTCGCTCATGCAACGCCACTCCCCTGCGTTTGGTGGGAACGCCTGGCTTCCAGGTTGCCACAGCCTCGAACCTCGGCCTTCGGCGCTCTCCCCGCAAAACGGAAACTGGTGCCACGTCTTCCGCAGGGGCACTCGTCGTAGGCAATGACTTCAGCCAGGTCTTCGGTCAGAAGCAGAAACCCGGGGAAACTCGTCGGCAGCACGCTGCAAACCTGGATCAGGCCCTGCTGTCCAGCTTTCACAGGCGCAAGCGTCAGCGGGTCCCTCACAATAATCTCTGCAAAGGCAGGCACATGTTTGTTGCCGTGCTCACAATCCGGATAGATCACGCCGACATTTTCGACCATGCCGTAATAGTCAAGTACGCGATCTGGCGAACAACCGAATACCGACGCGACTCCATGGATGAAAACCTCGCGAGTGACGGCTTGCTGATCCAGACGCTTCCATCCTCCACTATGCAGTACGCGGACGTTGGAAATGTCGAGGGTTATGCCTTCACGCTGCAGAGGCTGGACAAAGTGGGTCCAGATTACATAGGTGAATCCATAGACCAACACATCGACGTGTTTCCACTTTGCAGCACAAGCAAGCAATTTCTCCAGATCAAGAGTGGGTTCGCCTTCCTGTCCGAGCCGCAGGCAGCACACAACTTCGGTGGCAAAAGATCCCAAAGCCTGAATGGCTGCGCCACGTGCTCCTAGCTGTGGCTGTGCAGCTAAGTTCTCCGGTGTGTCAATGACCAAGTAGGGCCTGCGCGCCGGCCCGATGAAATCGCGGATGATTGTGATGACGCCTTTTGCCATCCTCCTGGCAGTCGAGGCATCCAGAACCACACGGCTGGGCACTTGGCCGGTTGTCGCACTTGAGGTCAGAGTTCGCTTGACATCGTCGGCGCTAACCAACGCCAGCGGCGGATTCGCCTTAAACACGCCCACTGGGAGGTAGGGCAGATCGGCAATTTTGTCCGCCCCACAAAAATCGATAGGCCACTGCTCCACGTAATTGCGGAAGTGTGGATTCCGGTCGCAGGCGTAAGCTAGCTCTTTCTTCAGCAGTGCGAGCAACGCACTATTGCGTTGCTGCGGATCGCCGCCATAAGGTGGCCGCGTCAACAGGCTCTCAATTCCCTGCTCAATTTCCTCTAATGTGCTCATACCAACGTCTGCAACTGAGACCGGGCGATCTTGCCGTTTGCCGTCCTGGGTAATTCAGCAACCAGCTTCACCGAATTACAGGTCCACTGGGGAGGAAGCGCGTGCCGAACCCGTTCCACGAGAGCTTGCGCTCCGTTGTCCCCAACGATGAAGAGAGCGAGCGCCTCCCCGGCTTCCGGATGGTGCACTCCCGCAGCAGCACATTCGTAAACACCGGGAATGGCCGACACCTTCGCCTCGACCTCAGCGAAGCTCACACGGAAGCCGCGAATCTTTATGAACTCACCCGCACGCCCGCTGATCCACAGGCATCCCTCCGCATCAAGCGAGCCCAAGTCCCCGGTCTTAAGCCAGCCGTGGTCAAATTTGCACTGGGTCGCTTCAGGGTCATCGAGGTATCCCCCGCAGACCGACGGACCGCGCACCTGGATCTCACCAGTCTGTCCATTCGGAAGCTCTTGCCCCATGTCATCCACGATGCGGACCGTCAGATTGTCCAACGGCATACCGGCACTGCCCAGCTTTTCGCCCAAGCGATCTGAAGGCAGATGGGAGATGCGGGCTGTGGCCTCGGTTTGGCCGTACATCACAAGAAAATCCGGTGTTGGCACGATCTTGCGTAGCTGCTGGATACTTTCGGGGGCAAGCGCGCCCCCCGCCTGAAGAAAGCGCCGCAGGCCCGGCAACGCAATGGATCCGAGGTGGGACCGCCTGAGCAGGATGTTGTAAACGGTCGGCACACCCGCGAAGGTGGTGCAGCCGTACTGGTTGATCGCACGCAATACCTTGTCAGGGAACATAAACCTTGAGTCGAAAACGACTCCACCTCCCTGATACAAGTGCGTGTGCATAATGCTTGCGCCGAAGCAGTAGCTCACCGGCATGATCAGCATGGCCTTTTCGTCCGTCGCGAGATGTTGGCTTCTGATGATGGCCTCGGTGTTGGCAATTAAGTTGCCATGACTGACCATCACCAGTCGCGGTACGCCCGTGGAGCCTGAGGTGGGCATCAAGACGGCCAGATCATTTTCCGAACAGGGGGACGGTCGGAGTAAATGGGCGGGGCGAGGGTCGAAAGTACCCTCGACTTGAGGAAAGTTATTGTTTCTTGCCCAATCCCAACGAATTCCCTGGGCAGTCCACGCCGCCTTGGCGTGTGCCTTCGCGAACACCAAGTCTCCAGAGGCTGCGAGTGTACGCCCATCCACCAGCACCGGCACGCATCCGGCATACACGGCCCCCAGGTACGCCAGGGAGCTTGCTGGACTTAGGTCGCAACTGATCAGCACGCGGTCGCCGGGTTGCATCCCGGTCGACAGAAAACCGGCCGCGAAGCCGACAATCAGGCCCGGAACATCCGTAGCAGGAAATGTTTTCCCCGTTGCTGCGTCAATCAGGTCAGAATTTTTTCCCAGCCGCTCAACCAACCGACCCGCGAAATTCCATTCACTGGAGATGTGCACCTTCGACCTTACCGAGTTTGGATTGCACCACCCTGCAGATCTCCCTCACGTTCTCCATTGCCATCAAATCATCCACGTCAAAATTCAATCCAAACGCGCGCTCGAGGTCGCTCGCCAGGGTCACGTGTCCCATGGAATCCCAGGCGGGAACGTCGTCCGGCGATGTGTCCAGTGTGATGGTTCGCGGATCAACGTGGAACGCGGACTTAAAGGCGGTCTGCACTTTCGCCAACACTTCTTCCATGATGCCAATTCCCTCTTTTTTTCTTTCTCTCTCCCACGTGGCCTTTACTATTTATTCGTAACGCCACGCCAGTGCGCTGCATATTTATCACCCGGCTAAATTCGAGCGTCTCCCTGACTTCTGCTGCGCAGGACCCAACGGCCACCTAATGACTGCCATTGGAGACGAAACGGAAAACGGCGCATCTGCGGCCGATGGGGCTATCGTAAGGCGTCGATGGTCTTCGGCACGCTGGTCGCCCTGGAGCCCCGCGCTGCACCCGGCCGCCGTTGGCGATTAGGTACACGCACCCCAACCGGCAATCGACCACAGAAAACATTTGCAGGCGCAGAGCATTCACCCTGTTTGCGTATTCTATACCATATCGGTCAATTCAGCCGGTCTTGAAAATGCAGCCCGTCGCAGCCCGCCCACCGCCTCCGCCGTGGGCGAGCCCTCGTTTTTCCCTGTGGCCTATTCAACAGGTCCTAGGATGTGTCTCTTCTCCGTCAGTTCGCGCGCTGTGCTCGAGATTGCAGATCTACTGCCCCACGGGCCTGTTCACAGGAACATCGGTTGCCAGGCCCCATTGTTGCTCGACGATCTTGTCGTTGCTGCTTTGAATGATGTACCAAATTCCGTTTGACGGACGCCACAGCGCAAAGTCCGCTTTGAGATCGCCATCGTAGTCTCTGGGCACTGGAACATCTCCGGTTTCTCCCCACTGCTGCGTGACGATCTTGTCGTTGCTGCTTTGAATGATGTACCAGATTCCGTTCGAAGGCCGCCATACAGCGATGTCAGTCTTGCCGTCGCCGTCGTAGTCGGCGGCAACAGGTTTGTCGCTAGGCAATCCCCACTGCCGCTGGACGATCCGGTTGTTGCTGCTTTGAATGATGTACCAAGTCCCGTTCGAAGGTCGCCATACCGCGAGGTCCGTCTTGCCATTGCCGTCGTAATCGCCTGGCACGGGCACGTCACCCTGCAATCCCCAGTGCCGCTGGACGATCTGGTTGTTGCTGCTTTGAATGATGTACCAAGTCCCGTTCGAAGGCCGCCATACCGCGAGGTCCGTCTTGCCATCGCCGTCGTAATCGCCCGGCACGGGCACGTCACCCTGCAATCCCAATTGCAGATGGACGATCTCGTTGTTACTGCTCTGAATAATGTACCAAGTTCCATTCGAAGGCCGCCATACCGCGACGTCCGTCTTGCCGTCGCCATCGTAATCGCCGATGACCGGGACATCATCCTTCAGGCCCCACTGTTTGGTCAGGGATTTGCCCGAACCATCGATGCTATACCAGGTTCCAGTAGATGGCCGCCACACGGTAAAGTCGGCCTTGCCCTCGCCAAAATAATCCACCTGCTCGCAGAGAGATGCATACACCAACCACGGGCTGCTCTGATTGATGAGCACGCCCGCAATCCCCGTCCCTGCCCCACAAATACCGCTGACGCAGTTAGCCGCCACAATGTCAGGCTTGCCGTCCCCGTTCACATCCGCCACGGCCACCCCGAAGGGAGCGTTTCCTCCCCCACCGTAAGTGACCGCCGTCCGGAAGGTTCCGTCGCCGTTGCCTAACAACACTCCTACATTGCCTCCTGCCGGGACGCAGCCGCCGGCGCTACTGGAGCAGTTCGCCACCACCAGGTCAGGCTTGCCATCCCCGTTCACGTCCGCCACCGCCACCGAGGCGGCGCCAAATGCGCCCGAGGCGTAAGGGACCGCCGTCTGAAAGGTTCCGTCGCCGTTGCCCAACAGCACGCCTACATTGCCTTGACCGACGGTGAGGCTGGTACTACTGTTCGCCACAAGCACGTCGGGCTTGCCATCCCCGTTCACGTCCGCTATTGCGACCGCGTCGGGAAAAATCCCGCCCGAATCGTAGGCCACTGCCGTCCGGAAGGTTCCGTCGCCGTTGCCCAACAGCACGCCTACATTGCCTGTACCACCGCAGTTGCAGTTCGCCACCACCAAGTCAGGCTTGGTATCCCCGTTTACGTCCCCTACCGCCACCGCCAGAGGACTAAACCCACCTGAGCCATAAGTAACCTCCGGCTGGAAGGTTCCGTCGCCGTTGCCCAGCAGTACGCCCGCAAGCCCTCCGCTCACAGAGCCGGTCGCCACGACCAAGTCAAGCGGCTGGCCAGTCCCCCTCAGCGGCGCTACTGCCACGGAGGTGGCACCGTTTGCACCCAAGGTATAAGTAACCGGCGCCTGAAAGGTTCCGTCGCCGTTGCCCAACAGCACTGCTACATTGCCGCTGTTACTGGTGCTGAGGCAATTGGTATTGGTATTGGAGCCGCAGTTCGCCACCACGATGTCAAATGGATGGCCAGCCCCTCTAAGCTGCGCTACCACGACCGAGTCGGCATAGAGCCCGCCCGAAGCGTAGACCGTCGCGGCCTCGAACGACCCATTGTCATCGCCCAGAAGGACTCCCACTGAGCCGGCTGTGCAGTTGACGTCTGAACACCAATTCGTCACCACCAGATCCGGCTTGCCATCTCCGTTTACATCCGCTATCGCTACCGCATTGGCACCATTTCCGCCCGTGTCGTACGCTACGGCGGTGGCAAAGCTCAGCCCCGACGATTGCGAATCGTTTGACAACTGAGCCGTCGCCTTAAGTGCTCTAGCCCTGTGCCCGGCGACAGAGAACCTTTGCGGCGTTCCCGGACTCGATTCCTGGGCAACCTTCAACCCCTCCGTTTGATTGGCAAGAAAGGCTTGGTTGGACTGCGCCAATACCTGCACGCTGACGAGGACTGCGAATATGCAGACGGAAGAACGTAAACCACCACGGGACGGCATGAACATCCTCCTACGGATTCACTTCAAAGCCCTATCTATATCTCTTATAGAAATGCGAGGCCTGGGCGAGACCGGGGTCGTATTCTAGGGAGGAAAAGGCTCCAACCGACCACCAAAGCGACCGGAACATCCGATGCTGTATTTTAGCCAGATTGGCTTTCTTGTCAAGCTCTTTCGAGCTACTGGTATCGTCAACGCAAAGTGGAAAAACCTAATGGGCGCAAACTAGAAAGTTCCAGTCTCGGGGGAGACACAGGGATGGCGTGGCAGGTTGTAGGTCTTCGCAGCGGGGTCGCGCCTGCGGCGTTCGCTTGTTTGCCCATAGTGCGGCTGTCAATCTCGAAGTCCATCGCAAAGAATTCCGTAGCCTGTCCGTCGGAAAGCCTGCCGTTCGTAGAATGCTTTGAAAGCGCGCGGCTTTCAGCCTCGCCTTCTGGGACAGCATACTTAGAGCATTCGGAAACGGAGAACCGAGTCTAGAATTGCGGGCCGTACTTGCCCCGAAATAGACGCGTCTGCCAGGTATGGCAGTCGCTGCCCGGCAGCCCGCAATTCGTCGTGCCAGTTTGGCTCGTATTGTAATACTCCCCCACACCGTAGAACGTCAAATCGTCCGACGAGTCAATCACCGTAGCCGCGTACTCGCCCCAACGATCGGTATTCTCCTCGTCTCCTGCTCCTTGCAGGATCAGCGTCGGCGGGTCGAAAGTGGTAGCCGTCCAGGGAAGCACGTCAAAGTTAGGTGCCGGGTGGTTCTGGATGTGGCACGAAGTGCAATACTCCCCAGACGTCGTATAAGCGATGCCCAGGTTACCGTTTTGGTCCAGCGCCGCGCTGGGCATGAAGTAGAACAGCGTGGCATTCGGATCCTGCAAGTCTGGCGGCCCCGATGAACCGCCGCTGTTGACCAGCACTGACGCCGTCCCGTTGGAAACACTGAGAATGTAGTACCGGATGCCGGTGCGCTGGTTGCTCGCGCTTTCCATCACCACATGCGCGGCGGTCAAATACTCGCCGTTGGGCCCGCCCGAGGTAGACAGATTGTTGTAGGTCAGCCGGTTCGCCATCCGATCCCCCAATGAATCCACGCAGGGCGTATCATAGTCGCCGCAGAATGGCGTGCCATAAGCTCCGATGTCTTTCGTATTCGTGCTGGGTTCGGGAACACAGAACGTGTTGACTTCGTCACCGTGTGACGATGTGTTGTAGCAACCCGGCGTGTACGGGTTCACAGCGATAAAAGTCGGTCCAGCCAGTCCGTTCGCCCCCCAGGTGAACAGGGCCAGTTGATTCGAGGTGCACGGCGTAGTCTGACTGGTGCACCAGTTCATGCCCTTCAAACCCTGCTGCGCATTGCTGGGGTTCACAATGGACAAAAAATACTCGGGCTCGCCGTTAGTCGGAAGGTTTGCACTGTCGATATCCGCCACATCCACCGAGTGGATAAGGCTGGGCCTCTGGGCCAGCGGAATCGTGTAAGTGTAGCAGCTGATCGGTTTGGATGCCTTGCCCTGCGTAATATCCGCGCGGTCCAATTGACAAGCTTCAAAACCGCCTTCCACATAGTTAGTTGTCGGGTCCTGCAAATCAAAGGTAATGTAGAAGCCATTCGACCAGGTCCCGATTCTGGGCCAGTCAGGAAAGTAATAATAATTCGGACCCTTCGTGCAGTTGTTCGAATTCGGGACACAGGGGATCACTGTGGCCATCCTGTACTCGTACGCGTACCACTG
>Ga0182014_10002247_pt1 | contig 24502 bp, 25 predicted proteins | sample 612S2DmetaG_FD_120489 | JGI IMG/M metagenome (GOLD analysis project Ga0182014, IMG submission 120489) | Permafrost microbial communities from Stordalen Mire, Sweden - 612S2D metaG | ecosystem: Environmental > Terrestrial > Soil > Wetlands > Permafrost | place: Sweden: Stordalen | collected...
CGCGTGCTGGACCGGCGCGAGTTTTTCTGGGAAGAACTGCCGGAGTTCGAGACCTCCGGTAGAGACGTAGCTGGCTACGCCTCCCCGGAAAACATTGCAAGCAATGTTTCCACCGAATCATTTCATCCGGGTGAATTCTTTTCGGCTCTGCTGAAGCAGCTTTATATCGGGCAGCCTTACGTGCCGCGAAACATTTACGTCCCGGTGGAGTTCGAAGATCGCGAAACCCTGGAAGAAGTGTTATCCGAGCAAATCGCGGCCGAGGGCGGCCGCGCCACACGGGTTCACATTGTCGTCCCCCTGCGCGGTGAGAAGCGCTCGCTGCTGGACTTGGCGGGCAACAACGCCAAACAGTCGTACGACCAGCGCTTCCGGGTGATGAAGCCGAACACAAAAGCGATTAGGAAGCGCTGCAGGACGCGTTGAGCGTGCCGGAACTGCCCCGCCGCATCGAGTGCTTCGATATTTCGCATATTCAGGGCGCGGAGACTGTAGCTTCGATGGTGGTCTGGGAAGACGGCCGCATGAAAAAATCCGATTACCGCAAGTTCATTATCCGCAGCGTCGACGGCGTCGATGACTTCGCTTCCATGCGCGAGGTGGTGACGCGCCGATACAAACGTCTGCAGGAAGAAAAGAAGCCGATGCCGAGTCTGGTGCTGATCGACGGTGGACTGGGTCAATTGCACGCCGCTGCCGAAGCGCTGGCCTCGCTTGAGATCATCAACCAGCCTCTGGCTGCGATTGCCAAGCGCGAAGAAATCATTTACGTGTTCGGACAGGAGAGTGAACCGGTCGTGCTCGACCACCATTCTCCAGTACTTCACCTGGTTCAATTGATTCGGGACGAGGCGCACCGTTTCGCCGTGACCTTTCACCGCAAGCGCCGCCAGATGCGCGATCGTTCGACCGAATTGCTGGACATCCCCGGCGTCGGTGCGCGGACTACTCGCCGGTTGCTCGAACATTTCGGAAGCGTGCAGGCGGTGAAGCAGGCCGATTCAGCGGCGTTGTTCTCGGTGGTCACGCGCGCGCAAGCAGAGGCGATTCTCGAGCACTTCCGGAAGTAGAAGCTTAGATCGCGGAAACGCAGGAACTTCCGCAGAGAAGGCGCTCGAGATTTCCTCCGCGCACTTCGCGGCTTTTCTTTGCGTTCTCTGAGTTTCAAGATTTTGGGCTGGGCGAAGAGTTACCCATGTCCATCACGACCTTCCAGCTTCCGTCCTTCTGCTTCTTCCAGATGCTGGCGTACTTGCCATGCTCAACCGTGGGCTTGCCGTCCTTGTCCTTGGAGCGAAACTCGTACGTCCCGTAGGTATAGCCCAAATCGCCGGAGGCGGCCATGTCGGCATCAACCGGAGTCCAGGTCAAATGGTTGTTTTTATCGTCGAGGAAGCCCATGGTCTTGGCAATAGTTTCTTTGCCCTGAAGTATCTCAACTCCATTGGGGAGTTCGGCGGCATCGTCCGCGTAGTAGGACATATAACCTTGTGATCCCCGTTCGGCTGCGGCCTTCATGAAGTCGGCTTCGAGTTGAATCAAGGTATCCGCGTTGGCTTTAGCGGATGCCGAAGCGGACGGATGTCCGTTTGGAGAGACCACGACCAGGACAAAAAGTGCGGCGAGCGCCGACAACAGTGATTTCATGAAGCCTCCGTGAAAGAGCAAACAATTTTACCCGAGCGGCAAGGGCAACTGCGAACAAGGGCGAAAAGCGGCGATAGACAAGACATTTTGATTCCCTACACCCGCGGGAGCTGGGGGAGGGCGTCGAAATGTGCGTCGCGGGCACACAGAACGAGCGAATGTTGCAGGACGAGGGCTGCGATCCACATATCGTTGGTCGGGATGGGAGTGCCTTGCTTGCGCAGTTGGCGGTAGACGGCGCCGTAATGGTGCGTGGTCTGTTCATCGGCATAGAGCACACCGACGCCAGACTTCAGCAGAAAACGGCGCAGGACAGCCTCGTTCCGCGGTCCTTGACTGCCCACTGCAAATCCGGCGCGCAATTCTCCCAGCACGATGAAGGGCAACCAGACTTCATCGGCGAGTTCGACCGTTTCGACAACCGGCACATTGCCCCGGCAAAGGTCGGTATAGCGGTTCGTGTCGAGCGCCAGCTTCACCGCCACATCTCTTCATCGATGGTGTCCTGCGCGGCCAAAGCGCTGTCGAACGCGGAATCTTTGCGCCAGGTTCCGGCGATGTCGGCAAGATCGCGTTGTCGGTCGCGCTCCCCAGTAACGCCTGCGCCCCGGGCCAGGGCCTCGATCGCGACCTCATTCAGGCTTTTGCCTCGCTCACGGGCAACCCTCCGAAGGGCTTCGTCCAAAGTACCCGGCACATTGCGGATGGTGTATTGCATGCATCAATTGTAGGCATTGCAGGCATAAAATGCAAGCGTGATGCCTCATGATTGGGTGGATGGTCGTTTTTGCTACACTAGCGCAATCCATGAAACCAACACTTGCGCTCGTTCTGGCATTCGCCGCGACTCCGCTGCTCGCGGTTGCGCAGGCGGCGAGTCCTCATGATTTGGCTACGCCGCAAGAGAAGCATCTCCACAATGTCCGCCAACTCACCTTCGGCGGACAGAATGCCGAAGCTTACTTCTCGGCGGACGGCCAAAAGCTCATCTTCCAATCCACGAGAGATAACCTGCAATGCGACCAGATGTTCACCATGAACGTGGATGGCTCCGACGTTCGCATGGTCTCGAACGGCAAGGGAAAAACCACTTGCGGATACTTCTATCCCGACGGCAAAACGATTCTCTATTCCTCTACTTATTTGGCGGACGCGCAATGCCCGCCGCGGCCGGACTATTCCAAGGGATACACGTGGGCGGTCTATCCGGGGTTCGACATCTATGCCGCCAATCCGGACGGTTCCGGCCTCATGCAACTCACGACTACGCCGGGTTACGACGCCGAAGCCACGATTTCGCGAAATGGCAAGCACATCGTCTTCACCTCCATGCGCAATGGCGATCTCGACATCTACACCATGGACGCCGACGGCAGGCACGTGGAACAACTCACCCACGAACTGGGCTACGATGGTGGGCCATCCTTCTCGCCGGATGGAAAGTGGATCGTTTATCGCGCTTTTCACCCCAAAGGCGCAAAGGAAATTGCCGAATACAAAGACTTGCTGGCGCAGAACTTGATCCGGCCGACCTGGCTTGAGCTCTGGATTATGAAATCGAACGGGCGCCACAAACGGCAGATCACGAAGTTGGGCGCGGCCAGCTTTGCGCCCGCATACTTCCCCAACGGCAAGCAAATTATTTTTTCCTCGAACATCGGTTCGCCGGGCGGGATGGGCAACTTCGAGCTTTACGCCATCAACGTGAATGGCAAAAACCTGGAACAGATCACATTCAGCCCGGGCTTCGATGGGTTCCCCATGTTCAGCCCGGATGGCACCAGGCTGGTGTGGGCATCGAATCGCAATGCGAAAGCGCCGCACGAGACCAATATCTTCATCGCCGACTGGGTGCCGTAAGCCAACCGGCTCAATAATTCGCCAGCAAAGGTTCCCCGACTTTCGGTTCCTCTTCCGGCAACCGCCGCTGCCGTCGCGCGCCGTATAATACCCTTCGTCGCGATGGAACCTTGGATGAAATCCCGCCAGTGGCTGATCACGGCAGGACTGCTGGTCTTGGCCTTGGCAGCTGTCCTCGGGTCGGTCCTGACTCGCGACTTGGGCCCGCTGCAGTCATCGTCGAACTCAAAAACGGAAACCCAGCAAACTCCGCTGGTGGACGAGCGGCCGCTGCAGACCGCACGCGCCATGGCCAAGCTGGCGTCAGGCGCCGACGAACGCCGATTCGCGGACCAGGCAGCGGAACTCGCCGACAGCGAGGTCGATCTTGCTTTTCACGACGCTTTGCGGGATGCCGCGAACCATCCCGTTCCGCCCACCCCGCAGAACCGAGAACTCTACGAGCACGCCAGCGAGAGCGAAGTGCAGGTTAAAGCGGATCAGGAACAGGTTGACCGGCTGAAGAAAGAGCTTGCATCCGCTAATGTCGCCCATCAGGAAAGCATTCAAGAACAACTCGACGTTGCCCAGGCCCAGTTGGAACTCGATCAGGATGAGTCCAATGACGCCAAGGAAGACCTGATCCGGTCTGGCGCTGATCCTGGAGGTTTGATTCAACGCCAGTTCGACCAGCATCAGGCCGTCGAACACGGGACCGATACAAAAACTGCGGCGGCTGCCAATAACCCAGAAGTGAATTACCAGGCGGGCAGCTTCTACGCCCAATTTGCGGCCTGGCGAGCGTTGCGCAGTACGGCGATTCCATTGCAAAAAGCGCGGGACGAAGCCAACCGGACAGCCGCTGCGCTGGCGGAGAAGCACTCGGCTCTGGACAAGCAAGTCAGGGCCGCGAAGGCGAAGCAGCGGGAGAACCCGCCAGCCACAGGCCTATCAAATACTGGCCAACCAGATTCCGGGCAGGCGAATTCCGGCCATTCGGCAGCCGCCCAAAGCCCCGCGCCCGCTGCCACGCCTACTGCGGTCAAAGCTTTGCATCGTCTCTCGGATGATCAAAAGAACCTGGCGGACTTGGACAAGCGCATTCAAGACGAGCAGGAACTGGCCAATAGTTACGCCGGCTGGATCGCGGTGATCCAGTCTCACCAGCGCGCCGCATTGCACGGCATGATCCAGTCGACGCTCTGGATCATCCTCATCGTTCTGATGGTGTACATCGCCGACCGTTGGATCGACCGTTACCTCGCCGAGAGAGGACAAGAGCGCACGCGCCTGCATACGCTTCGCGCCGTAATTCGTTTCGCGATACAGGCGGTGGGCGTCGTGCTCATTGCGCTCGTGATCCTTGGCGCTCCGCAGCAGACCACCACCTTTCTTGGTCTCGCGGGCGCTGGGCTGACGGTGGCAATGAAGGATTTCATCGTTGCCTTCTTCGGCTGGTTCGTGCTGATGGGTAAAAACGGACTCCGCGTAGGCGACTGGGTTGAGATCAATGGCGTCGCCGGCGAGGTGGTCGAGATCAATCTGCTGCGCACGGTTTTGCTCGAAACCGGCAACTGGACCGATACCGGCCATCCCACCGGCCGCAAAGTCGCATTCGTGAACAGCTATGCCATCGAGGGCCACTTTTTCAACTTCACCACCAGCGGACAATGGATGTGGGACGAACTTCAGATCACGGTACCGCCGAATCAGGATCCCTACCCGCTGCTCGACGCCATCCAGAAAACTGTCACCAAGGAAACTGAAACCAACGCCGCCGCGGCCGAGAAAGAATGGAAGAACGCCGCCAGCAACTACAAAGTGAGCTCGGTCTCAGCCGCTCCAACGGTCAACTTGCGGCCAACTCCCACGGGCGTGGAGATCCATGTGCGCTACATCGCGCGTGCCCAGGAACGGTCCGCCATCCGAACGCGCCTGAATCAGGCTCTTGTGGAGTTGCTGCATCACCGCGACCTGGACAAGACGGAAAGTGTGTTAGCAGCAAAATAGCATTTGTTTCATGTGGGGACGGGCAGGGTGCTCGTCCGGCAGAGGTCAAGAAAGAGGAAGCGGTCGAATCCTTTTGCGCGCCAACTCCAAAGCGCCCTTCGCGGGATCAGTCACAGCGGCGCTGGGCAACACTTGCGGATGCTCGGCACGTAATCTGTCGTAGAAAACTTGGCCAACCAGTTCGCAGTTGCAAAGGACGCCTCCCGACACGGCCACCGGCACTGCTCCGGCATTCACAAAAAGTCGAGCGATCACAATCTTGGCCAGAGCTGCCAACTCCACTCCAGCTTGGGTTAGCACGGACCGAGCCGTCGCATCGCCCGCTTCCGCCGCAGCCAGCACCGCCGGCAGCAAAGCCGCGAAGTCAGGCGGAGGGGTAGCATTCGCGGTCACAACCAACTGCTCCCGCGTGGCCAAGCCCCACGACTTGATGATGCTATCGAGCAACTTGCCTGTACTCGCGTCTCCTCCTTCATAGGCACGCATGGACGCCGCCACTGCCGACCGCCCGATCCAGTGGCCGGAGCCTTCATCGGAAATGGCGAATCCCCAGCCGCCAGCGCGCGCAATCTCACCGGCAGAATTCCGCCCGTAAGCAATGGACCCGGTGCCGGCAATGACGATCACTCCCGGCCCGCTGCCAAATGCCGCTTCCAGGGCGATGACCATGTCACCCACAACTTCGATTTCGCCGGAAATAAACTCGGAGAGCAGCCGCAGCACGACCGCAGCGATTTCGGGGCGTGCCCCACCCGCGATTCCCACGCAGGTTCTATCGATTTGCCCTGGAGTAATGTTGGCCGCAGCGCAGGCTTGACGGACCGCAGCGCCCAGAGTCTCTCGCGCCTGCCGCTCTCCCACCCGAACCACGTTGCTTCCGGCGGATGTACCCGTGCTCAGCAATGAATGTTCATCGCCAATGATGCACGTGGTTTTGCTGCCGCCGCCGTCAATGCCAAGAAAAATGCTCACGAGCGTAGTTCTATCACAAGGGCAGATTTGCTCGTGTAGAGCGGACACTCTTGTCCGCTGCTTTTGTGGTCGGTGTTCCGTCATCGACTCGGGTTATGAGGCAGGTACCTCGGCGTGCAGATAAGCCAACAGAGCAACAACAAAGCTGGATACTGGAGGAGCGGCGCGTTTGCATATGGGACTCGACAAACTTGATCTCGCCATCATCGCGCTCTATCTCGTGGGGATCACCCTGTTCGGCCTGCGTTTCCGCAAGCGTCAGCGCACCTTGCGCGATTACTTCCTGGCCGACCGCAACATCCCCTGGTGGGCGATTGCGCTTTCGATTGTTGCCGCCGAAACCAGCACGCTGACCATCATCAGCATTCCCGGCCTCGCTTACGATGCCAATCTCACATTTCTACAAGTTGTCCTCGGATATCTGGTGGGACGCGTCATCATCAGTTTTGTTTTGCTGCCACAGTACTTTCGCGGCGATCTCTTCACCGCCTATGAACTGATCGAACGCCGTTTTGGCCGGGGCCTGCGATCTCTGACTGCCGGCCTCTTTCTTGTGACCCGCGCCGCGGCCGAAGGCGTGCGCGTCTATGCCGTTTCAATCGTCGTGGCCATCGCGTTGGGCACCGGCGAGATTGCCTCGATCGCCATCATCACGATATTGACTTTGATCTATACCTTCGAAGGTGGCCTGGCCGCGGTGATCTGGACGGATGTCGTGCAGACGGCTATCTACGTCGGGGGAACTGTGGTCGGACTGTTTACCATCCTTCACTTGGTCCCCGGAGGATGGGCCACCTTTCACGGCGTGGCCGAAAGCGCGGGCAAACTGCGGATCTTCGATTTCACCCTCAGCTTCTGGAAGCCGTATACGTTCTGGGCGGGTCTCGTGGGTGGAACCTTCCTGACCACTGCCAGCCACGGCACCGATCAGCTCATCGTGCAGCGATTGTTGGCGGCCCGTAGCCAGCGCCAGTCTGTAGCTGCTCTATTGTCGAGCGGAGTCGCCATCCTGTTTCAATTCACGCTGTTCCTGATGGTCGGCGTGATGCTGTTTGCCTACTACCGCGTGCCTTCCGCGAACTTCGGCACGGCGGACAGAATCTATCCCAGATTCATTGTCAGCCAGATGCCGCACGGAATTTCCGGGCTGCTGATTGCCGCCATTCTCGCGGCCGCGATGTCAAACTTGAGCGCCGCACTCAACGCGCTGTCGTCGACTTCCATCATTGATTTTTATCTTCAACGCAAACCACAAACCGACGAACGCCGCCGGGTGCAACTTTCCCGCCTGGCAACATTCGTTTGGGCGCTGGTGCTGTTCTCGCTGGCGGTGCTATCGCTCCACAAAGTGGGACGCGTCATCGAAGTCGGATTGCAGATCGCATCGGTCGCTTATGGAGCGTTGCTGGGAGTGTTCCTGCTCGGGGTGCTGACCCGGCGGGCGAATCAGAGCGGCGCCGCCATCGGCATGCTATGCGGCTTCGTCACCGAACTCTACGTGTGGTTGGGAACGCGCGTTCCGTGGACTTGGTACGTTGCGATTGGAACGGTGGTGACATTCGCTGTGGGATACGCGGCGAGCCTGGTGCTGCAGCGCGACGAACCAAAGTCTTAAATCGCAGAGAACGCCGAGGCCTGGCAGAGAGCGCAGAGGATAACTCTCCGCGATCTCTGCGGGCCGTTCTCGGCGACCTCTGCGATTCAAGGTTTTCGCTTATACTTTCCACTCGTCGAATGCCAACAGAAACCCAAACCGTTAAAGCCCGCCCCGAACTCGCCCGCGATCTCGGAGTCAGTCATGCCAGCGCAATTGTTGTGGGCACCATCATTGGCAGCGGAATCTTTCTGGTTCCCGCTGAAATGATGCAGGCGGTCGGGTCGGCCAAGCTGGTTTATCTGGCTTGGCTGGTCGGAGGATTGCTCTCGTTTTTTGGCGCGCTCACCTACGCCGAACTGGGAGCGATGAAACCTCAAGCCGGGGGCGAGTATGTTTACGTGCGCGATGGCTACGGTCCGCTGGCCGGATTTCTCTATGCCTGGACGTGGTTCATCATCGCCAAACCCGCGTCGATTGCAACTGTCACCACTGGACTGGTTCGTATTTTGGGGACGTTTCCGGTCTTTGCATTTTTCTCCCACCATCCGATCAACCAGCCTTTCACTGTCACTTACGGACAACTGGTTGCCATCGCAGCCACGGTGCTGATTTCTCTGCTCAACTACATTGGGGTCAAGAAAGCCGGGGAGTTCCAACTGGTATTTACTCTCTTGAAAGTGGCGATCATTCTGGGCATTGTCGTCATCGGCTTCAGCTTCAGCGGCGGAAGCTGGAGCCATTTCGCCGGCGCTTACTCCGGGGCCCGCGGCGGAATCGCAGGGTTCATGGCTGCCCTCGTAGCTGCGTTATGGGCTTATGACGGATGGAATGATCTCAATATGGTGGCGGGAGAAATCCGCCAGCCTGAACGCAATATTCCAATCGCGTTGATCGCCGGTGTAGCGACCGTGGCCGCGCTCTATATGCTGGTGAATGCGGCGGTGCAATTCGTCTTGCCCGCAAGCGCGATTGCGCCTTCGCCCCGGCCCGCCTCGGACGCCATCGGACTGGTGTGGGGCACCTTTGGCGCCAGTCTGGTTTCAGCTGCCATGGCGGTTTCCATGCTGGTTACTCTAAACGGCACTATCATGAGCGGCGCCCGGGTTCCCTTCGCGGTGGCACGCGACCGCTACTTTTTCGCCGCTTTGGCCGAGGTGCATCCCCGCTTCCACACACCTTCGGTCGCCATCGTGGTGCAAGCGGCCCTGGCTATGCTCTTACTGCTTGTTGGGGGAAGCTTTCGGCAATTCTTTTCGCTGGCGATTTTCGCGGAGTGGCTGTTTTACATGATCGCCGCCAGCACCGTGTTCATCTTCCGGCGGCGCAGTCCGCAAGCCGTGCGGCCCTATCGGGTCTGGGGCTATCCCGTGGTTCCTGCCCTGTTTGTGTTGTCTTCCGCGCTGCTTCTCTATTACACCTTTACCGACAACCTGCGGAATTCCGCGCTTGGCTGCCTCGTAATTCTGGCCGGTGTGCCGGTTTTCCAGGCTTTTGCCCGGCGGCGAAAAGTCTGAGCCGTCATACCTTCGGCCAGACTTTCCCTGGGATGAGCCCGAAGCTGAAACGCGAAACGCCTTACTCCCGAACCGAAGAAGGAACGCCTGCTTTGCGAGCGTCTTCTTGCATGTCTTCCATTTCCTTCTTGGCGTCGTCCACGGCTTTCTTTTTCTCCTCGATCTTCTGTTTGTATTCGGCGTCTTCCTTGTCCCATGCGGCTGAATTGCGCAGGCGGTTGCCGGCGTCGGCGTACATCGCGGCGGCCCGCAGTTGATATTCGCGTTGATTCACGTCTAATTCACGGGAGAGCAGGTCTATTTTCTCTTTTTCTGCCGTCAGCCTGTCCTTCCACGCGTCGTAGGTCTTCTGGCGGTCTTCTTGCGATTCTCCGGGCTGCACGGTGGGTAGTTTGTTCTCGGCTTTTTTGTCGGGCTGGCCTCCGTCGGAACCGGCGGTCTGCGACGCCTGTGAGTTGTCGCCGCTCGGTGCCTGGCTATTTCCCGCGGCCGCATCCCCGGCGATGTTGAGCTTGTTGTCTTCTGGCAGATTGTCATTGTCGAACTGCTTGGCTGTGTCCGGCTTTTTGTCCTTGCGTACGGCGCGGGCATAGTCCCCTAACGACGGCTCGGGGGCGGTCTCCTGGGCGCTGGCAAACGATGCCATTGTCCCGGCTAAAGTCAATGCTGCAATCCAGACAAATGCGATGCGTTTCATAGTTGTTTCATCCTCCATGCCGTGGCCTGCACATCTTCACAGGCACAGCGGCGTTGATTGAACTCAAGCTCCGGCAGCCTTCGCCGCTCTTGCGCCGGCGAGAAAACCGCCAATCGTGCGATCCAAGTCAGCTGCTTCGGAGACGATATCGACGGCCAACTGGCGCACCATGGTCGGGTCGCGGGTAACCGCCAATTGCTGCGCGTAGCTGGAGATGGTGGCCAGCGAACTCCGCAGCGCCAGCGCCATCTCGCTCGATATTTCTCGTCGCAGCTCCTGCAGCCTCTGAATCGAGGCGAATTCGGTCTTATCCGTGATCAGGCAAGCCGCGCCCAGGGTTTCCCCCGAGGGCGCGTACACCGGAGAGATCGTAATTTCCAGAATGCGGGGCTCGCCGCCGGGAGTTACGTAGTCGGCTTCGGTCAGCCGGGAAGCGCTTCGCTCCCGCAAACTGGTTTGCACCGCGGCTGCCAGCGTTTCCTGCGGGCCCGGAGATGAAGGCGCAGCCAATCCGGATTCGCGGAATACTTCGCCGATACTCATTCCAACCGGCGAAGCAAATCCAAGAATTTTCCTGGCGGCGGCATTGGCATTGCGGACCAAGCCGTTGGCGGTCAGAAACACCACCCCACTGGAGAGGTTGGAGAGTACCGCAGCACTGATATTTTCCGAGGTCTTGGCTCTGCGCCGCTCCACCTGTTGCAGACTCAGCAGTTCGTGTTTCTGTTGCTTCAGTTGCTGAATCACGGCGTTATAAGTGTGCATGGGATACTGCTCAAGCTCGGGAGCCGCGCCCATGGTGTAGGATTCCTCGGTGAGCACCCGCCGCATCCGTCGCAGCAACAGGGTTGCCACCCAGTACCCGAAAGCCAGGATAAACAGCACGATCGCCATGCGAACCACGATGGGATTGCTGAGCAGCTTCACAGCAACCTCCAGTACCAGCGAAAAAACTGGTCGCCAAAGAAAGAAGCAAGCATGGCCATGCTGCCAAGAAATACGCCGAACGGCATGGGAAAGCGCCGCAGGGCAATGCTGGCCGACTCCCACCCATGGCGCCGGGCCAGGCTCGGCGGTTCATGATGGCGGACCCTGCGGCGGCGGGTACGCTTGATCCAAACCACCAGCACCGTCCAAAGTCCTGCCAGAGATCCCACGATCGAAGCGGCGAAAAGCGTGAAGATGGTCAGGCGGATTCCAAGAAACGCTCCCACCATTGCCATCAGCTTGACGTCGCCGAAGCCCATGCCTTCGACTCCGCGGGCGCGCAGATAAATCGCTCCGGCGCCGTAGATGAACGACGCTCCCACCGCCGCTCCCATCAGCGCTTGCAGCAGCGAAAGCCAAGGGTTGGAAGCGCCGGCGGCGGGCTGGTAAATCAGCCCGAATAGCATTTGCGAAAGCAGATCGTTGACCGGAACCACCAGGCTGAACAGCAATCCCAGGACAAGTCCCGGCAAGGTCATTTTGTCGGGCAAGAGCTGGGTCTCGGCGTCAGTGAAGATCAGGCCCACGAGCAGGAATCCGAACGTGCAATACTTCAGCGTGGCCAGAGTGAATCCGAAATACGCGTAGCAGGCCAGAAACAGCGCACCGGTAAGCAGCTCAACCACTAGATAACGCGGAGAGATTGCAGCCGTGCAGCGGCGGCAGCGTCCGCGCAGAATCAGCCAGCTTAAAATAGGAAGATTGTCATAAAAGCGGATTGGCTGGGCGCACTTGGGGCAGGCCGAGCCGGGATGAATGACCGACAAACCGCGCGGCAGACGATAGATGCACACATTCAGGAAGCTGCCGAATGCCAGCCCCAGCGCGAAAATCGTCAATGCGAATACAGGGTCCACCGTCTGCTTTGCCCACCCCTTGCCAGATTTATGCTGGTTTCACCTCGATTATACGGTGCTTCCGAGGAAGGACGCAGGTACCAAAGGTACTGTCCGGAAGGACAATGACTTAGTGCCCAACCAGAGGGCGGTGAGGTGGATGAAGACGAGAATACGTCCTAAAGGTTTGGCGGGAAGTGCCGATAGCATAGACAAGCGGGAGTGGGCTAGAGCTTCCGGGAGAGGCACAACATGTCAATTACTTCGATTTCGGCGGCAGGTCTCAGTCAGTACGTTCTCCAGGCCAGCAACTCTACTCAGCTGAAGCAGAGCTTGCAGACGCTGCAAAACAGTCTTTCAAGTGGTGACTTGAATGGCGCGCAGTCGGCATTTCAGACTCTGCAGACGCTTTATCAAAACTCGGCAACGGCCAGCGGGAGCAGCCTGTCGAGCAGTTCTCAACTTTCCACCGATCTGACAGCGCTCGGCAGCGCGCTCACGGCGGGCGATCTATCCACTGCCCAATCTGCCTTTGCCACGCTGCAAAGCGACCTGAAAAATTCTCCCACGCCATCGCAGACGAATGAGACCAATGCCGCATCCCAATCGATCCAGTTGGTTGAAGAAGTGCTGAGCACGCTGAATTCGAGTAGTGCTTCTTCCACTACCGCTGACTCGACGAATTCGCTGTTACAAAGTGTATACGGAAGCGGCAACGGCCTGAACGTGCGCGCTTAGAGCTTGAATGAATTTGAATCCCGCGAGGCACCTCGCGTCCTGTGCTCCTTATGGAAATTTTCTTACCACGACGGAGCCCTCACCGTTGGCCTTGATAGGCTCCAACTTGACCTGCTCCGGTTTCTTTTTATCGAGGGCAGGCTTGCCGATGTGGAGGTCGAGGGCTTGCTCCAACTGCGACATGAGGGTTCGCAAGTTCTCGTCGCCGGCATCCAGGACGCTACGCAGTTCCGCGCTGGCTGTCATGGCCTGCTGATAGGCTTCCCGAGCCTGAACCAAAAGGCTCAACTGTTGTATAAACGCCGTGGCGGACTCGCGAAAGCCCTCCACCGCGTCCACATAGGTGGCCATAATTCCGTCGCCTTTTTCCAACATTGCTTTCACTCCTTTTAGCTTTCCACTTCATTTGCGGCACGGGGGCGGGCGAGGTGAGCATTATGACCTTATTGGTGCGCGAGGTCAAACGGATTTTCGCGGCATCGCGTTCGCCTTGTCCTCTTGGACGGGGCGCGCCACGGATTCTTCCTGCAATTTGGCAGTTGCCAGGCTCGCGTTCGAAAGCCGGGAAATAAACTCCAAAAAAGCCAAGAGTGGGGCACAGCAGTTGTTTTTCCCCACTCCTTCTCGTGACCGACAAACCTAGAGTCCAGCCTCTGTTGACCTGACTTTATTTCTTAGATCGAGATGGCTGTTGCTTTTGCTGCAAGTGCTGCTGTTGTTGAGTGTGCCGCTGCTCCATCTGCTGGGTCTGTTGCTGGTGCTTTTGTTCTACTTGCTGTTTCTGCGCATCATTTGCGTTCTGTTTCGTTAGACGCTGGTGCTCCTGTTCCTGCTGCTGCGCGAGTTTCTGGTGTTCCTGGTTCTGCTTCTGTATTAGATTGCTCTGCTGTTGCTGGTATTTCTGGTCCTGTTTCGCGTTTCCGGTATTTGGAGGTGCAGGAGCTTCGTGCGCCTGAACTTCCGAAGCGTGGGCTGGCGGGCGAGGAACATTGTTCTCGGGACGACCAGCCTGCTCGTTGTTTCCCGGTCGAGGAACATTATTCTCCGGACGAGCCGCTTCGGTTCCAGCGCGCTCGGCTGGGGCATGGTATGGCGCCCCTGCCTCTCTGGCCGGTACGGCCCCGGCACCCTTGAGTTCTCCGGGTCGGGCAGTAGCGGCGACGGGCGGTCTGCCCTGATTCACCGAAGCCCGTTGCTGTGGGTCGTTGCGGGCAGCTTCCTCATGCTGGGTTTGAGCGGCAACCGGTTGGAGGTGTTGTTCATGTGCAGCCTGTTCTTCTTCCTGCGTAGCACGAGCGTTGATCCCGCCCTCGCCGCCGTTGTAGCTGACGCGGTTTGTCGTATTGTTGTTGACCACCGTGGTGTTATAAGTGTTGTGGATGTTGGTGATATTCACATTGTTCACAGAACGGTTATAGAAGAAGTGTCCGTTGTCCCAGCGGCCGCCTTCGTAGCCATTGCCGAAGTATCCGAACCCGTAATTGATTCCGCCGTAGAATCCGATATGCGGGCCCCAAAAACCTACGTGGAAAAGAAATGCGGAGCCGCCCCAACCCCACCAGCCTGGGGTCCAGAGGAAGCCAACTTGCGGGGCCATCACCCAGGTACCTGGCACCCAATAGTAACCGTCGGGGCCGTAGGCCCAGTAGCCGGGCGTCCAGATATTACCCTCGCCGGGACACGGGGGCTGCTCGTATACGGGGATGGCGGGTGGGCCAAAGTTGACCGATAGGCCTATGCCAATCTGGGCAAAAGAACTGGCACACACCGACAGCACTGCGAGTGTGAACAACACAGAACGAATGGAGGGAACAATACGCATTGAGCTTCCTTTTGCCTGACCATCCTTCGCTTTCCCGATGCTGCTTTGCTGCTGCGGGTTGCGTGGATTGGCCGGCGAGTTTTCCAGCCTACAACCGAAATGCAAGTTTCCGAAACCCTACCTTCTTGCTCGTCCTAATGAAAGAAAGAGACGCGGTTTACATTCGAACACATTGCGGCAAAAGCTTAAGGTATAAACCCCGAGCCTTTTATATTGTAGCGCCAGGCACGGCGCTTTCCCGGGGGCCGGCGCAGCCAGCTTCGGATGTGCCCGAACGGCAAGAGGTTGTCCCCATGGCCGTGCGATGCGCTGGTATCTGGCGTTGTCCACAGTGGCTCATCGGTGTGTTCGGGGGTTCCAAGGACGGCCCCGAACAGCGGCCGCGGGTCCGCTGCAGGAATCCGCGGCCTGCTGGGGCTAAGGTTCACGAACTGACCGGGATCACGTTCGTAGCGCTGCGCCACAGCCACCAGCAGCTCGCTCTCGGTTGATTCCTGAAACATACCTATCTCCCTGTTTCCGGAGGAATGGTGAGACTACTCGTGGAGAACAACGTTAAGCAGCGAGCTGTGGACCTGCAGCCCGCCGTTGTAATGAATAAATCCCAATTCCCTGAATCGGTTCATAAAGAAGCTGACCCGCGAGCGGGTGGTGCCGACCATCTCTGCCAGCGTCTCCTGACTGATCTTGGGAATCACTGTCTCGGGTTTGCCTTCCTTGCCAAAATGGGCGAGCAGCAAGAGGATCCGGGCCAGCCTCTTTTCGCTCGAATTGAAAAGCTGATCAACCAGATCTTCTTCATAACGAATGTTCCGCGCCAACAAATAGGCCACGAACAGGTCGGAAAATTCATGTTCCCGGTGAAGCGCTTCCATCATGACCTTCTTGTCGATTCGCAGAACAGCACAATCCGTCATTGCCGTTGCCGAACTCATGCGGAGAGCTTGGCCCGCAAGCGAACCTTCGCCGAAAAAGTCTCTCTCACCGAAAATGCCGATGGTTGCTTCCTTGCCAGTTGTTGAGACTACGGTGAGTTTTACCTTGCCCGTCTGGACATAAAACACCGCATCGGCAAGATCGCCTTGCGTAAAGATTACCTGTCTTCTTTTGAAAAGCACAGATTTCCTGCCCCCGGCGATGGTTGCAAGGAATGCACGGGGATCGAAATCGCGCCTTTTCCTGGCCCCTACACTTGCACTTGAAGCATTGGGTGTTCGGACTGTCGGACCGACCGGGGTTTGGCCGGGCACATTGCTTCTTTGTGAAGAACTGGTGGGTTGACGAGCGGGAGACATAAGCACCTCGTTGCCAGCATCAGCACCCGCCTTCTATATACAAATCTCTACAGGTATTCTGTCACCTTCCATGACAGCCGTCAATATCCGGAAAACCTCAGAACAGTCAACGTCACTTTGTGTCTCATGGCGACATGAGCCATTCTGCACGATATTGCCCCAAAGCCAGTAAGCGAATCTATGGATGTCTCCAAGAGGGCAGTTTGCCCGCAAACCCGGCCGGCCTGATTTACAGTTTTTCTTAACTTGCCCAGCCCTTAACTGAAGGGCCTATCCAGTTTTTAACGTTGCCAACTCTTCCTTCAACTTTGCCACCGCTTCTTTCGCATGGCCAATCCGCTGTTGAACTTTGCCCGCGTTCTTTTCGGTTTTTCCTTCGGCCTTCAAGTCGCGGTCATTCATAACCTTTCCGACCTTCTCCTTGATGGTTCCTTTCACTTCGTGGACGGTGCCCTTGATCTTGTCTTTCGTGCTGGTTTTCATATTTTCTCCTTAACCCTCGTAAAGCGCGGATTACGATTCCCCCGAGCTTCTTTGAGGGCTGTCACTTTTGTAGTCTCTTGACTTTCTGAGGTCTGAGCAGAATTGACCATCTGAGGGATGGAACCTTTTTTGTCAGCGCATCGAAGTGAAGCTGCTGCAGATCCGATAGGGTGAAAAGATTTTCATCTGGAGGGCGGAGAATCGTGGGGACCAACCCCGGCATTCTCCTGTCGCGGCGAGCAGAGCCGATTAATTCAAAAAAAAGGCGCGGAAATCTCCGCGCCCACTGCAGAGCTTTGACGATCAGATCTACGGTTGTGTGTTCAAAGTCGGACGTCCGGCGTCGGGCCCTTGTGTGGTCGGAATCACGGTTAACGGCGCTTGCAGGGTGAAGTTCAGCACGGTTTCCGCGGGCAACTTGATTTGCTGACTATGGGTAACGGCTTGCGCGCCAGCACCTAAACCGCCTCCGGCCACGGCTCCGATGGCCGCTCCTTTGCCGCCACCGGCGAGCGCGCCGATGATGGCGCCGATTCCAGCGCCGCCTCCCACCTTCTCGGCCGTGTTCTTGCCACGCGAGCTGCCCTGCTTCTTGTATTGATCGGTTTGGATGTTGTAGTTGTTTCCCGCTGCCGAAATGCGATCCAGTTGAAGTACGAGCAAGGACTGTCCAGCGAACTTGCCGGCGCTCTGCACGGTCACGACGTGGCCTTCGACGTTGTAGCCGGCGGGAATCGCGGTAGCACCATCCACCGCGAGCGGCGAATTCAGCGTGGCTTGGAAGGTTTGGCCCTGACTTGCAGTTTCTGAGTCGATCGCGTCCACCAGTCTCACCGCAAAGGTTGTGCCTGAAGGGATGGTGACTTTCTGCGGTGGTGGCGGTGGTGGCGGCGGTGGCGGCGGCGCGGGAGCTGCCGGAGCGGGAGCGGGCGGCGGCACGGCCTGCGCGACTTCGGCCGGAGCGTTCGAGGAATCGCTCTGATCTTCAGACGCTTTACGGCGATGCTTTGCCATCGCTTGTTGCGGCGGCGCCGGCGGCGGCGCTTGCGCCTGGACCGGCGGGGGCGGGGCGACTTGCAGATTGTTTACGATCTGCTTTACTCCGGGTTCACTGGAGGCGTAGCGGGCGGCTGCGTCGCGCTGCGCGTCATTGTCCACTTGGCCGGAAAGCGTGACGCTTCCCTTGTCGGCCTGCACGATGAGTTGTTTGCCCTGTAGACCAGAATCACTGTTCAGTTTGTTCTGAATCTCGCTGGCAATCTGGTCGTCCGTCGGGGCCTTGGCGCAGCCTATGGCCGCTGCCAGGACGGCGAGCAGGACGAGGTTGAAGTAGAGGGAAACCCTCGCTTTCATAAGATCACTCCTAAGGATGTAAATCCGGTTTAACACATTAGATGCACAATGTCTGGAGTTTTGAGTCAGGAAATGTCGTCTGGAATTCTTTTTGTCACTCGACTCGTAAGCTTCAACGGCAAAGAGTTTGCCCGGTTCGAAAAACACCATTCGTGCCGGCAAGCCGAGCTTTTCCAGACCCCTTTTTAATTCTGATGCAGGAACTTGTAATCCAGAATGCTGGCTGCGAGGCCGGCGTTTTCCACCTGCTCTTGTTCCTGCGAGTCTTTGGTTCGAGTAATGCGTCCCTGGCAGAGCACAGAGCTGTTTTTCTGGCCGGAAATCTCTTCCGGCATCTCGAAGACCATCTCCACTAATGTGTTGTCGGGAAACCGCTGCGGACCGCGCAAAAGCACGCCGGACTGGCTGAGGTTCTCGATAATTCCTTCATACCAGCTTCCCAGATTTTTCACCCGATAACGGACCGGAGTATCGAGCTTGAGGCGCCGGGCCCGAGGAACCCAAGTGGGCTTGCGAACACGGCTGCGGCCGCGCCGCACAGCAGCCCCGTCCGCCGCACTGGAAGACTGGCTGCGATCCACGCGCTGGGTGCGTCGCATGGTGGTCCAGTCGTAACTGTACTCGACGGCGCACAGGAGGCAAACCTGATAGTACTGGCCATCGGCACCCCGCCGTGGCCAGGAAAATTCGTGGGAGCAACGGCCTAACATAAGAACTTCCATCAACTTCTGAGGCATGTTCGTCTTTCCGGGTTGGATTCGCCGGAAGAGACATCATCTAACGGCGGCGAAATTTTGTGTAGGTTACTTTCGTGTAACGCCCAAGCAGCGCTTTGTGACCGTCATCTCCGAGCAAGTGCGTAGACGCAGCCATCGTAGTGTCAGAACCTGGCCGACAACGAGATAGAGCGCGACCGGGGTTTCGCCGGAACCGAGGCTGAACGTAACAAGTAGAGCTATAATAACGCGCACGCATGACCTTAACCCCTGGCACGAAACTTGGTCCCTATGAAATCCAGTCTGCGGTGGGCGCCGGCGGTATGGGCGAGGTCTACCGTGCCCTGGACACCCGCCTCGACCGCACCGTGGCCATCAAGGTCCTGCCAGCGCATCTTTCTGACAACCCTGAAGCCCGCCAGCGCTTCGACCGCGAAGCGCGCGCCGTCTCGTCGCTCAACCATCCGAACATTTGCACTCTCTATGACGTCGGCCATCAGGAGGGAATCGATTATCTGGTCATGGAGTTTTTGGAAGGGGAAAACCTCTCCGAGAGGCTGCGGCGCGGGCCGCTGCCCCTGGAGCAGGTATTGCGTTGCGGCGCCGAGATCGCCGAGGGATTGCAGGCGGCGCACCGCTGTGGCGTGTTGCATCGCGACCTGAAGCCGGGGAACGTCGTGCTGACCAAGGCGGGCGCCAAGTTGATGGACTTCGGGCTGGCCAAGGAAATGATCCCGCGGAATAAGCAGACGTCCGAGTTGACGGCGACCCTGACCAGCCACAATGCGACTCCGCTGACGGCGCAGGGAACGATTGTTGGGACGTTTCAGTACATGTCCCCGGAGCAGGTCGAAGGGAAAGAAGCGGACGCGCGCAGCGACATTTTTAGTCTGGGTGCGATGCTGTACGAGATGGCGACGGGGAAACGGGCATTTGAAGGCAAGACCATGGTGTCGATCGCGGCCGCGATCCTGGAAAAAGAACCGGAGCCGATCGCGACGATTCAGCCCATGACGCCGTCGGGTCTGCAGCACGTGGTGCAGGGATGCCTGGCGAAGGATCCTGATTCCAGGTGGCAGAGCGCCGCCGACATTGTTCGGGAGTTACGCTGGATCGCTGGCTCGGGGTCGCAGACGGGAGCGCCGGCGCGGCACCGCCCGTCGCGAAGATGGCGGGAGCGCGCGATCTGGGGCGCGGCGATGATGTTGCTTCTTGCGGCGTGTCTGTGGGCTTGGCTGTCTAGGCCGCAGAAACATGTGCTGCACGCGTCGCTGTTGCCTCCGGCGGATGCCACCTTTGATCTGATGGGCGATTTCTCCGGTCCGCCGGTGCTATCTCCCGATGGAACCCGATTGGTTTTCGCCGCGCATTCCGCGAAAGAGCAAAACGTGCTGTGGGTCCGGAACCTTGATGGAGCGGTCCAGAAGCTGGTTGGAACCGAGCGGGGATACTGTCCGTTCTGGTCGCCGGATGGCCGGTTCATAGGTTTCTTCGGGGTGGGCAAACTCAACCGGATTCCCGCAGGCGGCGGTCCGGTGACCGCGCTGGCGGACGCGCAGAATGCCCGCGGTGGCGCCTGGGGCAAGGACAACGTCATCGTTTACGCCCCGGACTATCGCGGTCCACTGATGAAGGTAAACGCCACCGGCGCGAGCGTTCCGGCGCAGGTTACGAAAATGGATTCCACCCGACACTCGACGCATCGCTGGCCGATGTTTCTACCGGACGGCCGGCATTTCCTGTTTCTGGCGACCAACCATACTGGAGTAGGTTCCGAGCAGAACGGCATCTACCTGGCGTCTCTCGATGACGATAGCAGCAAGCTGGTGCTGCCCGCGGATTCGCAGGTTCAGTATGCGGCGGGGTATTTGCTATTTCATCAACAACACGCAGTGATGGCGCAGAAGTTCAATCCGGCCAGCGGCGCGCTGTCGGGCGAGCAGCAGGTTGTGGCCAACGATGTCCAATATGACAGCGGAACTTGGCACACCACCTTCACGGCAACCGACGATGGCTTGTTTGTCTATGAACCGGGATCGTCCGACATTTCGGCCGACTATGGCCTGCTTTGGACGGATCGTAACGGGAAGTCGCTGAGCTCCGTCGGCGAACATACCGCCTATAAAGGGATGAGGCTGTCTCCCGATGGCAAGCGGCTGGTGGTGGCGATGGGAGATCCGCTGATTGATATTTGGGTCTTCGATCTGGAGCGCGCAACCAAAACGCGGCTGACTTTCGACCCCGTGACACACCTCGAACCGGCGTGGTCGCCGGACGGACAGAAGGTCGTGTTCATGGTGCAGAATGGAGCGAGAATGCAGTCGGGTTCGACCCTGCATGCCCGCTTGGCGAGTGGCGGCGGCGAGGACGAGTTGCTCTTGGGGGGTGATCCTGGCAATGCCATGAGTTTAATGTGGCCCCAGATATCTGCGAATGGGCAGTATCTGGTCTACCAGGAGCAGAACGGACCTTCGGGAGCGTCGGTGTGGGCCATGCCGCTGACCGGCGACCGCAAGCCCTTTGCGGTGGTCAAGCCGGAGTCGGCGGAAGGAGCGGTGACTTATTTCCGCCTGTCTTTCGATGGCCGCTGGCTGGCCTACAGCCTGCGGGATTCTGGGCGGGAAGAAGTCTATGTGACCAGCTTCCCCAGCGGCCGCGGGCGCTGGCAGGTTTCGAGCGAGGGTGGAACCTTTCCAGTGTGGCGCGGGGATGGGAAAGAGATATTTTATATCGGATTCGACGGGCAGTTGCACGCCGTGGAGACGATTCCGGGCAAGCAGGATTTTGCCGCGGGCCGCTCGCAGACTCTGTTCGGCGTCCGCTACGTCACCCCTTATTTTGCTCCCTATGATGTTAGCTCGGACGGGCAGCGCATTCTGGTCGCTTTTCCTCTGACCAGCCAGTCCGAACCGCTGGTGCTGGTTTCAGACTGGACTGCGGAGTTGAAAAAGTAGCTGCGCGAACGCCATTGACGACCGCCGGTGAGCAGGACACGTAGTCGCCAATAGGGAAGCCCACAACTTGACGCCGGTGCGTGCGTTTAACGCGTAAACGTTGTGGTCGTCGGAGCCGACATAAACCACCCCGTTCGCGACTGTGGGCGACGTTGTCTACGTCGGCTCCGGCGACCGCAAAGTCTACGCCTTCGGCCTGAAGTGAAGCACGGTCAGGAGTAAAGTGATCCGGGGGAAAGTTTCCCAAACGATCTCCGAAAACCAGCTTCACAGGCAGAAATCAAACGAACTCCTAAGTTTACGGGCGCAGGTGTCGTCAGTTGCGCCGCGCTGTCTTGAATAGCAGCGCAACCAACGGAGTTTCTCTCGTTCCGCTTTGAGCGAGGCGAGGCGGTAAAGTATAGGGACAGCCGGTGCGCATCTTTAGCGGGGAAAGGGATCATGTCGGGGAAAATACGAGTGATTAATCTCGAAGAGGGATTTCCCACTCGCGATCAGGCTTATCAAAAACTCGATGCGGCGCTGGCCCGCGCGCGCAAGGACGGTGTCGCAGCGCTTAAAGTGATTCATGGTTATGGCTCGACGGGCACCGGTGGGGTGTTGCGGTTTGCCATTAGGGGCTTCTTGCGTCAGCGAAAAGAGAAAGGCGAGATCGCGGCGTTCGTCAATGGAGAGAGTTGGTCCAGCTTCGACGAGCGGAGCAAGACGCTATTCGCGAAAGTTCCGCAGTTGGTATTGGACAGCGATGTCGGGCGCGGCAACAAGGGAATTACGTTGGTACTCCTCTGATCGTTTTCTTTAGGGGATCGGTGCGGCCGTGGCGCGGACGGTTCAGATCCACGATTCGCGTGTATGATCAGCGCGTGAACAGTGGGAATGAGTCGGGTATCACCGCTTTCGTTTTGGCTGGCGGCAAAAGCTCTCGTATGGGAAGCGATAAAGCCTTCCTGCGTTTAGGCGACGAGACCCTTCTTTCGCGAGCACTGAAGCTGGCCGGCGCGGTCGCGGGGGAAGTGCGCATCGTGGGGGGCGCCAATAAGTTCGCAGGCTTTGGACAAGTCATTGAAGACGTTTATCGTGATCGCGGACCGTTGGGCGGAATTCATGGGGCGCTCTTGAGTTCGGCGACAGAGTTGAATCTGATCCTGGCAGTCGATCTGCCTTTCGTGGTGCCGGAGTTTCTAGAGTATCTGCTTTTCCAGGCACGGGAATCGGGGGCTATGATCACCGTTCCGCGCGTGGCGGGAGGCTTGCAGCCGCTTTGTGCAGCGTACCGGCGAGGATTTGCGAAGGTTGCGGAACAGTCGTTGCGCCAAGGCAAGAACAAGATTGACTCGCTGTTCGCAGCTGCCGAAACTCGCGTGATTGAGGAAGATGAGTGGATGCGGGCAGGTTTCTCGGCTGAGATATTTCGCAATCTGAATACGCCCGAAGAGTTGGAGGAGGCGAAGAGGTCTCAGTTATGATCCGAAAATACTATTCACCGCTGGGAGAGGACCGAACCAATCGAACATGAGCAGCAACAACGGACAACCGGCGCCGTATATCGAGTTCAAGGAGGTCTCCAAGGCCTTTGGCGGGAACCATGTCCTCGACCACGTCAGCTTCGATGTTATGCCGGGAGAAACGGTGTGCATCCTGGGACGCAGCGGCGTGGGCAAATCGGTCACGCTGGAGAACATCATGGGTTTCATCAAGCCAGATGCGGGCAGAGTGATCGTGGCTTGTGAAGACATTACCGATTATCCCGAGCCCGAACTGCAGCGCATCCGAAAGAAAGTCACCATGGTATTCCAGAACGGAGCGCTGTTCGATTCGCTGACTGTGGGTGAGAATGTAGCGTTCCCGCTGCGCGAGCGCCGCGATCTTCAGGAAGATCAGATCTTCCAGATCGTCGATGGGTTGCTTGAAATGGTGGGAGTGAAGGAAATGCGCGACCAGCTTCCGTCGGATTTATCCACCGGAATGAAGCGATCGGTGGCGATTGCGCGAGCCTTGGCGGCCCAACCGGAGTGCATTCTTTACGATGAACCCACGACCATGGTCGATCCGCTGATGGCGCAACTGCTGGGCGATTTGATCAAGCGACTCAAGACCCAGTTGCACCTGACCAGCGTCGTCGTAACCCACGACATGCGCCTGGCTCAGAAACTAGCGAATCGAATTGTATTTCTGCACGAGGCCAAAGTGCTTTTTTTCGGCACCTATGCAGAGATGGAGAAATGCCAACAGCCGATTGTGCAGGAGTTTCTGGAACTCGATAAGCTGACCTTGGAACCGTAGAAGCATGAGGGCTAGGCCTTCGGGCGGATGAGGGTTATGAACCAAGTCAGGCTGGGTCTTCGATCCGCATTCTAGAATCCCTCCTGCACCAGCCGTTCGATGGTGATGGAACTGTCGGTGGAATCCCCTTGCATCATTTTCTCGACGTACTTTGCGATCATGTCCACTTCCAGGTTCACCGGGTCGCCGGGCTTGAGCGACTGCAGATTGGTCATCTCGGTGGTATGCGGAATAATTGCGACGGTCACGTGCGTTCCTTCTATTTTCGCGACGGTGAGGCTGATGCCTTCGATCGAGAGCGAACCCTTGAAGATGACGTAGCGCGCCAATTCTGGCGGGATCTCGATCCGCAGCCAATAATTATCAGTGCCCGGGATTTCGTCGAGTGCGATGAACTTGCCGGTGCCATCGACGTGGCCCTGGACGATGTGTCCGCCGAAACGCCCGTCGGCGCGCATGGGGAGTTCGAGATTGACCAGCGCGCCCGGCTTGATGCGGGAGAACGAAGTGCGATTCCATGTCTCCTCGGCTAGATCGGCGCCGAATGAGTCCGGTGTGATTTCGACAGCGGTGAGGCAGACGCCGCTGACCGCGATGCTGTCGCCCTTCTTCAACTCCTTAACAAGATGCGAAGCAGCAATGGTGAGACGGCGGTTGTCGTTTTCGTTGGTGATGCTGGCGACGCGTCCGACTTCTTCAATGATGCCGGTGAACATTTACCCTCCTTCAATTTCACCACAGAGCCACAGAGCCACAGAG
>Ga0182014_10002249_pt1 | contig 24483 bp, 26 predicted proteins | sample 612S2DmetaG_FD_120489 | JGI IMG/M metagenome (GOLD analysis project Ga0182014, IMG submission 120489) | Permafrost microbial communities from Stordalen Mire, Sweden - 612S2D metaG | ecosystem: Environmental > Terrestrial > Soil > Wetlands > Permafrost | place: Sweden: Stordalen | collected...
GCACCGAGTGTTTTTGGTAAACTGAAAGGGTCGCTTGCGGCGGTTTTAGCTCAGTTGGTAGAGCGTCGGATTGTGGTTCCGAAAGTCGTGGGTTCGAATCCCACAAGCCGCCCCATTTAAGTCATTATTTATCAGTTGCTTACGAGCGACTTGGACTCTCGTCCATTCCGCCGTGCCTTTTACGTGCCCCTGATCAAGAACGTAAGGGACTACACTCGATACCTAAGTAAAATCGAGCAGCAGATGGAAGATCTTGATCTCGTCCAAGCCTTGTAGTGTGCGGCGGTGCCCGGAAACCCGAACCGTCTTCAGCCCTTCGTCGCTCCAGCCGACAGGTTCCCAATCCTTGTTGACGAGCAGCATCTCTGTTTGGCGGTCTGCTAAACCGGCGGCCAGTCGCACCAGCCACTCGCCGCAGTTCGTGGTTTGCACGTAACCAAGCATTCCCGCTGACGGCCACTCCGCCCCGTATTGGCCGTTTACGAACATCAGTAGCCCTCCGGTTCCATAGTACTGACTAACTGAATCGGATCGATATAGGCGCTTCGCCTCAATGAGAAACCTCGGCCGCTTGCCACGCACAACGGTCACAAACTCAATGTCGATCCGCGGGCGCTGTTTTCCGAATTGATCCGGCACGTTCTGCGGCGGATCGTCAAGGACATCAAGGTGGTCCATCCACGGTTCCGCATCCGGGTCTTCGAGCAGTATTTTGCCCGTTTTGACCAACTCGCCCGTGATATGGGGCTCCTCGGCCGCCGCGAAGGAATGAGTATTCATTGAGCTATGTGCGCGAAGAACTAGGGTCAGACAGTTGCGGACGAACGCCAGTCGATAGGTACTGCGCTGCTGTTCGGACGGAGTGTCGACCATTTTAGTTGATCGATTCCTCGGCCAATTGACGCGCCGGCTGGAGCGAGTCTGCGATGATTTCTCCGGCGTCCTGGATGGCCTGCGTCCTTGTCCAATGGAGATGCTGCAAAGGCTTTAGAATATAGATCTCCGCGCCATCATAAACCCGTAGGTTACGATTAAAGTAAAGCCATTGACTGCGTTGCTGAGTCAGACGCGCCCGAGCTTCGGCAAAGCGCAGAGCGTTCTCATCGGAGGCATTTAGAATCCTAACCGGTTCAGCCCGACGATCTCCGGGTGCAAGTCTCACTGCAATCAGCCCTTGACCACCTCCGACCAGGATGTCTGCGTGATGGCGAGCATTGCTTGTCGCACCGATGAAGGAATCCAGGTCATCCACGAGAGTCTTGGCGTACGCCGTAAGTTCCTCTGGGCCGGGAGGGCCGATCGCGGCCGCGGCCGATTTTCCCCTAGTCAATCCGAAACGGACATGGACAAGGTCGTGGACGGCGGCCCTCGCTCGCGGCGACAGCCTCAGAGCCTTGAAAGTCAACTCGTTCAGGTCTTGTACGAGGTCTGTTTGGTCAAAGTCATCCCGGTCAGCCAGTTCACGGAGCATCCGGTCGTACAACGTCGCCAATGATTCGACATCTCCGCCCTGCGCGAATGGTAGAGGTAGTAAGCGTAGCGACGCGAGCGTTCCGCGCGTTTTTTGAATGCCTGACTCGCTCGCCGTTAGGAATTGATGATACGCCACGAAGTCTGAGTTCAGGTACAACGTAAGGGCTTTCAGGAATCGCTGGTCGTCAGTAACAGACACGATTCCTATTTGCCGGGAGGGCACCACCAGGAACTCTTCGGTGTAAACGGCGAAGTTGCGGGATGCGCCGACTATGACGTGCGGCGCGGGGCATACGCTCAGCTTCCGCTCGACGCCACCTCTCTTGCTGACGTATACATCGGCCGATCCAAGAGCTTCAAATGCAGAGTCTGGGAACCGATACAAAAAGCGGCGGTTCTTCACTCTCTCTGGCGCGATAGTTCGCTTACCTATCAATTCGGCGTGCCTCTCGGCGGTCTCTTCGGTAGCAGTTTTCTCGTCTATGAACTCAGGACCTTGGGAAACAACTAGAAGCTCGTCGTCTTCGAGCTGTCCAAGTGAGGGAAACCGGTGCTGGGCCTGTTCAAGCAACCTGGCATCAACCGCCGAGCCCCACATGGCGATCTTCCACGGAGTCGGTCTTCCATCGGCAACCGTCCGATAATCGATCTCGCGAATCTCGCTGGAGTTCACGGTGATGCTCCATATTCCCTTTCGCTTCCGTCCTCTGCTTCCGCGTGTAATAGGCTGGTTCGCAAGCATGGGCGAGTACGTCTCGATCATCTGTGACCTGGAATCCCCGGCGGCGTCTGGCGCCGCCGGCGAATAAAAGAGCGCCGCCGCGGGCACCGTGGCACGCCCAGCGAATAGTACATTGGCAAGGTTCGCGAAGTTACCGACCGCCCACAGTTGGAAACGCTTCAGGAACTCTTGTCGAAAGTGTGTCGACTCGTACTTGAAGAGTGTCATCGCCGGCAAGAGAAGTGCGGCCACGCCGTCCGGACTGAGGATCTCAGAAGCACGCCAGACAAACGCTTCCGCCACCTGGTTGCCGCTGACCGGTCTCGCTTCGCGTTCCCTTTCTATCCAGTGCCAAGCGACCTTTCCGGCCTCCGTGAGTTTCTCGGGTTTGAGTTCCTTCCACGGCGGATTGCCAACGATCCATTCGAAGAGCCCATGACCTAACAGGGACAACCGCCAGATATCCTCGAAGACATTCGCGCAAAAAATGTTTTGATCGCGCAAGGCTGGAAGGTGGAATTTAGTTTCCGTCAAATCCGGTGGGTTGACATACTCTAGGAGGGTCAGCGCCAAGCTCAACTCGGCGATTTGGCACGCGTCCTCATCGACGTCAACGCCGAAGATGTGGTGGGTCAGTAGGCTCCCAAGTTCCGCGGGCCTGAGGCGCCGTCCGAGTTCGTTTAACCGCCGCTCGATGAGCTTCCGGTAGCATTGAACGAGGAAGGCTCCCGAGCCGCATGCGCAATCGATTACACGCATGCCGGGCCGCAGAGGTTTACGCGAATCAAGCTTGTCCAACATGTAATTCACGACGGGAAGCGGTGTGTAGTAAGCGCTCTTCGCCTCGCCTTCGGATTCGCCAGACGGGTCTAGTCTATCGTGGAGGAACTGCTCGTAGATTACTGAGAGCGTCTCTATAGGGATGAAGGAGAAATCGTAGACATCGAACAGGGGAAGTTGGCCAGTCGCAGCCTGCTCACCGCTGAAAACAGAAGAGACCTTTCGAATTCGCTCCGACCCGAACTCCCTAATTTTCGCCGCCGAAATGGGGAAAACCGCACCGTTCAGCCACTCGTCCACCTGTTGCACGAGTTCTATGAAGCCGCCAAGCCGGGCATTATGGCCGAACACATGTTTGGGTTCGATCCCCCAACCGGCGAGTCGCGCGTCTGAAAGGATATCCCTCTGTCGCAGATACCTGAGGTAGACGAACTTGCCAATCATGGCGTGAGCAAGTTGACGGTCCGTCACTCCGTCTGCTTGCAACCATTCGTCGAGATCACGAAGATTATCTAGCAGTTGCCAATCGACTCGCGTTTCCGTCGCAACCGAGGCTCCCATCTGCTCCCAAACCACACCTGAATCAAGGGATTCCGCGCAGAGGGGGTTGAGGCAGGAAGCGATCTCGTTGAAATCCTCAATCACGCGCAGCGCCCCTTGGAGATGATCCGTGGCATGGCGGTCATACTTGAAGCCCGGATAAAGCCGGACCCAACCCGGGCTCACTACCAGCAAGAAAGGGACGGCGTTCTGATTCCAAACTTTCCGGTGGATTTCTCTGGCCTCGCCCTCGGAGTCAGCTTCGCAGACGTAAACGACCGGCACGGCGCCTTGAGAGGAGTCATAGGCCGGAGCGTTCAGGACATACGCGCCATGCAGTCGGCAATCTGCGCGCGCTCTTCGAAAAACATGGCCAAAGTCGCGGTCCGCCTCGAGCGCCTCGCCGGACGAAAAGTTCGGAGAAGTGTCGTATTGCAGCGCGGACAAGACTTGGTTGAGGTCCATGATTCCACGGGTCAGATCATTAGCTTAGCTCAGGGGGATCCCGAATTCCACGGTCCCACCACTGGCGGCACGCGAAATTGGCCGCCGTTACCCCGATTATTGCTCACCACAACGATTATGCCACAGATTTTGGACTGCGTGCGAACAAAAGGCGAAAGCCACGCTCTAACTTGAAAACACGCGAAACCAGAGTTTGATCAGCATGATGCGTCTTTTCGAACCAACAACTTGCGTGTTTTCAATGCCCGGGACGCTTGCGAATCCCACAAGCCGCCCCACTCAAGTCGCTGAAATCAGTATTCTAAAGGTTGTTCGTCTTGGTTGTGCCTTTTGCGTGCCGCCGACGCGCTACACATCATCGGTAGGCGCTCTTGGATTTTATGAGGATGGCCGAGATCTCCACGACGCCACGAGCGGCGACCTTCCGAAAAATGATTCGGTTACCGGCCGACCCGCTTGCGCAGCCGCCCCTTCCATTCCCGCCCTGCAACGCCTTGATATTCCTCCACGGGGAATTGTCTGCCGCCTCGAATTCATCAATGGCGCGCGAGATGCGGTCCCGCACGTTGCGCGGGCACCGTTCCAGTTGCTCCTGGGCTTCGTCGGATAGTTCAGCGCGCCAACGCACGTCTTACCGCACGCCAGGGCTTGGATTGGCCGCGTTTAAGCTGGGCTTCACCACGCCGTACGACCTCGGCATCGGCGGGCGTCAGGGTGTCCTCGGGATCGACTAAACGTTTGGCTTTGATGAGCACGCCGTTGTGCTGCTGCGCGAACGCCACAAAATCTCCCTCCCGGATGTTGAAGGGTTTCGAGCATCTCTCGCGGGATGACCACTTGCCGCCGCTGGCCTACACGGCCGATCCGCTCCTGGGTTGTGGCTGATTTTCCTGCCATACCTTCGGACCATCTGACGTTCAGAATTGTGTCGACCGATGGCTGCCTGGAATCGCCGCACACGTTCCACAAATGCGAGCAGGCTAATCCCCTGCGACCGCTCCCTCACGGTCGCGGCTCGGAAGTCGCGGCTCGGTAGTCGCGGATCGGCAGTCGCAGCCCGGCAACGCTACGGCTTGGGCGGGTATTTCTTCAGCGACTTCCCCACCATATCGTCGATCTTGCCCTCGACCTTCATGGCATCGCTCTTTTCCACGGTAGCAATGGCGCGCCAGACGAGCGAATGGGTGGTGGGGTCGCGCAGATCGATGACCAGGGTCCCCTCGGCGTACGGCACTCTCACGATACGGGTGCCCCAGCCGCGCCATCCGGCGGGATAAGCCTCGGCCTTCATCTCGCGGGCCGCGCCGAACGTGTATCGCACGTTGAGGTCGGATGGCCCCGGCCCGGCCACCGGGGCCAAGCCCCTGGCGGTGAGATCGCGCGCGATGTCTGCTTCTATGCGCTTCTTGACCAGTTCGCTGTTCAGTGCGGGGTTGCGGCTGTTTAACTGGCCATCGCGGATGGCGAAAGTCCGGTACTTGGCGAAACTGGCGGCCGGGTCGAACTCGATCGACACTTTCTGCGCAAATGCGCCTGCGGTGGCGAGCAGGGCTACAAGAAGGATTCTCATATCTGAAACTCTACCATGAACATGCGACACACAGGCCGGCTGTGTGTGTGTTCCATTACGGTGGAGGCTTCTCCGCATCGAGTTCCTTGTCGATCCACGCCAGGTACGCGGTGAGGAGGCGGTAAGAGGCATAGTAATCGTCCACGTGAATCGCGTGGAACGTGTCTTGATTACTGTGCAGGATTCCCATCGTCTGCTGCGTCACCGAATGAAACGTAATGCTGCGAATGTGCAGCCCGGCGAATGACTCGGCGTCGCTCTCACCGAACTGATCCACGTTGACGGCTTGAAGCGGCAGCTTGGTGGCACCGGCCACGCGACCAGCCATCTTCGCCAGTTCCGGATCGGCATGACTGAGCCAGACGGCGGTGGGTGACAGTCCCAGCGAGTCCATGTTTACCAGTGCGGTGATCCTGGCTCTCTCGCCGGGTGTGAGTCCTTTGGCGTAGAAGCGCGATCCGGTCAAGCCTTCCTCTTCCTGGGTGAATCCGATGAAGACGAAGGTGTGGCGGCGCGGGGTGTCGCGCAGGCTCTCGTACAGATCGGGCAGCATAGAAGCGCCGCTCCAGTTGTCCACGGTGCCGTCGCCTTCTTTGACGTGATCGGTGTGGGCCGTGACCAGAATGCGGGATTCCGTTTGACCGGGCAACGTGCAGATTAGATTCGGAATCTTGACGTGCTTGACGGGTTGTTCTTCCAGCGATTGGCCGGTGCAGCCAGTCTCCTCGAACAGTTTCTTGAGCGCACTCTCGCGGTCCTGGTTGTTGCGCGCGGCTTGATGCAGGCGCGCGAGCACGGTCTCCTGGGGGACTACGTGGAAGACCACCGTCTGCGCGTTGAGCGCGGCCGCTGTAGCGATAAGAGCGAGCAGTTTCATGTCAATTCTTCGCCTCGGGTTTCCGGCAGGAGGAAGATCAGCGCGCCACCCGCGGCAAAGAATACCGAGGTGAACGCCAGCGCGCTGCCGATGCCGAAACGGTCCGCCAAAGCGCCGATGGTGAAGGGCGCGAGCGCGCTGGCGGCGCGGCCCACGTTGTAACAAAGGCCCTGCGCCGTGGCGCGGATCGCAGCCGGAAACAACTCGGCCAACATGGCGCCGAACACGCTGAAGTAGCCGTGTCCGAAGAACCCGATCAGCGGTCCCATCAACATGAGTGCGGTTTGATGCCGTCCCCACTGCCCGTAGATTGGAACCAGCACCGCCGCGGCCAGCACGAAAGTCAGAAACACGGGCCGCCGGCCGAAGCGGTCCGCCAGGAATCCGAACAGCGTGTATCCGAAAAACGAGCCGATCTGCATGGGCACGATCCAGCCGGTGGACTGCATCACGCTCATACCCGCGCCGCCGCGCGCCACCGGACTCGAAAGGTAACTCGGAATCCAGGTAAACAGTCCCCAGTAGGCGAATAAGACGCAGCTTGTGACACTGGAGGCGATAGCCGCGGTGCGCCACAGAGCGGGCGATAGGGCGAAGGGGCGAGCGGGCGACGGCGCGCGCCGCGGCTCTTCCACACGGTTCAATACCCACACGGCCAGCAGCGCCGGCGCCACGCCTAGCACGAACAGCGGCCGCCATCCCCAACGCGGCATCACCGCGGCCGCCAGCAGCGCGGCCAGGATGTAGCCGATCGCCCAACCGGATTGCATCAATCCGGCGGCCTTGCCGCGATGCTCCGCCGGCCAGGATTCCGCCACCAGCACCGAGCCGGCCGACCAGACGCCGCCCATCCCCATGCCCACCAGCGTGCGCCACACCAGCAGCATCGCCACGCCGGTAGCGGTTGCGGTCAGCCCGGTGAAGCCCGAGTAGATCAGGATGGCAAGAGTGAGCGCGCGCGCCCGGCCGATGCGGTCGGCCAGCACGCCGAACAACACGCCGCCAAATGCGGACGCTAGCAGTGTCGCCGAAGCCATGGCGCCCGCCGCCGCGGAACTGAGATGGAATTCGTCGCGAATGGCCGTGAGCGCGAAGGCATACAGCATGACGTCCATGGCGTCCAGCGCCCAGCCGAATTGCGCCGCCGCCAGCGTCTTCCATTGCGCGCGCGTGATGGAGCTATACCAGGCCATGCAGCCACTCCTCTTGCGCTTGGAGCAGCGTGAGCGCGGCGTCGATGGAGACCTGCTCGAAGCGCACCTGGTCGCGCGGGCGCAGTTGCCCGACCGCGTGGAAATCGGCTGAAATCACATTGGCGATTTTGGGGTAGCCTCCGGTGGTCTGGTGTTCGACGAAGAGGATGATGGGCTGGCCGTCGGGCGGCACCTGGACTGCGCCCAGTGGCACGCCTTCGGTGAGCATGTGGCCGGTGTGGCCATCGAGCGCTGGGCCGCGCAGGCGGAGGCCCATGCGGTCGGAGTCTGGCTGCACTTCCCAGGCGGTGCGGCAGAGGGCGTAGGTGTTGGTGGGGGCGGTTACGTGGATGGTGGGGGAGGTGGGCGAACTTCGCTCGCCGTGGCTGGTGGTCGGTGGCTGGTGGCTGGTGGTTGTGTGTACGGCCAGCACGTCGCCTCTTTTCAGGGATCGGCCTTCGTGGCCACCCAGGCCGGTTAAGAGGTGGGTAGAGGCGCTGCCTAGCACTGGCGGCAGGTTAATTCCTCCAGTGACGCACAAATAGCAGCGCGCTCCCGATCGCGCGTGGCCGCAGCGTACTTGCTCGCCGGGTTTCACCCAGACGGGGGCCCACATCGGGATGCTCGCCTCGAAATCCGTTCCGGTGAGCGCAACTATGGCGCGGGACTCGAACTCGAACGTGCCGCCGGCCAGCGTCATTTCGAGGGCCGGCGCGCCTTCCGCGTTGCCCACCAGAAGGTTGCCCGCGCGCAAGGAGAGGGCATCCGCCGCTCCGGATGCCGAGATGCCCAAGTGCGCGTAGCCGGGCCGGCCGAGATCCTGGACGGTGGTCAACAGGCCCGGCGAGATGACGCGAATGTGGTTCAGATGGAACCCTTCACAACGAATCTTACATGATCTCCCATCTGCAGCAGGACTGGCGGATCGGCGCCTGGCTCGAAGAGGCGCAAGGGCGTGCGCCCGATGATGCGCCATCCGCCCGGCGAGGCCATTGGATAGACGCCGGTCTGCCGCCCGCCGATGGCCACGCTGCCGGCCGGCACACGGCGGCGCGGCGTTTCCAGGCGCGGCGCGGCGATCGATTCCGGCATCCCGCCCAAGTACGGGAATCCTGGCGAGAACCCCAGGAAGTAGACCAGGTATTTGGCGCTGGAATGAATGGCGACGACCTCATCGGGCGTGTGTCCGGTCAACGCCGCGACCGCTTCCAGATCCGGACCGTATTCGCCGCCGTATGCCACGGGAATCTCCACCAGGCTCGGCTCGGGGAGGGGCGCGGCCACCGCTTGAGCGAACAACTCGGCGGCGGTGCGCTCAACGCCGGAGTGGCGGATGGCGAGCGGATCGAAGTCGATCAGAATCGAAGCGTACGCCGGATGCACGTTGGTCACGCCGCTCACGGACCGCAGCAGGGGCGTGAGCCGCAACACGTCCCGGTGCGCCGCGAGCGAGATCCGGTCGTCGAACACCAACAGGAGCGAACGGTCGCTCGCGACTATTGTGCGCATTCCGGGCACGCGCATGCCGGGGGATTGACTCATCCCCACTAGTTTGATACTTTTCGAACTGTCGGGAGGTAACCCAAATTATGACATCGGCGCAACTGGCACCGGCAGGGAGTGCAGAGGTTGTCTGGCAGGACCGCGACAAGAAGCACAAAGGCTGGACGGTGCACCTGCACGTCGGCGAGGAAGTGATCAAATACCCGCATCCGGATTCGGACCGGGGCACGGGCGATGCCGAACTGATCTCGCTGGCTGTCGCAGACGCCAGGGATGACGGCTACGAGTTGAATCCGGCGGCGGTTAAAGTGACGCGGTAAGCGGGCGACCGGCTCAGGCGTTCATCACGCGGTTCATGCGCTCGATGGCTTCGTCGATCTGCGCGGTGTTGGTGAATCCGATGGTCACCGCATCGACGTAGCCCAGGTTCATGGCGAATTTCATAGCGGCGTCGCGGTCTTCCGCGGTGGTGAATCGGCCTTCCCCGACGAGCTTCATACTGATGACGCCCATGCCCTGGTGATGGACCGCCTTGGTGTGCGCCACCACCTCTTCCACGTTGCCCAGTTGGTTCACGTCTTTCATGTCGGGCGTGTCCATCTTGGTGCCGTTGTGGTTCATGCGGATCATGGCGATTTGGAGCCATTGGTTGCCGGGGATGGTGCGCAGCGCGGGCAGGCCGTGGATGGAAGCTCCATGCGCCGAGATGATGCGCTTCTGCTGTGCGAGCGAAAAGCCGTCCCGCAGGCTTTCGTAATCGGCGGACCAGGTGGGCGGGCGCAGGCAGTGCAACAACAGAATGTCGATGTGTTCGGTGTTGAGTTGCCTGCGGAATTGATCTATCTTTTGCGCGGGATCGCCCGTGGCCGGCGTGGAGTACTTGGTCATCAGGCGATAGCTGTCGCGCGGCAGACCCTTGAGCGCGATGGACAGCATCTCCGGCATGCCGTGGTAGCTCTCGGCCGTTTCGAAGAAGCGGATGCCGCTATCGTAAGCGTGGCGGACCAGGCGCGTGAATCCCTCCTGTCCCAGTTCGCGTTGCGCGCTTCCGGCCTTCGTGCCGGTGCCGAAGGCGAGGCGGGTCACCTTCACTTTGGATTTGCCGAGCGTCACCCAGTCGGTGGCCGAACGTTTCTTGGGTTTGGCCAGGGCCATGCCGCCGGTGGTGGATAGCACCGAGGCCGCCACGCCGGTTCTTAGAAAATCACGTCTGGTAAATTGATGAGCCATGCATCCCTCCCTGATGACACTTTACCACTGCACGGGGCGGGGGCACTTTGCGGAGACGCGCGAAAGGTGATATTGCTGGCTTCATGCGTTACCTCGTTCCGTTATTTGTTGCGTTAATCGCCTCGGCGCAGGAGCGCCCTCCCATCGTGGGAGTCGCGCACATCGGACTCAAGACCGACGACCTGGCCGCCGCCCGCCAATTCTATGGCCACGTGCTCGGCTATCAGGAGCCTTTCACCGTCGATAAGCCTTCGGGCGGATTGATGCTCACGTATTTCAAGGTCAACGATCACCAGTACATCGAGGTCTTCCCGGAGTTGAAGAGCCCGGCGGAGGACCGCCTGTCGCACATCGCTTTCGAAACCACCAATATTCAACAACTGCGTGATTACCTGGCCAGCAAGGGCGTGAAGGTGCCTGAGACGCTGCACGCGGGCCTGGACGGCAACCTCAGCATGATGCTGAAAGACCCCGACGGCCACAACGTGGAGTTCGTCGAGTATCGCCCCGGTTCGCTGCACACCAAGAACTTCGGCAAGTTCCTGCCGGATACGCGCGTCTCCGAGCGCATCATCCACGTGGGCATTACGGTGGCGGACCGCGCCGCCGCCGATCGCTTTTACCAGGACATCCTCGGCTTTCACGACATCTGGCACGGCGGCATGACGGACGACCGCACGGACTGGGTGGATATGCGGGTGCCGGATGGGACCGACTGGCTGGAGTACATGCTCAACGTACACAACCCGTCGCCGCGCTCGCTGGGCGTGATGCATCACATGGCGCTGGGCGTGCCGAGCGTGGAGGCCGGTTACAAGACGGTGGTCGCGCGCGGGATCAATCCGGAGAAGCCCAAGATTGGCCGCGATGGGAAATGGCAGCTCAATCTGTACGATCCGAATGGCACGCGCGCGGAATTGATGGAGCCGAAGCCGGTGGAGAAGCCGTGCTGCTCGCCGATATTGGATAAGTGACGGCGGGCGCGAAGCCACGTCTTTGGGCCGCAAACCGAGACGATCAAAGCCCAAGTGATTGGATCTAAAGCGGGTGCTGGGTGCTGGGTCCTGGGTCCTGGGGTTTGGGCGCTCGGCGCGCCGGGGCGGAGTCGGGAATCTAAGGGCGGGGTGTGTTTTCGCGGCTGGTGCGGAGACAGTGGTTGCGTATCAGTTGGGGTCGTGGGTGGGGTTGTCAAAGATCAGGTGGGCTGGTTGCTAACGGGTATCCGGGGTTGGCGTGGAACAGAAGATGGGATGGGCCTGCGTGTCTCCCGACATTACATAATCGGGGGGCGGAGCCTGCGGCGCGGCTGGCTTGTGAGCCGGCGCCGGCGCGGGTTTCGCGGGCTGCGGCTGGCGGGCCTGGCGCTCCTGCTGTGACCGCTTCATGTCCTCGATGGCGGTGCGGAAGGAGCGCTCCAGTTGCGCGCGCAGTTTCGCGGCGTACGCCAACATTTTGAACTGCGGTTCGCCGAATGCGATGTACAGGTAGATCTTCTGTTCGCTCTCGGCAACCCGCCTGAGCAGCCATTGGGAGGTGACCATGGTTTCCAGGTAGCAGCGTTCGGTGCGGGTTTGCGGCTGCCAGTCGGCTTCCAGTTCGTCCCAGAGTTGGGAGTAGTCTGCGGCGTTTTCGTCGGGGAGGATGGAGGCGCGGGTGCGCAGGCCGTAGGTGAGGGCGTTGAAGCGGATGGCCTCTTTCCCTGCCGGGGTCGTCGGACCGGTTGAATGTTGCGCATTTTTCCGGTTGGCTTCTTGTTGCTTGTTGGAAATGAGCATACGGGAATCTATCCTTTCGGTGGATGGAGTGGGCGGGACTGAAGTCCCGCGCGGGGTAAACCCCGCCTTCCAATTCCATACTAGCGGGGGATGTTGAGGGAACGCCCTACCGCGTGGGGCGCCAGGTTAGTAAGTGGCTTGGCTGGTGGGAGATGGGGAGAAGGGAATTATTATCTCAACGTGTGATCGGCGCGCTGTTGGGCGACTAAAGGCCGTCCCCAGAGGGAACCCTCATAAGCGCTAAACCAGGACGAGTTTTTTTGGCGGTGGTCCCAGTTTCGGACACTTCGCACGCACTTGTGCCCACAGTCGGACGCCTTCGGCGGTCCCAAGCGCGTTTCCCGGTACTAATCCGGGCCGGCGGGCGTAAAGTCCGCGTGTAGCATGGCTCCAAAGGAGCGTCAGGGCTCGACGAGGAGTCACGACGTGGCGTCAGCCAATCGTGCGCAACCCATCCGCGGCCAGAAAGCTCCCTGCGCCATGTTCCGGTGTTCTGGCTCCCGAGGAACCGACCGTGAAGATCGACCGGCTTTGTTTGCCGCTAACCTCACTCGATGGGAATCGTGACCGTGGCGCTGGCGCGGCCGCCTTGGGGCAACACCAGCGGCGCCTGCGGATTCGCCGCGATGCACCTCCAAGGGACGTCGATCTAAGGGCTGCGAGTCCACGCCGAAAATGACGCCCAGCGTTATCCGGGTGAACTCAAACAGTGCAGCCGGCACTCAGGGCGTGCGGCGGCGCCGCAGCCACGCCAAGCCGAGCACGCCGATAAACGTAAACATGAGCGATAGCGAGGCTGGCTCCGGAACGGCTGCAGGCGATCCTGTCAAGGTCACGTTGTCGATGCCCTCTACATCGGTCCAAGACCCGCTCTGATTGTTGGTGACGAGTTCTATTGGAATTTGGTATTGAGTCACGTCGCTCAGGAGGCCGAGCCACGACCCGCTGGTCACCGTCCAACCGCTCGGCAGCGCAGTGTCCGAAATTGCGGCCGTGACAGTGATCCAACCGGTCGGATAGGTCGACGAGGGCTGGCTTCCCAAAAAGGTCGCGGAACCTAAGGGCCCCGATAGATCGATCTCGTATTGGCCAACCGACTCGACTTGGCTCTCTGCGATAATGTTATCGTCGAACGAAGTTGAAGTAACTCCAAGCGCGATATAATTACCCAAAAAAGAGGACGGCGCGAAGACCACAGTGCTGTCGCCGGTCGAGTCCGTAAACTGTATATAGCCGCCCGGATTTCCCCCGGTCGACTGCCACGCGATCTGTGAAGGTGTATTCGATGTCCAGCCGTCGAGGCTGGTGTCAAAAGTGCTTGATGCAAGTATATCCGCTTGCGCTTCGCCGCATGTAAAGCCCGCGATGGCCAAGGCAACCAATCCGTACCGCCATGTGATTTGCATGTCTGTTTTGCTCCTCACCCATGAAGCGGCGCCAAAAAGAGAAATGACTCACGCCGGGCGGAGAATTTCAAATCAAGGTACCTTTTCGCACCGGCGCCGCGATATCGATTTCCCAGACTCCGTAAGGCATTTTCCAGGCGGGTGACGCTTCCCTGAATAGAAGCGGAGTTCGACATCCGTTTGCCCCGGTACTGGTACCTTCGGCACCTATCGGGCTACAACTGACTGGAGGTAAAGAGAGAAACAGGTCTTAAGCTTACTGTACAATGTGGGGGTGAAGCAAAGCGCCAGGGAAGGCGAAGCGTGAGTGCTGCGTCCGCCGCCGGCGACATCACCCAGCTATTGCGCCAGTGGAGCGACGGGCGCGACGAGGCCTTTCGCGAACTGCTGTCCATTACTTACGGCCGGCTGCGGCTGATGGCCGGCGCCAGCATGCGGCGCGAACGGCCGGATCACACGCTCCAGCCGACGGCGCTGGTGGCGGAATTGTATCTGCGCCTGGCCGGAGCCAAGCTGGCGGACTGGAAAGACCGGGAGCATTTCTACAGTTTTTGCGCCAGAGTGATGCGCTGGATTCTCACCGACCACGCCCGGGCGCGCTCCCGGGAGAAGCGCCGGGCCGAACTGGTGCTGCCGCTTACGCCCGACATTCGCTGGCTCGGGGAGCGCGAAGAAGACGTCTTCGACCTGGACCGCGCGTTGTCGCGGCTGGAAGAAATCGATTCGCGAAAGGCCAGGATCGTCGAGCTGCGCGTCTACCTGGGCTGCACAGCGGAAGAGACCGCGGGCATCCTCAACCTGTCCAAGTCGACGGTGGATCGCGATATGAGATTGGCTTGCGCGTGGCTTTGCCGCGAGCTGCGGCCTGAAAAGTAGCGCTTTGGCGCCGGGGCGGCGAACCCCAACGAATGAGAGGGCACGCACATGGATCCATTCTGGCAGCGCGTGGAGGAGCTGTTTCATTCCACGCTACAACAACCCGAATCGGAAAGGGAGTCGTGGCTCGCTTCGCAAACCGGATTCGATCCGGCGGTTCGGGAAGAGGTCCTGTCTCTTCTCGCCGCGGACCGCAGACATGGCCAGCTCAGCGCGCAGGCCTCGGCCACTGGGCGAGACGCCGCTGCCGGAGACGGCTCCCAGGTTGAGTTGCCGGGTCCTGGGCTGCGCATCGGGCCCTATCGGACTGAGCGCCTGCTGGGTTGCGGCGGCATGGGCAGGGTGTACCTGGCACGGCGCGCCGATGGGCAGTTCGAGCAGACCGTCGCACTCAAAGTGATGGCTCCGCACCTGGCCGGCGAAGAATTCGTGCGCAGCTTTCGCAACGAGCGGCAGTTGCTGGCCGCCCTCGCCCATCCCAACATCACCCGCCTGCTGGATGGCGGCGTGGCCTCGAATGGCGACCTTTACCTCGCGATGGACTACATCGAGGGCCAGCTCCTCGATCGGTACTGCGCCGAACTCAAATTGCCCGTGGAGGGGCGCATCCGGCTGTTTCTTCAGGTGTGCGAGGCCGTGGAGTTTGCGCACCGGAACCTGATTATTCACGGCGATCTGAAACCCGCGAACATCCTGGTGACCGCGGACGGCACGGTGAAGCTGCTCGATTTTGGCACCGCCAAAGTGTTGCGCAATCCCGGTGGACAGGTAACTCAGTTCGCTTTGCTCACTCCGCGCTATGCGAGTCCGGAGCAGCTTCGCGGCGAACTGGTGAACACCCTCAGCGATATTTTTTCCCTGGGGGTGATCCTCTACGAAATGCTGACGGGCGCTTGGCCGTTTGGCGATCCAAAGTCGACCGTCGACGGGGTGGATCGCGTGCTGCATGGGCGCGCACCTGGCGCGCCGGCACAGGCAGTTTCCCAGGACGCCGCAGCGGAGCGGTCGGCGAGCCGGGAGCGCCTGCGGCGCCAGATGGAGGGAGATCTGTCCACCATTGTTCTCAAGATGCTCGAGAGCGAGCCGGCCCATCGCTACGGATCCGTACGGGAGGTGAAGGAAGATCTGGAGCGTCTTCGCCAGGGCCGCCCGGTTCACGCGCGGCCGCACTCCGCCTGGTATGCCGCCCGTAAGTTTGTAGCCCGCAACTGGCTCGCGGTATTGGCAACCGCCCTGTCGGTGGCCGCGCTGTCCACCCTGACCATTGTCAGTGTCTATGAATCGGCGCAGGCGCGAGCCCAGGCCCTGCGTGCCGAGCGGGTCGCCGAGTTCGTAAAACACACGTTCGTTTCCGCCAGCTCGTACTGGGACAGCCCTCTGCGCGCCAAACACGATGCGATCCAGTTCAGCGATGTTCTGGATAGCGCCTGCGACCGGCTCGGCAAGGCGCTGGGCGACGATCCCGCGGCGGAAGCCGACATGCGCGATACGCTGGGCTTTACTTATGCCGTGCTCGGCGAGCCGGCGAAAGGGGAAAAGCAACTGCTTCTTGGGCTCCAAACGCTCGCGCGGGCTCGCGGCCGCTCGCCCCGGATTGCGGCCGGTCTTTACGTGCATCTCTGCGATACCCGCGGCTTTCAGGGCCGCTACGCCGACGCGCTCACCGCGTGCCGGGAAGCCTTGGCGATTTGGCGCGTCAGCGACCCCAGCTCAATCGGTGGGTCTCTGCACGACACCGCCTTCATGGCGGTAAACGCCGGCGAACCTTTGCCGGACGCCGAAAGGATGTACCGGGAGGCGCTGCGAGTCCCCCGCCGCAACGACCCCCTTTTTCCCTCCATCATGAACAGCCGGATTGGAATGCTCCGCCTTCGCCAGGGCGATCTGGTGGAGGGCGAGCGCGTGCTGCGGGACGCCGAGCCAGCGCTCCGTGGCAACGGCGATCCGTTCACCGAGATCGTCCCCGTTCTGTACGCCCGCGCATTTGGGGAAGAGGTGCGCGGCCGTTACCCGGAGGCCGTCCGGCTGATGTCCGAGGCACTGGACCTGGTCGCCCGCAGACGGGCTGCGTTTATGGGACCCGATGAACTGGCGCTGCAACTGGCCGCGTATGAGGCCCTCGCCGGAAACCCGGGGGCGCTCCCCCGCTTGCGCAATGTCGAGGGACGCCTGCCGTCCGTTGCAGCGGTGGACCGCATCCGGCATGATCTGTTCGCCGGAATTGTGGAAGCCCGTTATGGATCGAAGGCCGCGGCCGAGCGTCACCTGCGCTCCGCGCTCGCCACCCAGCAAAAGCAGATGAGCCGGCAGCCGGATATCGGCGTCGAGATTTACGTTCGCCTTATGGAATTGTTGCGCGCCTCGGGAAGAGAGCAGGAGGCCGCGGAGGCCGCCCGCCAGGGTCTGCGCGTAGCCGCGCTCGCGTACGGGAGTTGCTTCGCGGGGCATCCATTCGCGATTGAGATGCAGAAGAGCCTTCAGTGAACTGACCTCGGACGGCTTGGGCGATGCGTTGTCCGTAGCTTGCACGGCCGAAACGATTGGCCCAATCGCATGCGACATCGGCGGGGGACGGGTAAACCAAGCGCCCGGCGGGTCCGGTCGCCGAAGTGCTGCATTTTCACGGCCGCCTGACGCTGCGCGGCCTGTGGGCCTGCATGTTCCGCATCTCGGTGGCGCGGGACAAGCTGGCGTTCCCGCCTTGGCGAGCGCATGCAGTACCCCAGCGACGAGACCTACGTTCGCTTTATCGGGGTTATGGCGCACCCGTGGAAAGAGAGCAGGAGGCTGCGGAAGCCTCGGCGAGAGCAGCCGCACCACCAGGAGCCTCGAACGGGCCGAGGAACCGCATCGGCGTATTACTCCCGATAAATCGGCTGGTGTCCTACAATCAGTGCGCGGTGTGTGCAACAGCGGGGTGGGAAGCCGTCCGGACCCCTAAGTTAGCGCCTATTGAGGGGACCCCAGGGCATGATTAGGGCATGATTGCCCGCCATCCAAACAAGCTTGGTCACTCATACCTCAGCGCAACAAGCGGGTCGGCGCTGGCGGCGCGAATAGCCGGTGGAAGGACCGCGGCGACGGCGGCGATCAGGATGCATGCGACCGGGGCAGCCAGACTCCAGAAATCGGCGGGCTGGACGCCGAATAACTGCGCAGCGAGGTAGCGGGCCAGGCCGAGACCCGCGGCTATACCGGCGGCGATTCCGGCAATGACGGGCATGGTGGCGCCGGAAACGATCAGGCGCACGACCGCGCCGCGGGTCGAACCCAGCGCGATACGGATGCCGATCTCGCGCGTGCGGCGGACGGCGGCATAGTTGACGACGCCATACAGTCCGACACCCGCCAGCAGCAGCGCGACTACCGAGAAGAATCCCGCCAGAAGCGCGAGCAGGCGTTCGGCGATCAAGGTGTTGTCAATCTGGGAGGCGAGCAGGATACTGCCGCGGACCGTCAGCGCCGGCGCGGCGGTTTCGATTTCCTTGCGAAGCCAGGGGACCAGCGAAGCCGTAACTACGGCCGGTGCGCGGGGCCAGGCGATACCCCCATTATTTGGTAATTGCGCAGTCTGCTTGCTCATATCGCTAGGCTACCCCTTGTCTATGGGCGGACAAACCGACTAATTGTATTGCTTCCGGTTGTTTCTGAAGCCGAGGATCGTGCCGGGTTCCCATTTCAGGGACGGCGCACCCAAATCGAAGGAGGGTTGGCCACCCGCAGGATTTCGTCGCGATGTTCTCTAACTATTGAGGCTCGCACAACACAGTGACAACCACGGGTGGGGCGGGCGCCCTCGCCCGCGTCGGACCCCTGGTCCGACGGCCGAGCGAGGGGGCTCGGCGCGGGTCGGGGGACCCGCCCCACAGTACTTGCTTGTGACACGAAACTGTCACCGTAGTAGGCGAATCTCAATAATGCGCCGACCGGCGCCCATTCGTCCGCTATTGTACGGTCACTTCGGCGCTTGCCCGCCGCCGGCGGCCCAGGCGGTTTCCAGCGGATTCAAGCACTTGCGGCCGCGTGAGGCGCCGCATGCTATTCGCCGGGCAAGAAAGCTACGCGAGGAGTGTGGTTCCTGCGTGAACAGCGGCCAGCGCCTTATCCATAGTGGCTACTGAACCGCCGTGTTTCCGAGCCAACAGCACAAGGTAAGCGTCAGTGACCTGCCTGTGTCCGGCGATTCCTGTGATTGGCATGTCGAGATAAGAAACATCGTCCGGCCAGAATTCGTGCCGCGGGAGGGAGGAAATGGATTCGAGCAGGAGCTTTGCCGATTCCGCCGTTGCCTCCACACCGGCGCGCAGGTGGAAACGGAAAAGCGCGCCTTGCGTGACGGGGCAAGTTGCAAACCGGTGCCCCTTAAGGAACCACGCGGCCGCGCGCGCGTTTAGACTGTGTTCGGGCGTCGCCAGTGCGATGAGGACATTGGCGTCGAGCAGGTAGACCTTATCCTTCGTCATCGAGAGCCTTGACGTCCTCTGTGGTCACCGGCCGGGCACAACGGAAAGTGGGGAAACCGTAGTCGCTCATCTTTATGGATGCGCCTCTCGCCCCTTTCGACGATTGCAGAATCAGGTCGCCAACCACTCGTCCGAGGCTGCGGTTCTGATCCCGGGCGATGGCCTTGGCGAGGTAGTAGGCCTCATCTGAGATGTCGAGCGTGGTTCGCACAATGACATCGTAGCACAAGCGCACAAAACCTTGGATTTCTCCGCCTGAGGCGTGCCGGAGCTTTTGGCCGGACACAGGCCCTAAACAGACCGGCCCGTTAGGCCGAAGTAGGCAGCGGATGCGAGCATGTGGCGGTCGCTAGTCCACACTTCGCATTCTCCGGCCTCTTGTGCGGTTGTCAGGTGCACCGCATCGGCCGTGCGTATGAAGAGATCCGGCGGAGCGGAAACGATCAGGGCGCTGGTTCTCCGCAGCAGAGCTTCCTGAACGGGTATAAGCTTCCACAAGCCCTCCCGCACATGCCCGTAGAAACGGGAGGAAAGTTCGTGCGCATCGTTGGGCGACAATGAGCCTTCGCGCAGGCGGCGATGAATTACCCCGTGGAACTCGGCCAACGCCCACAGCGACGAATGGATAGTATCGGCGGTTTCAACAAGTTCACGCACCCGCGGCGATTCGGGTTCGTTGAAATAGAATTTGGCAATATACGAGGTGTCGAGATACACGGCGCGTTATCGATCTCGATCTTCTTCAATGATTCTGGTACTGTCGGTGACTTGCGGCATGCGAGCCCAGATCTTTCGCATGGAGTCGAAAATCTCTGCTTTCTTGGCGTCCGGCATCCGCGATGGAGCGGTAATAGGGCGCAGTTCCGCGACGGGTTCGCCCCGGCGTTCGATCACGATAGTGCCACCTTCCGCAGCCTCGCGTACAAGCTCCGAAGTATGAATGTGGAGTTCACGGACCGACGTTTTCCTCATGAGCTACAGTGTAGCACAATCAAAACGGCGGTGCAGCCGTGAATTGGAGTGAAATTGGAGTGGAGCGCCCAGATCACGGAAGGCGGAGCTTCCCCCCTCGGGAGTTGGCCACCGATGTACAGAGATCGTACCACGCCCTCCCATTATGGCGTTCTGGTATTATGGAATTATGGCGATGAGGAAAATGACGTTCAGCGTACCCGAGCCGTTAGCTGTGCAGCTTCTGCGCAGGGTTGCCTCGCGCGACCGTTCGCGTTTCGTCAGTGAAGCCCTGGCTGCACGACTGGAAGAGCGCGACGTTGCGTTGATGCGTGCCTGCGAGGTTGCGAATCGGGACCTGGATGTGGCCGAAATCGAGGAAGAATTTGACGGAATCCGCGACGAAATGGCAGAACCATGGAAGTGATCCCGGAGCGCGGCGATATCTGGTGGGTAGCGCTGGATCCGGCGCTCGGTTCGGAGATTCGCAAGACACGCCCCTGCGTTGTGATTTCGGTGAAGGTGCTAAATGAAAGGCGAAGAACGGTGATCGTTGTCCCGCTGTCGAGTTCGCCGAAGGCCAGCCCGCCGATCCTGATCCCGATCTCCTGCGATGGGCGCCCTGCAGTTGCGGTGAGCGACCAAATCCGAGCGGTGGCAAAGGAACGCCTGCGTAGTCGACTGGGCGTAGTCACGCCGGATGAAATGGCGGCGCTGGAGGATGGCCTCAGGCAGATCATGCAACTCGGATAACCGAGAGCCGGGCCGCAAGCGTTTGCCTCCCCACACTGGACACGTTTCGAACTTTTGCGGGCCAACTGGGGCTGTGATCTTTCATGCTGATCCACACTGTCCATCGGCGCGTGTCCACCCCGGGCACCCAGTTTGGACACGTCTCGAATTCGCCAATTCGGACGGTGTGACCTGCTTTCTTCAAAACCGCGCCCATCTCAAGGCGGCGCCGCTCCGCGAAATATGTCATATTGGACATAGGCGACAGATGGCTAACATAGCGGACAAGCCGTTGGTTTGGCTAGAGGGCGAAGTGAAAACCCCTCCGTTCAGTAATCAAGCCCGCTTGGAAGCTGGGCTGCTTCTCAGGCGGCTCCAGCAGGGGCAAGGGTTGAGTCTGCCCCATTCGCGACCAATGCCCGCAATCGGTCGCCAGTGCCACGAGCTACGAATCGGCGATCGTGACCAAACGTGGCGAATCGCTTACCACGTCTTCAGCAAGAAGACCCAAGCTACACCGGACTTGCGAGCGATTTCGGATGAGGAGGGTGCATGAAGCCTATCAAGAAGCAACGTTTGGAACGTGCCGGCTGGGTGGTTGGCGACAGCGCCCAGTTCCTGCAACTGAGCGTGGAACAGAATCGCTTTATCGAATTGAAGCTGGCGCTCGCCACTGGAGTCCGCGAACTTCGCGAACGAAAGGGGTTGACGCAGGCCGCGTTGGCGCATCGGCTGGGATCGAGTCAGTCGCGCGTCGCCAAGATGGAAGCAGCCGACCGCTCGGTGTCGCTCGACTTGATGATGCGGTCGCTCCTCGCCATCGGAGCTACCGCAACCGAGATTGCCAAGTGGATCAAACGTGCCGAAACCGCGCGAGCTGCCTAGACACACGCCGTCCCATCTGGGATTCGCACCACATTTTCAAGCACTTGCGAAGAGAGCCGGAACTGGAGTGCTTTAATTTCAATGCGACGATTTGTGGCTCCCCACAAAACCCGGCATCAAACGACCTCTCCGCATGTAAGTCACTGATTCTATGATAGAAGTCATTGCCGCACCCTGGACTATTCGTAAATATCTTTAACGGTGACGCATTGCGCTCGCTGCGATCATGTGCACCACACGGACCAACGCTACACCGGCCCGCAAGGCAAGCTCACGGACTCAGGCCCGCGCGAGCGCGCACCCTGGCGGGAGGCTGAAAGCAATACCTGCAGTCTCCGTAGCAGTATTTGCATCCACCTGCGGGATCGACCTGACATGGAAGTGGAGGAAATCGAATCACAGCGGCCCTCGTACGTGCGGGAGGCCAGAAGTGTCTCTAAAACGGACGAGGGGGGCGCCGGTTCCTGGTTTCGAGGCCCTTGGGAGGTGCAGAACCGGCCCAACCGGCGCCGTACCGGGGATGGTCGGGTGTAAAAGTTGCTGCCCAAAAGTGGCATCCAACCTGCAAGAAGCGGGGGGTTTATGTTCACCGTTGGCGGCAGGGGAGTCCAGAATGGAAATCCGGGTGAAACGAGAGGTAACTCAGCATGGCTGAAATGGCGGACCCGAATGTGACTGAAGACACGGCGAAGGCGGTATCGAGACGCAGGTTCATCAGAGGTGTCATTGCCGGCGGCGCAGCGGTCTCGTCCGCGGGCTATCTGTTCCGCGCCTCTACTCTGGTGGGGCAGGCGCCCGTAGCCGGCGCTAGCGAGCGACTCATCACCCTAAATGTCAACGGACAACTGAGGCATGCCGACGTCATGAAACAGGAAACCCTAGCCTGGACGTTGCGCTACAAACTGGGTCTCACCGGCACCAAACTGGGATGCGATCGCTCCGAATGCGGGGCGTGCACCGTGCTGATCGACGATGTGCCGCATTATTCGTGCTCCATGCTCACGCACACCGTGCGCAACCGGAAGGTTACGACGGTGGAGGGTCTGGCGGCAGCCGATGGGACGCTGCATCCGGTCCAACAGGGCGTTGTCGACGAGCAAGGGTTCCAATGCGCCTTCTGCATGTCGGGCTTTATCATGGCGACCGTGGGATTCCTGAAGATAAATCCAAACCCTACCCGGGAAGAGTTGGCGCACGGCATCTCGGGGAACCTTTGCCGCTGCCAGGACTACGACAAAATCCTGACCTCGCTCATGCGGGGTGCAGAGTATGCAAGGAGGGCGAATGGCGCGTGAGTACGGAGTTCATACCAAGCTGATCGGCAAGAACTATTCCACCCCCGACCTGTACGCGAAGGTCACGGGACAATCGAAGTACGCCGAGGACTTCCGCGCCGAGGGCATGCTCTTCTGCAAACTTCTTCTGAGTCCGGTGCCGCACGCGCGGGTGCGGCACATCGACGCGAGCGAAGCGCTCGTCATGCCGGGCGTGAAAGCGATTCTGACGGCGGACGATCTGCCCGTTCCGGCCGACAGCCTCACCGACAACGGTACGGTCATCAAGGCCAACAAGCACAGCGAGCGGGGTCTCACGATGGAACCGCTGTATCAGGGTGAGCCGATCCTCGCCGTCGCCGCAGTCGACGAAATCACCGCCGCCGAAGCGATCGAGAGAATCCGGGTGGATTACGAGCGCCTCCCTTTTGTCATAGACCCGCTCGATTCGCTGCGGCCGGGCGGACCCAACGCCAGAACCGATGGCAACATCTGGGGTGCGCCGCAAGGCGGACAGCCTCCGGATCTCGCGGAACTGAAGTGGACCGAGGCGGACTTCGCCGAGGTCCGGCAAGGCCGGCTGCCGATGGGGAAGGCGCTCGACCAATGGTCCTATGGAGACCTCGACGCGGGTTTCCAGCAGGCCGCGCTGGTGCTGGATGAAACGTTCGTGACGCCGGATACCAGCCATCAGACGCTCGAGACCCGCAGCGCGATGGCCTACTGGCAAAACGGGAAGGTCTACGTTTACACCGGCACACAGAGCACCATTCAAACCGTGCCTGCGATTGCGCGATGGTTGAATGTCGACCCCAGCAAGGTCGTCTTCATCAGCGAATATACCGGCGGCGGATTCGGCAGCAAGATCACGGGGGGCGTCTCCTTGACGATCCCGGCCCTGCTGTCGAAAAAGACCAACGCTCCGGTGATGATGCGCCTGAGCCGCGAGGAAGAGACTTTTGTCGGACGCGCGCGTCCCAGCCTGATGGGCCGGATGAAGGCCGGTTTCTCGAAGGAAGGGCGCATTACGGCCCTGGACATGTTCGTCATTTGCAGCAACGGCCCCTACGATAAGATGGGCGATGCCGCATCGTCCGGCCGCATCGTCTCCCTGCTATACCAGCCGCAAGCGATGCGCTGGCGCGGGGTGTCGGTGCTGACGAACACGCCGCCCCGCAGCGCGCAGAGCTCTCCCGGAGGCATGCAGGGAATCGCCATCATCGAACCGATAATTGCCAAGGCCGCGCGCAAGCTCGGCCTTGACCAGGTGGCCATCCGCCACATCAACTGCCCTGAGGGCAAGGCGGAGTTCGGACCGGCAATCGGAGGGAAGCGGCAGCATGCAACCAGTGCATTCCTCAGAGAAGCTCTCGACCGCGGCGCAGAGAAGTTCAAGTGGAGCGAGAGGGTGGCGCGAACGCCGAAGCGGATCGGTACGAAGGTGCGCGGCGTCGGCGTGTCGCTGAGCTGTTACGTCGGCGGGACGATCGGCTTCGACGGGCTGCTCCTCATCAAGCCGGATGGACGCGTCACGTTCCAGTCCGGGATTGGCAACCTGGGGACGGCGAACGTGATCGACGTCCATCGGGTGGGCGCGGAGCTGCTCGGCGTGCCCTGGGAGAAGTGCAATGTCGTCTGGGGCGACACGTCGAAAAACCTGCCGTGGAGTTGCGTGTCCGGCGGCAGTCAGACGACTCACGCGATGACGCGCGCCGCCCATGCGGTGGCGATGGATGCGAAGCAAAAGCTCCAGGAAATCGCGGCGAAGA
>Ga0182014_10002250_pt1 | contig 24483 bp, 24 predicted proteins | sample 612S2DmetaG_FD_120489 | JGI IMG/M metagenome (GOLD analysis project Ga0182014, IMG submission 120489) | Permafrost microbial communities from Stordalen Mire, Sweden - 612S2D metaG | ecosystem: Environmental > Terrestrial > Soil > Wetlands > Permafrost | place: Sweden: Stordalen | collected...
AATAGGGTGGGTCTTCACTACAAGCGGTTCTGCCCCCTTTGGGAGAATCCCTCCCTTGGAAATCAACAACTTGCCAAGCGAAAAAAGTTAGGCCGTGGGTCGAATCCGCCAAGTCGGGCTAGGAATTCCCTAGGTGGGATCGAGACGTGGACGGTGTAAGGTCCTGGCAGAGTTTCGTTTGGTGCTTGGATTCATGGTTAGGTTTGGGAGCGGTTCAGGAGGCTGAGCCGCTCCTTTTTTTAGGCGGAACAGCAGCTTCCGACCTGGAGCCAATCGCCTCACCCGAGGTCAATTCCAAGGTTTTGCCTAGTTGGCGGTGCCTCTGGACGGAGCGATGGTGATTACATCGGGCTGTGAAATGTAGAACTACCGCAGCCAGAGAGCAGCCACGCCCGGCTGCGAAAAGCGACTCGATAACGGGTCGCTCTTTGTTTGGACGGGACACCGTTGCCAACCTTTGGCAGCCTCAAGGTGGAATCTGTCCAGTCACGGCGAGTCATAGCTTCAGGCAGAACCACCAGACCGCACCCACAATCGCTGCAAGGCCAATTAAGCCAAAAACCAACCTGAGAAGGGCGTGGCCGAGTTTTATGGCGAGGAATAGCGCAACCAAACCAACCGCGGCGATTATTAGCATCGGATTGCTGGCTTTTAACTGCTCGACCATGTCCATCTTCGTAATCTCCTGGATTTGCCTTGGCTAACGCTTCTTCTTCTCTTTCGACGGGGGAGGCGTCTCTTCCTGATTCTCCTTTGCCGTCGCCATCATTTCTTGCACCCCTTCCTTGATCTCGTTGACTTGGGGTTGCACTTCCTTGATGAGGTCATGTTCGAGCTTGGACAGCTTTTCAATTCGTTGGCCCTGTTCCCCAAGCTTTTCCAGGAGATCGTTCTGTTTGGCTGAAATCCGGTACATCCACCAAAAACAAACAGCCCAGCAAACCGTGCCGAGAAAGGTCATCCAAAACGCGATGAGATTTCTGTCCACAACCAGTCACCTTGGGCCGGGGAGTTTGCCCAGCAACCAGCGCCGCTGAGGCGACATCTGGCCCCTCTCTCTCATGTAAATAATGCAACCACCTTCTTAGTTTCCAATTGTGAGGCTGAGGGCTTACCGGAAAATCAGGACAAGTATGATAATAAGGACAATGACGCCCAATGAAATATACATAATACACTTTCGTTCCAAATGATGGTTCATCCATCACCTTGTAACGATTACTAAGCGTGAATGGTGCCGTGCGGTATTAAGCGATTTCGGCACAATTGAAGGCCTGCTGCCGGGCATTATGCACGGTGCGTCGGGCAGTTTGCGGTCGGTCAACGCAGTCCTGGCCGCGGCAGCACGGATGGAAGTGGACTGGGCTAAGGACTTATGCCGGGCTGGGTGCGCGGTCACGGGCGCGGCATAACCTGCCCAGACCCGGGAAGGCATGGCGGAGGCCGGGGAAAGCCACCCCAAAGCCATACGCAAGCCACTTGCAAGCCACTTGCAAGCCACTTGCAAGCCACTTGCAAGCCACCTACTCGCAATGGGCATGCGAGATGCGCTCGCGTTTAGCTCGTATTCAGCTCGTGTTCACCTCGTGTTTCGCTCGTGTTTACCCCTTGGTTTTCGCTAGTTCTCCGGTGGAGGCATTAGCGGTTGCGCAGTCGTTCCACTGCACGCCATCATCTCATGGACGACCCCATCCTGGCCGATATTCAAACGGCGTGGCGTTGTTCCGGGGACTGGTTCTGGGCTACCCGGGGATAGCCCGTCTGGCGGACGGCCCGGCGATTCCGTGCGCGCTTACTTCGCCTTCACGTCGTAGCAGAGGAGTGTGTCCATGTCGCGGAGATAGAGTCTGCCGTGGGCGATGACTGGGTAGGGCCAGGCTTTCTTGTCGCTGCGGTCGGGCTGCTCGAAGCGGCCGTGCTCCTTGTAGCCTGCCGGCGAGGCCTCGATGAGGACGACCGCGCCGTTATCCTCGGCGCGCAGATAAAGACGGCCGTCGGCATAAATGAGCGAGCCTTTACCCGGCTGGTTGCTTTGCCACTTGGCTTCGCCGGTCTTGAAGTCCTGGCAGGTCCAGCCTTTGTCGTCCGCATGGCCATAGACAAAATCGCCCAGCTTGATGACGCCGCCGGTCTTGTTGCCGAGGACCTTGTTGGCATAGACCTCCTCGGCGGTGAACTGGCCGCCGGACGCGATGACCTTGAACAGATTACAGCCGACGCCGTAGGCGGAGGTGACATAGATCAGGCCGTCACTATAAATGGGCGTGGGGATGACGGCCGTTTTGCCCTTGCGTGGCGCGCGCCAGAGCAACTTGCCGTCCGCCGCCGCAATGCCCGCCACGTTGTCGGCGGTCAGTTGGATGTACTGCCGCACGCCGCCAATCTCCGCCACGATGAGCGACGAATAGTGCGGGGCGTCGGTGAAGCCTTTGCTGCGCCAGATTACGGCGCCGGTCTTCTTGTTCAGAGCGACGACCGAGCCTTCCGAGCCGCCGGGAGTAATCACTACTTTGTCGTCGTCGATGAGGGGGGATTCGGCGAAGCCCCATTGCGGGCGTTTGCCGCCGAGGTCGGCGGTGTAGTCTTTGCGCCAGAGTTCCTTGCCGGTAGCGGCTTCAAGGCAAGCCAGCTCACCCCATTGGCCGACGGCGACGAGCAGGCCGTCCTCGACGGTCGGCACGGCGCGGGGTCCCTCAAAGGGGGGCTGGCCGGGCGCACCGGGTTTGCCGAGTTTCACGGACCAGACTTGCTTGCCGTCGGCGGCATTCAAGGCGATGACGGAGCTGAACTCATTGTCCTCGCCCATGGTGTAAATGCGGTCGCCCACGATGGAGACGGTCGAGTAGCCGACGCCGAGGCCGGTGGCCTTCCAGACGAGCGGCGGTCCGCCCGGCGGCAGTTCCTGCAACAGGCCGGTTTCAGCGGAAGCGCCGTCGCGATTGGGGCCGCGGAATTGCGGCCAATCGCCCGGCGCCGCCAGCGCGGCCAAGGCAACGGAGAGCAGGAGGGTCGCGCAGGTCAGGCTGCGCCGAGAGTGAGTGAAGCGTTTGCGCATAAAGTGGGCAGGATAATTGCCGAGAGGGTGCGCGAATGCAAATGGAATGGCGAAGAAGGCAGGGCTGCTTTGGAGCGCGGCCGGTTGAAGGGAGAAGCAGGCCGGCAGCCCTAAAATCCGAAGACCGAAACCCGAGGTCCGAAAGAAGGCCGAATTCCGAAATCCGACGTGGGTTCGATGCGATGGCGTGCTGCTCCGCAGAGGTGCTGCTGGATTCGGGCTTCGGAAATCGGATTCCTTTCGGCCTTCGGCCCGCAGGTTTCTGATTTGAGCCGAACCGGCTAAGAGGATTGGTCAGTTCAGCGCTACACCGCGCCGGATATAAGTGGGCACGTCGAGATCTTCGCCTTTGTGAATGGTCGGCTCGCTCTTGTCGAAGCGGCCTTTGGAGATGATCTCCAGCGGCAACTGCGTCTGCCGGGACCTGGCCTGACTCTTGCGCTGGCGTGAGCTGCCCCGGCTCTGCCTCGCCAGGAGTTGCTGGACCTGGTCCGACGCCAGCGCAGGAGGAGGGGGCACAAATCTTGACTCGGGCCGCGCCGTGGATGAGCAGGGCAACAGTTGCTGATCGAGTTCCTCCGCGCCCGCCGCGGGCCCGGTTTCGGCGGACGCGCGCTGCGGGTTCTTCCGCGCCGCGATGAGCGTCACGGCCAGGCGCTCGCTGAAGGCCTCATCGATGGCGGCGCCCATGATCACCTGTCCGTGCTCGCACTGGCGGTTGACCTGCTCCATCACGCGATTGACTTCGGCCATGGTCAGATCTGGCCCGCCGATCAGGCTGAGCAGCACCGCCTCGGATTCGGCGAGCACGTGGCCGCCGTCGAGCATCGGATGCGCGAGGAGTTTGTCCATGACCTCACGCGAGCGCGTCGGCCCCATGGCCTCGGCCACGGCGAAAGAACTTTCCGCGTGGCGGTCCCGGATGAGGCCGGCCAAGTCGGCGAAATGAATGTCAATCAAACCCTTGTGCGTCAGCAGTCGCCAGACACCGCGGACACCGTCGGCAAGGAAGTTGTTGGCAATCCTGAAGGTGTCCAGCAGGCTTGTGTTTTCATCAATCAGAGTGAGCACCTTCTGGTTAGGCAGACAGATCACGCCATCGGCGCAGGACTTAAGCTCCGCCAGACCGGCCTGCGCCAAGCGCTGCCGGCTGCCACCTTCACACCCGAAGGGCGTCGTCACAAACCCGAGCGCCAGGGCGCCCGTCTCTTTCGCCGCGCGCGCCAGGACCGGGCTGATGCCCGTGCCAGCGCCGCCTCCCAGGCCGGCGAGGATGAAAACAACATCCGCTCCATCGCATAGCGACTTGAGCTTCGGCAACTGTTCCTCGGCCAGCGCGCGGCCTCGGTCCGGGTCGCCGCCGGTGCCCAACCCGCGCAGGAACTGTGCTTCCAAGTGGACCTTTTCCGAAGCGGAGGAGGCCACGGCCGATTGCGCATCCGTCTCCACGGCCGCAAAGCCCACGCCGGGCAGGCCGCTTTTGAGCATAAGTTCCATTACATTGATGCCCGCGCCGCCGACGCCAAGCAGCTTAACCGAGATGTTCTTCTTTGGCGTTTCCACAACCGCTTCATTCTGTGAATTCGTGTTCATGGGCAGGGTAAGGATGCTGTTGGCTGTCAAGGACGGTGGTCAAACTCGCCGGAAGAGCTGGCCCAGGGTGCTCTTGATGCCGTCGCTCAGGGAGGCTTTGGACGCGCGCTTGCGCTGTTGAAACGAGCCGAATTTAACCAGCCCGATGGCGGTGGCGAATTCCGGCTGGTCGAGGGCCGACTTCAGTCCGCTGATCGAATTGGTCTTGCCGAGAGAGACGGGCATCTGCAGGACCTGCTCGGCGAGCTTGGCGATCTGAGGGATGTGTGCTCCGCCGCCGCAGAGGAACACCCCCGCGCGAAGGTAATCCAGCGCGTCGGCCTGTTCGATGCCCTGGCTGACAAGCTGGAAGATTTCTTCGAGCCGCAGCGACATGATGCGCCGCAGATGCTCGAGGTTGACGGTCTTAACCGGCAGGCCGAGTTCGTTGGAGATCGTAATTGACTGGCCCTTGGCGGGTTCGTCGAGGAGGCCGGCGCCGTGTTCGATCTTGAGCTGCTCGGCACGGCTGAGCGGCACCTTCAAACCATAGGCCAGATCGTTGGACACATGATCGCCGCCGACCGCGAGGACGCCGGTGTGCTTGATGATGCCGTTGGCATAAACGACATAGTCCGTCGTGCCGCCGCCGATGTCGATGACGAGGGAACCGAGTTCTTTCTGTTCGTTCGTGAGCAGCGCGAGTGAGGAAGCGAGGCCGTTGAACACGATGTCGTCCACTTCCAGTTGCAGCCCCTTGACCGTGCGAATCGCGTTCTGCAGCCGATTCAGATTCCCATGCACGACATGCACGTCCACCTCGATGCGCGAGCCGAGCATTCCCACCGGGTTGGTGATGCCGTCCTGCCCGTCCACCAGAAAGTGCTGGCGGATAGCGTGGATGACGTGATTCTGAGCGGGCAGGTTAATCGTTTTGGCATTCTTGATAACGTCCTGCACATCCTCTTCCGAAATCTCGCGGTCGGCGGATACGACGGGATGCACGCCGCGATTGTTGAAGCCGCGCAAGTGGCTGCCGGTCACGCCGAGGTAGACGCTGCGGATTTCGACATCGGCCATTTGCTCCGCTTCAACAATGGCGTGGCGCACGTCTTCTTCGGCCAACGGTGCATCGGCGATTTCGCCCTTGCGCACGCCGCGTGAGCGCGACTGGCCGAGACCGACGATATTCAGCGCGCCGTCAGCAGCGAGATCGCCGACCACAGCGCAGACTTTGGATGTGCCGATTTCGAGTCCTACGATGATCGAAGAGGCATTAAACATATTTCTTTCTGAGACGTAAGATCTTGGGCGGCCTCGGAGTCACAGGGGGCAAGGCGCTGGAGTCGATCCAGCGCGCGGGGACATTGTTGGTAACCGCGAGATCGAGTGAGGCAACGGCCTTGCTCATCTTCTGGCCAAGGTCAAATATGTCATGCCACCGGCGGAGTTGCGACTCCGGGTCCGCCAAGCCAAAAGTCACCTCGCTCCCCTGCCCTGTCTTCACAACCAGAACTGCCGCGCACGACACATCAATGCGCCTCAGGTCAGCCAACCCAGCCATCGGCGACTGGTCGAAGGCCATGATCAGTTGCAGGGCAGCCTGGACCTGAGGGGCCACGATGCGCCGGCCAGGCTGGAGCTCGCTGGGGTTGATGCCAGCAATCGCGGGTAGCGAATCGATCGGCTGATTGAGTGGTGTGGCACGCTGCCGCGGGTCCAGCGGCAACATGACGTAACCGTCCGCGTCCAGTTGATAAACGGATGACTCGACCCCCCCGTTCGGACGCGGCCGATAGACATTAACTTGTGCTACCGGCTCACGTTCTGTGATCCGAATTTGCAGGGTGCGGGGAAGGATCTTTACCACCGAGACGGACTGGACGAGGGGAACCAACCTGAGGTCTCGCTCGACGCGCGCGAGATCGAGCGCCAGCAGATTCTCATCGGGCTTGACTCCCGCCCAACGGCGAAGTTGGTCCACCGAGATAATGCCGTCGGTTTGCACGTCAATGTCCTGGATGGCGAACGCTTTGTTCTCATAGACACCCCGCCGAAGGACCCATCCGCCGGCGCGATAAAGCAGATATGCGCCAAAGATGGTTGCAAAGACGGCACCCAGGCTGATCGCTCCCATGCGCGCACGCGCGGCGCGGATCTGGCTGGAACGCAGCTTCACGTCCAGTACCTGCTCGCGGCCAAGTCGCCGGTTCTTTGGTTTACGTTTGAACCACATTCTTCCTTCGTTTCAGCGCCAAGCAGACCATGCGCTGACAAAGTTCCGGGTAGCTGATTCCCGCCGCCGCCGCCGCTTTCGGCAACAAACTGGTTTCGGTCATGCCCGGCAGCGTGTTGACTTCCAACACCACGGGTTCACCGCTCGGCCGTATGATGACATCCACCCTCGAATAATCACGACCGCCAATCGCTTTAAAGGCAGCCAAGCCTGCGGCCTGAACGCGCGCAGTCGTCGCATCGTCGAATGGGGCAGGGCATAAGTACTCCGTTGCGCCGGCGGTGTACTTAGTCTGGTAGTCATAAATGCCCGTTTTGGGCCGGACTTCCACCAGCGGCAGCGGTTCATCGGCGAGGATCCCGACGGTGCATTCGCGGCCGAGAATCTTCTCTTCCATTAGAACCAGTGAATCGTGGCGCATTGCTTCGGTGAGTGCTTTACCCCAATCGGAGACGCGCTCGACGAATTGCAGGCCGACACTGGAGCCTTGGCGGGCGGGCTTTACAACGACGGGCGGATCCCATCCCATCGGCCAGCTTGCGGAGGGCGAATCGACGAGCAAGAAGCGCGCGGTCGGAACACCCGCCGCCACACAACGCTGCTTAGTTAGGAACTTGTCAAACCCGATCCGGCTCGCCTCCGAATCGCACCCTGTGTAGATCACACCCAATTCGTCCAACCGCCGCTGGACCGTGCCGTCCTCGCCGTAAGTTCCGTGCAGCGCGAGGAAGACGACGTCCGTGCCTTTTGGCAGCTTCCATTTCTCATTCCTCGGATCGACTTCGTAAACCTGGTGGCCGACCGAGCGGAGCGCCTTGACCACCTCCGCGCCGGAGCGCAAAGAGACTTCACGTTCAGCACTCGGCCCGCCGAGCATCACAGTGATATTGAGTTTCTCAGCCGCAAGGTTCATTCGCCAACGATTTCGACTTCCGTTTCCAAATTGATTCCGCGCTCGGCCTGGGCGCGGCGCCTAATGACCTCGATCAAGTCCAAGATGTCCCGTGCGGTGGCCGCGCCGGTGTTCACAATGAAGTTGCCGTGCTCGGCAGAGACGACGGCTCCCCCGACGCGTGTGCCTTTCAAGCCAAGCTCGTCGATCAGTCTGCCGGCGGGAATCGAGGCCGGGTTCTTGAATATGCACCCGGCGCTGGGTGCCGCAGGCTGCGAGTTCCAACGTTTCCGGCTGTACTCGTTCATGCGCTGCTCGATGGTCTCGCGTGAGCCGGGTTGGCCGACCAGCACCGCCGCCAGGGCGATGTGCGTCTTCAAGGCTGGACAACTACGATAGGCACCCGCCAGATCCTGGGCGGTTCGTTCATGAACGGTCCCGTCGAAACCCATCAGGCGAACGGACTCAAGCACGTCGAACATCGTGCAGCCCATCGCCCCGGCGTTCATGCGCAAGGCACCGCCGACACTGCCGGGGATGCCTTCCAGGAACTCCAGTCGAGCCAGACTGTTTCGCTTGGCTTCGACCGCAACCGCCTTCAGTTTCGCGCCTGCGCCGCAACGCAGACGCTCGCCCGCCACTTCGATCCGGCTGAAATGGGCGTTAGCCAGATGAACAACCACGCCACGAAAACCGCTGTCCTTCACCAAGAGATTCGAGCCGCGACCGAGAACCAAGAACCGCAAGCCGCGCTCCTGGCAACCAGCCAGGACTGCCGCCAAATCCTGTTCCGAGGCAGGTTCAACAAAAACATCCGCCAGCCCGCCAACCCGCAAGGTCGTGTGTTTGGCCAGCGATTCGTCGCGGCGAATCACCGTTGCGGGGGAAACGCGCTGCGCCAGCCCCGCCACTTCCGTCCGGTCCGACTGCGTCTTCTCCAAAATGACATTGTGCGGAGTCAAGCGACTCTCCCTTCCGGTAGTGCTGTCGCACAACCAACTGTATCGCGGAGCTGCATTCGGCCAGCCTGTGACAGTAGCAAAGGCATTGAATTGCTTCCGGTGTCCGCGGTCCGGAAGCTCGGTGAGGCGGCCAGAGCCGAACCGGCGCAACAATCTTTGCGCGCCCCGGCTCCCGTGTGCACTAACATCGCTTCAGCAATCTGCTCTGCCGCGTGCGGCGCGTGCCATTGCGCCAAAGCGCTCCCCATCTTCTCACGCACAGATGGTTTCTCAATCAGTTCCAACATCAATCGGGCGAGCGTTTCGGGGGTTGCACTTTTCTGTTCCAGCAAGCGGGCCGCGCCAGTGGCTTCGAAAGCGCGGGCGTTGTGGAATTGGTGATTGTCAGTGGCAGCCGGAAAAGGAACTAGCACAGCCGGCACGCGCATGGCCGCGAGTTCGGCGAGCGAAGAAGCGCCTGCGCGACAGAGGGCGGCGGTAGCGGCGCCCATCGCCAACGCCATATCGGCAAAGAACGGACGCACGATCGCCCTCAGCCTCGACGCCGCGTAAGCCTGGGTCACTTTCTCGGTGTCACCGGAGCCGGTCAGATGGAGCCACTGCAAATCCGGAGCGCGGCTTGCGAGCAAAGGCAAGGATTGCAGCACGAGCTCGTTGATCCCGCCGGCACCCTGGCTGCCACCCATCACAAGCACGACGGGCCTCGTTGGATTAAGACCCAATCCAACCCTGCATCCCGCCGCTTCGCGGACCTGAAAACATGGGCGTACCGGCGTGCCGGTAATCGTCACGTTGCGATTGCGCAAGAGGCCAGCAGCCGTGGGGAAGCCGACAAACACGCACTGCACGACCCGTGACAGCCAGCGATTAGCGCGGCCCGGAACCGTATTTGACTCATGAAGGAACGTGCGTGCGCCGGCCCGCTTCGCCGCCAAAATCGGCGGCGCACCTGTGAAGCCTCCCATCGCCAAGGCGGCCTGTGGGGGGCGCTGTTTGAACAACCTCGCCGCCGCACGGTAGGACTGGATGAATCCGCGAATGAAAGCGAGTTCGCCGCCGCGTTTCAAACCGACCGCCGGCAGCGTGACGATCTCCATGCCGAAGAGGCCTTTCACGGCTTGCTGATCCACTTCCTTTGGAGAGATAAGCAGCATTGCTTCGCAACCGCGCTGCACAAGCTGATCGGCCACCGCCAGTCCGGGAAAGAGATGCCCGCCCGTCCCACCGCAGGCGATGGCGACTCGGAGAGGTGGTTTGTGTCGGGCGGTCATGTTTGTGGTTGTGGCGGCCGCGCGAACGGATTCGCTACGTCCGCTTCCGTCGCTAGGGTCCGCATGCCGTCGTCGCTCTCGCGCGCTTGCCGCGCGATGTTAAGCAGGAGTCCGACACTCGCGAGCATGGCCAGCAAGTTCGAGCCACCGTAGCTGATGAATGGCAATGGCAGGCCCTTGTTCGGCAAAGCGCTGGTGACCACGCCAATGTTTATGAAAGCCTGCAAGCCAATCAGAAATGTAATCCCTGCGCCAAGCAACAACCCAAACGTGTCGCGCGCGTTCATCGCGATGAAAGTCCCGCAAAAAACAATTGCTATGAACGCCACGATGACCAATGCGGTCGCGACCAGCCCAAGTTCCTCCCCGATGATGGAGAAGATAAAGTCCGTGTGGTGTTCTGGCACAAAGCCCAATTTCTGGCGACCATCACCCAGGCCCTTGCCAGTGAGGCCACCGCTGCCAAGCGCAACCATCGCCTCGTAAGCCTGGTGCCCTTTGTTCCGCTTGGTTTCCTCCAGGTGTAGCCAAGAATAAATGCGCTCGGAACGCATCGGGTTGTGATAGATGAACACTCCGACTCCGACTGCAACGGCGAGGACTGGCGGCAGGAAATACTTCAGACGAATGCCTGCGATGAGCAGCAAGACACCGCTCACCGTCGCCAGCACCAAAGCGTTACCAACGTCCGGTTCTTTGAAAATGAGCCCTACCGTTAACCCGATCAGGAGGCCCGGAATGAGAATTCCCCGTTTCCACAGTGGCATCTGGCGTTGGAAGTGTTCTCCGTACCATGCCAGAGCAATAATCAGCGCTACTTTTGCAAATTCCGAAGGCTGGAGGCTCATGCCGCCAAATTTGAACCAGCGCCGGGCACCATGAATACTGCTGGAAAACAAGACCAACGCCAGCATTAACACGGCAATCCCCAGCGGCACCCACCAAATCCTCTTGAGATGGCGGAAATCCACCAGCGTTGTCACCACGGCAGCGGCCAAGCCGAGCACGCACCAAACGAGCTGCATCGCCAGATAATGCGCGCCGACCTGCGCCATGCCCATGCTCGAGCTGTAAAGCATCACCATCCCCAGCGCCAGCAGGGCAGCGACGCAGAAAACCAACATGGTGACGGCCACTTTCATTTGCCGGAATTTGCAGCAGATGCCGGACTGAGCTCACCCAGCGCCCGGGAACATCCCTACCGTCCAGGTGATGTGCTCGGGGCCGATACGGGCGGAGTCGTCGGTGCGGGTTCCACCGGCGCAACGGGAACAGCTCCCGCGGCTGAAGCCTTTGCAGGGATCTTCAGCTTCTGCCCGACTTTGATACTGTCGGTCTTCAGACTGTTCGCCGAGCGCAGTGCCTTGACAGTCGTGCCGAACTGCGCGGCGATCTTGGTCAGATTGTCGCCTGATTTCACGGCATAAGTTTGCTCACCACCCGCGCTAGCGCTTTCAACGGGTGCCGTTCCAGTCACGGTGGGCGCGGTTGGGGCAGCGGGTGCGGGGATGTGGATCTTTTGACCGATCTTTAGTTTTGTCGGCTGCACACCGGGGTTCGCGTCGGCGATGGCTTTGGCGGAAACGTGAAACTTCGTGGCAAGCGTGCTGAAGTTGTCTCCTTTGGCGATGGCGTATTCGGTCGCGCCAGCAGGCACAACCGGCGGCGCGACGGGCTCGACCGGCACCGGAGCTGTGACCACAACTGGCGGGGCGCTGGTCGTGACCGGTGGATTGGTCGTCTCCACAAACGCCGGAGGTGTATTGCTCGTCGTGGTCTCGGTCGCTGTGACTGGCTCCTTCGATTGTCCGCAGCCTTGCATGAGCAAGGCCATCAAACCGATGCCATGAATGGCGAGGACAAAAAAGACGGCGATCTTCACGCGGGCACGGCCCTTGTTCGTCTGCTCCGAAGGGGAGCCCTGTTGAATGAGTGGGTTTTGGTTGTTCATTTTCAAATGGCACTATTGCGTCTGTTGTTTGAGGCGTTGGTTGAATTTGTTCGCTTCGCTCCTGTGCTTTGCCTCAAAAAAACCCCGGAGCAAACTTTTGACATTCCGCGCTTCACTGCTGAGCTGTAACTGTTTTACCATTTATGTTGTGGTGGCCGCCGCGGACACCCCTACCTATTGATTTGACTGCCTGGCAAAAGACTTCACCGCGATGTTGATGGTTTCGAAACTGATCCCAGCTCGAACGAGCCGGTGCAAGCAAAACTACGTCGCCTGAAGTCGCATTTCTCGCCGCTTCTGCCACTGCTTCTACCAGCGAATCCGCGCCGGTGCAAGGAGTAAAAAGACCCCGTGCGGAAGGAATTCGCTCTCCACCCTCGCTCACCAGGAATGCCCGTTTGGCACGCTTTGACGGCAGAAGGCCGGCGTATAAAAGTGATCACCTTGATTAACACGGGCAAGCTTAGTTCGCGCAACCGGGTCAAGGCCTCGCCCTGCACGTTGGCCCAATCGAGGGCATGTTGATTGCGGAACAAGCGGGGGTTGGCACGCGCGTAAGCTTCTACGCCGCCGAAACGAGCCAGACCAACAGGAGCCAAGGTTGTCCGGATGGTAACCGACGGCCGGAGGATACCAATTCTCATTACGGTCAAAGCCCTGGGAAAACAGGTTGTTTCCGCGCCCCTTGGGTTTTGAAATGGCCTGACTATTTGGCTTTGGGGTGGCTTTGGGGTGGCTTTAGAGTGGCTTTGGGGTGGCTTTAGGGTGGCTTTAGGGTGGCTTTGGGGTCGCAATCGGTTGACTATCAGTTGGCTTTGAGGTGGCTTTGGGGTGGCTTTAGGGTGGCTCTGGGTGGCTTCCAAAGCCTGACGGCCCAGTTCCAATCCATTGATTCGCGACGCCTTGCGCCGCTGCATATTCTCCAGTTCCAACATATTATCGGATCTTTAAAGTGCTCAACGCCACGACCGCACAGAGCAACCCCAAAATATAGAATCGCATCACGACTTGCGATTCATACCAACCTTTCTTCTCGAAATGATGGTGGAGCGGAGCCATCAGGAAGAGGCGCACGCCGGTGCCATACCGCCGTTTCGTATAGCGATACCAGCCGGTTTGAAGAATCACTGAAACCGCTTCCAACACGAAGACGCCGCCCGCGATCACCAGCACCAGCGGTTGATGGATCAGGACCGCAACAATGCCCAGCGCGCCGCCTAGTGGCAGGGAACCGGTGTCGCCCATGAAGACCTGCGCGGGATGGCAGTTATACCAAAGGAATCCCAGTCCGGCGCCAATCATCGCCGCGCAAAACACCGTCAGCTCCCCTGCTCCCACCACATGCGGAATCTGCAAATACGCCGAAGCACCCTTGTGCTCTGCGAGGTAGGTCAAAATGAGGAAAACAAAAGAAACGATGAGAGTGCAGCCGATTGCCAGACCGTCGAGGCCATCGGTTAAGTTGACGGCATTCGAAGCGCCTACGACGGTCAGCAACGTCAAGACCAGGCCGACAACACCAGCGCCAGTCAGGACCGGATACTTGTAAAAGGGCACCATGAACTCTGTAATGAGCGTTCGCGTGGATGGCATAAACCACAAATACAGCCCAATGAACAATGCCAGCGCGGCTTGCACGCTGAGCTTGATGTACGATCTGGCGCCCCCGCCGCTCTGCTGGCTGATCTTGGCGTAATCGTCATAAAACCCCAGCCCGCTCAGAACGACGACCGACAGTAAGGTCAGTTGCACTAGCGTGTTCCATTGCGCCCAAAGCAGCGTCGTCAGGTTCAACACCACGACTATCAAAATGCCTCCCATCGTCGGAGTGCCCCTCTTGCTCAAGATCCGCGCCGCCAGGCCGCCCCCGGCTTCCGCTTTGTCCGCATACTCCTGGCCGCATTTCAACTGCTTAAGCCAGGCGATCACTCTCGGCCCCAGCCACCAGCTCAAGACCAGCGCCGTCAAGGCTGCCCCAGCGCTACGAATGGTAATGTACCGAAAGAGCCGCAACGGGGACAAGGTGTCGGCCCACTCGGTCCCCTTCGACCATTTCAGCAAATAATCGCTCAAATAGTAGAACATTCAGTCTCTTCTGGCCTCTCCGGATCGTAATATTTCCCCAATCCGTTCCAGTCGCGTGACGCGTGAGGCCTTCAATAACACCACGTCACCGCTCTTAACAAAACTCTTCACCGCGGCAGCGGCGGTGTCCACATCCGCAAATTCAAAGACCCGGTTCAAATCCGCGCCTCGCGCCCCGCGCGCCATTGCTGACGCCATTTTCCCTACGGCAAACAACTGGCCAACACCCAACTCCGCCGCCCGCCGGCCGATCTCTTCGTGCGCCGCCTCGCTATGGGCTCCCAGTTCAGCCATGTCCCCCAGCACGGCCACCCGCCGTCCTTTGCAGGGCAGCTCCCGCAACGTCTGCAACGCCGCACCTACCGAATCCGCGTTCGCGTTGTAAGCATCGTCGACCACGCGCACGCCGTCGTGTTCCCAAAGCTCCAGCCGCATCTTCGGCGGTCTGCATTCGGCGAGGCCCCGAACGATTTCCGTGCGGTTCAATCCCAGCTCCATCCCGACCGCTATGGCGAACAGCGCGTTCACTACTTGATGGCGGCCCAGCAAATGGATCCGGTACTCGCCCGCAAACTCCGCTTTCGGCCCATCCACCTGGAACCTCACACCCTGATTGTCGAGACGCAGACCTCGCGCGCGCCAGTCGTTGGTTGCCGCAAATCCTACCCGCACCACCGCCGCGCGCGCGCGCGCAGCGGTGCGCCCGGCCCATTCATCATCCCCGTTCACAAAGAGCTTGCCGTTCGCCGGCAACAGCTCAGCCAGCCACCCTTCCTCCCGAGCCACGCCCGCCACGTCGCCGAAATACTCCAAATGTTCGCGGCCGATGCAGGTGATGACGCCGTAGTTCGGGCGCATCATCTTCAGCAGTGGCGCCAGCTCCCCCGGATGGTTGGTCCCCGCTTCCAGCACTGCCGCCTGATGTGATTGCTCCAGCCGCAACAACGTCAACGGCACACCGATGTCGTTGTTGAAACTGGCCTCGCTCCAGAGCGTGGCGACCTTTTGCCGCAACACTGACGCTACCAATTCCTTCGTGGTGGTCTTGCCGTTTGAACCGCCGACCGCCACGAGCGGCAACGCAAAATCTTCACGATACGCCGAGGCCAATTGGCCAAGGGCCTTCCGGCTATCCTCGACAGCGATCATCGCGCAACCGCCCCAATCCTTCGGTATCCGCTTTCGCTCAACTAGGACAGCGAGCGCTCCGTTCTCGGCGGCTTGTCGCAGGAAATCGTGGCCGTCGAACCGCCCGCCCGGCAATGCAATGAACAAATCGCCCGCTTGCACCCGGCGCGAATCCGTGCCCACACGATGGGCGCATGTTTCCGGCGAACCACTTAATAGTTCGCCGGCGCAGGCGGTTGCGATAAACTCTAATGATCGAGCTTCCATCCAGCCCTCCAACCCGTCCTTCGGCGGCTTTCCTCGACAGCCAAATCAACTCAGTGTCTGGGCAACCTCGACCCGCATCGGGCGGCCCGAGACGGCCAGCATTGGCTTCCGGCCATCGAGCACTTCCAACGCAATCGCGTTCGCCGGGGCGGCTGCACCGGCGGACGGCCTCTCCTGGCGTGTTGGCCTGGCGTGTGCGCGGCCCTCGTTGCCGATAGCCGCCACAAAGAGATGGTGGGAGATCAACGGTAGCGAATTCATGTTATCCTTTCATTGTTGGGTAGTCTTCACTGCGATCGTGCGGATGCGGTTCTTACGCTACGGCCATCGAGGGCCGTGGCCGCTGGACCAGACACGGGCGCCGCCTCGCCGTCTTCTGGCCGAATATTCAGGTAATTAGCCGCCGCCTCGGCAATTTGTTTGAAGACCGGTGCGGCGATTTCTCCGCCGTAATAGCCATCCTCGCGTTTCGGCTCATCCATCACCACAGATATGCATAGCTCGGGGTTGTCTGCAGGGAAGAAGCCGATGAACGAGGCGAAGTACTTGCCCTTGAGGTAGCCCGCAGGGCCGCCGGACTTTTCCGCCGTGCCGGTCTTGCCGGCCACTGTGTAATGCGCCAACGCCGCCTTGGACGCGGTGCCTTCCGGCGAGACCACGGACTTGAGCGCGGTCACCATCTGCTCGGCGGCCGCCTCGCTGATCACTCGCCGCACGCGCTGCGGAGAGTACTTCTCAAACACGACATGGTCGCTGTCCTCCAACCGGTGTACAAGCATCGGCCGCATCAGCACCCCTTTGTTGGCGATGGCGCACATCGCCATCATCATTTGCAGGCTCGTCACCGCGATGCCCTGGCCCATGGGAATTCGAGAGAGCGATACCTTGCTCCACTTCTTTACTGGATGCACGATCCCGCCGACTTCGCCGTGAAGCTGCAGCCCGGTCGGCGTTCCGAAGCCATAGTCACGGATGTACTCGTAGAGCCGGTTTTCTCCCATTTTAATGCCGATCTTCGCGGCGCCGATGTTTGAGGACTTGGTGATGATACTTTCCACCGAAAGCGTCCCATAAGATCGGTGGTCGTGGAGCGGCTGGCCCGCGAAATAGAAATGACCGTGCTCGCAATCAAAAGTGTCGCTCAGCCGCACCACCCCGTCGTTGAGCGCACCGGAGACGACCACTATCTTAAAGGTGGACCCAGGCTCTGCCACGTCGGCAATCACCCGGTTGCGCCGCGCGTCCGCCGATGCCTTGTCAAGATGGTTAGGATCGAAGTTTGGCAGGGTGGCCATCGCCAGAATCTCCCCGGTGCGCGGACGCGCCACGATTCCTGAAATGCTCAAGGGCGAGTGTTTCTCCTTCGCCTCAGCCAGGGCGGACTCGACAATGTTCTGCACCACCGAATCTATGGTCAGCACTACATTCAAACCGTCACGCGGTTCCACATCCTGTTCCCGCATGCGAACCAGTTCTCGTCCGGGCCGGTCGGTTTCCGTCACCCGCCAGCCGCGCACGCCGGCCAGCTTGGCGTCGAAGCTCCGCTCGATGCCGTCTTTGCCCGAAGTTTCCAGCAGCCGTCGGCCGTCGAGTTCTCGCTCGTCCATCCCGACATATCCCAAAACGTGCGCTGCCAGGGCTTGGTTCGGATATACCCGTAATTGGTCGTCCAGCGGCTCGACCTTGATCGCCCCCCGCCGGAGGTCGCGGTAGAACTCTCGTTCGCGCCGCGGCAAGTTCTTCTCGTCCAACCCGAACGTGAGATTGGTCATCGCCATCTGGATCTTCTGCCAGGTTTCAACCTGGACTTTACGCTTAAGCACCACATAAGAATTGGTGGTCATGGTGCCATTCGTGTTTCGCGTCACGCGTGGCGTCAATCTCTGCTGCAACTCGCCTTCGCTCATTTGCAGCAGAGGCGCCACGGCGCGAGCCACTTCCGCCTGGCGATTGCCAATCAGCGCCGGATCAGCGAAAACGGTCTTCACGAAAGCGCTGGTTGCCAACAGGTTGCCTTTCGCATCGAGAATGTCGCCCCGGCGCGGTTCCAGCAGGAATTCCTTGTGTGTGTTACCCCGCGCCTTGTCGCTCAATTCCTTATTGCGCAGCAACTGCAGATCGACGAGCCGGTATCCCAGCCCAGCAAAAGCTACCACCAGCAGCAGCGCCAGTAGCACCAATCTTCGATATTGCAATTGTTTCGCCATGTTAACCCGTCCGACCCGTCCAGCTCTATTGACTCATCTCGCCTCTTTAAAATCGCCGGCCGCCCGCGTCGATCGGTTCCTCATCCGACGGCGTCGCGGGCGGCGGCAAAATCTCATTTAACCCTTCGGCTCCATCGCCGTTTCGCGCGGCGCGGCGTATTGCCGTCCACGCTCCCGCCGGGGCAAATCGCGCGCCGGCTCTGTCCGCCGCCACACCTGCGTCTGCTGGGGCGGCCCCAGACCCAGGCCCAAGTCTTGAATCCGTTTTTGCAGGAAGGGCGGCGAGCGCATTATCGCCAATTGGTTTTTCAGCTTCTTGCTTTGGTCCTCCAGGTCGGCCAGACGAAGTTCGCGCTTTTTCTTCTGCTGACCGAGCTGGGCTATTTGGTCTTTCTGCCAGACATAGCCGACCCCAGACCCGCCAATCAGCAGACACAGTAGAAACGCCTTCAGCGCCGGCCCGAACCGGCTTGCCGCCGATTGATATTTTCGATTTCGCGCCATATCATCCTGAGATACTCGTTCGTTATTAATAACCATCACCCATCATCCAGCTTCTCCATCACCCGCATCTGCGCGCTGCGGCTGCGCGGGTTTGCCATAACTTCCGCCGCGCCCGGATGGAGCGCTTTGCGCTGCAGCCACTTCAGCTCAGGCGCGCGCGGCCGGCGCAACTCCGGAATATCCAATCCTCCGGTGAATGTGTAATCCCGCGCCCGCGCGCGCCCGAAATCCTTCACGATCCGATCCTCCAGTGAATGAAAGGTGATCACCACCAGTCGTCCGCCGGGCTTCAGAATCTTCAACGCCCCTGCCAGGCCCGTTTGCAAAGAACCAATCTCGTCATTCACGACCATCCGAACTGCCTGAAACACCTTTGTCGCCGGATGCGTCTTTCTGCCGCGGCGTGGCGACAAACGCTCGATCAGCTCCGCCAACTGCCGCGTCGTCTCAAAACGGCGGCGTTCGCGCTCCTGCGCTATTGCACGCGCAAACCGCCGCGCATCCCGCTCGCCGCCCAATTCCCAAAGGGCTCTCGCGAGCTCTTCCACACTCGCCTCGTTCACTAGGCGGGCTGCCGTCAGCCCCTGCCGCCGGTCCATCCGCATGTCCAGCGGGCCGTCCTGCTGAAAGCTGAAACCGCGCTCAGCTTCGTCGAGTTGCGGGGAGCTGACACCTAAGTCCAGCAGTACCCCGTCACAACTGCCTGGCGGCACCCAACCCGCCAATTCCGCAAAGTTCCCCTGGCGGATTTCATATCGGCCTGAGAAGTCCGCCAGCTTCCCTTCCGCCGCTTCAACGGCCTCGCCATCGCGATCGCACCCGTACAATCGTCCACTCGGTGAACTCGCGGCCAATATGGCTGCCGCGTGTCCAGCCCCACCGGCAGTCCCGTCCACGTACCGACCGCCGGGCTGCGGCCTCAGCGCGGCCACCACTTCGGCTACCATCACTGGGCTGTGCTCGAATTTTGGCACCCTTCATCGGTCCTTATCAGATCAAGTCCTGCCAGCGCCAAGAACCCTCGCCGTCGCGCGCCCCCACGCGCTTTCCGTGCCTGCGGCACCTTCGGTCGTTCGCATTACCGGGGCTGTCGGCGGTTTGGCCGGAATAACTTCCAGGTCCGCATCGCTCAGATCATTTCGCACCACTTTGATCCTGTCTAACGACAACTCCCCTTGCACCGGTGGCTTTGTAAACCGAGGGATGGCTGGATTCGTCGCCTTGCGGCGCCGTTTGGTAAAGATCCCAACCAGTTTCATCTTCCACCCGGCCAGGAGCGCCGTGATCCGGCGCGGTAACCCCTCCCCAAATCTCTGAGGACTGCAACTGGCGGCCTTTGCCACCCCCTGGGGTCCGCGTCGAGGCGCCGCCTCGGACTCCCCGCGCAAAGCCGGGGAGCGGCGCATTTCTTGCGGCACGCTCGTTGGTCTGTGATCCTCCGGAGAGCTTGGTCCCATTTGGGCTGGCCCCGCTTTTCCCCTGCTGCTAAATGGATTTCTCCCGGCGCCGAACTGGGGGAGCAGCCTTTGGCTGGTCACCCGGTAACGGGTCTCCGCGTCACTCATTCCTACCAGACTCTTGCCGGCAGCCAGTAATCTGAGCAGCCTCATAAATCACTCCATCAATTTAAACGCTTCCTGTGCCATGATCGCGTCTGACGCCTTCACTTGCTCGTAACGCGCAGGACTCCAAATCTCAAACCGGTCGAGCAAGCCGACCAGCACCGCTTCCTCGCTGATTCCTGCATCCCTCCCCATCTTCTCCGGCAGACAGATCCGCCCGGCCTTGTCGAGGGTTACCTGCACAGACTCGCTGCCGATGAACCGCTTCAAAACGACCTTGTTCGAATCGCTGTTCGGCATCGCGTCAACCTCTCGCATCAGCTTCACCAACTGTTGCGGCGGCAAAACGCGAAGACACGGGCCTTCCTTCGCTTTGGGCCAAAGCACCAGAGTCAACTCCGTGCCCGGCTTGGACGGGCGCCACTTGGCCGGTATCTGGACGCGCCGCTTCGCGTCCACTCCATGCCGATAAAGCGAGTTGTAACACTTCGGCTCAGTTGTTTCGTCTATATCCATTCTTATTCACAGTGGAACAGCCCAGCTATACTGCCCCACAACGCCCCACTTTTACCCACTCTCCCCCACCACGTCAATAGCATTCAGCAGATTTTATTCAAAAGTTATTCACATTTCCTGGGGGCTCTGAATATTCAATGGGAACTCGCCAAAAGCCTGGAAACATTGGCCGTGCTGGGATCCCTCGACTCCGGAGCCAGAATCTCAGCGGGCGCCATAGCGCTGGCGCAAGCGTTGTTGCGATCGCGCTTGACCTCAGAAACGGAGATTTCGCCCCAGGAACTCTCAGTTACGCACGAACGCATGAGGGCTGTGGTAGCGCTTGTTCGCCTGGCATATTGGACTTGGCTGAAAACATCGTATTGTGGGATTAGGATGTCCTGCCGACCTTCGAGTTCGGCCCCTCGACACGAATTGCACCCTTGTAACCCCTGCACTTTGGAACAATGCTTCGGCCACATGCGAACCGCGGATTTCGATTTCACACTGCCGTCGGAGTTGATCGCGCAGGCGCCATTGCCTCAGCGCGACCAATCTCGCTTGCTCGTGTTGCATCGCTTCTCGGGTCAGGTCGAGCATCGCCGGTTCTGTAACCTCGCGGAGTACTTGCAGTCCGGCGATCTGTTGGTCCTCAACAACTCACGCGTGATCCCGGCCCGCCTCCGCGGCATCAATGCGCACACGGGCGGACAGTTTGAGATTCTGTTGCTCGAAGAGAATGCGATCAACGATTGGTGGGTCATGCTGCGCCCGGGAAGACGGGCGCGCGCGGGGACGCAGATCATCTTCCGGGATGCGCAGGGCCAGCCAAGCCGCATGCACGCCACGGTGCTTGACAAAAACGAGGAAGGCCATCGGCGGCTGCGCTTCGAGGGCGCGCCCAACATCGCCGACCTGCTCGATGTCCTGGGCGAAGTCCCACTGCCTCCTTACATTTTGCGCGCCGACACGAGCCAAGTGGCACACGACCGCCAGCGATATCAGACCGTCTTCGCCCGGCCTCCCGGCTCGGTTGCGGCCCCGACCGCCGGATTGCATTTCACGGAATCACTGTTGGCGGAACTCTCCGCACGCGGCGTGCAGGTTCGCTTTCTGACGCTGCACGTTGGCCTGGGAACGTTTGCGCCGGTGAAGGCGGAGACCATTGCTGCGCACCCCATGCATGAAGAGCGTTACGAACTGACCGAGGATACCGCCCGTTCCATCAACGAAGCCAAATCTGAGGGCCGCCGCGTGATCGCCGTAGGCACCACCACCGTCCGCGTGCTGGAAGCCCTCGCCAGTCAAGCCGCTAATTCGGCACCCGCCGCAGTGACCGCCGGCACGGGCAAGACCCGAATCTTCATTCATCCCCCGTACGCGTTCAAAATCGCCGATGCCCTGCTGACCAATTTTCATCTGCCCCGCTCCACTCTTTTGATGCTGGTCAGCGCCTTCGCGGCTCCGAACGACACCCGGGGGCGCGACTTGATTCTGTCCACGTACGCCACGGCCATCCGCGAACGTTATCGCTTTTTCAGTTATGGCGATGCAATGCTCATCGCGTGAGTTTTTCGTGCACAGCCTGGAATACTGAGTTAGGGATATCCCGTGGGCTCCCAAGACTGACTTGAACTCAACACGAACAACAAAGACCTCAGGGCTTCCGTTCCTCCTGATCAACATGGCCATGACCGCTGATGGGAAGATCGCCAACGCCAATCGCGCCGTGTCCTCTTTCGGCAGCCGGCACGACCAGGCTCACTTGCTCCAACTGCGCGCGACCGCCGACGCCGTGATGGCAGGCGCGCGCACGACAGACTCAAATCCCATCACCCTGGGGCCCGGGCCGGCGAAATACCGCCGCCTGCGTGTACGGCGTGGCCTGGCCGAGTTTAACTTGCGCGTTATCGTGAGCCGGACGGGCACGGTGAACCCCGAGGCCGAGGTCTTCCAGCGCCGGTTCTCCCCGATCATCATTCTCACGACGCGCCAAGCGACCACAAGCCGGTTGAAGGAGCTGCGCGCCGTCGCAACGGAAGTTAAAATCTGCGGCGCCAAGGAAATCGACTTCCCCCGTGCCCTGCGCTGGCTGCGCCAGAAGTGGGGGGTTAGACGACTTCTCTGCGAAGGCGGCGGTGAACTGAATGACGCCTTGTTCCGCGCCGGCGTGCTGGACCAACTGCACCTCACCGTTTGTCCAAGGGTTTTCGGCGGCCGCACTGCCCCGACGATCGCAGACGGCCTGGGCGCTGGCAGCTTGGCGCAAGCGACGCAACTGGAACTCGTGTCTGCGCGACAGCGTGGAGATGAAATGTTCTTCGTGTATCGTGTGCTGAAGAAGGGATGGCTCAGATCTCACGCCGCGCGGAGCGGCAAAGCCCTGCTGCGTCGCTCTTTGCTTGAATAAGGAACGAGCGGCCTACAGAGTTCGCACGCATGAAGCCGGCAATTACGTTTCTCCTGCTGACGCTCCTAAGCGCGGAGGGAGCTGGGCGCCCGCTGAGCACGCCGCACGGAGCGGAGCTGGCGCCGGTTGCCCGCCAGGCCTACGTGCGGCTCTCCGATTGGGCCAAAGCCACTGGCTTTGAGATCAAGTGGCTCAAACAGGACGAGACGCTACAACTGAACAATCACTCGTCGAAAGTCATGCTGGCGGTAGATTCCCGCGAGGCCCAAGTCAATGGGGTCGCGGTCTGGCTCCTGTTCCCATTGGTCGTGCGCAACGGAGCGATTTGCCTGGCGCAGCTTGATGTGGACTTGACGCTACGCCCGCTGCTGTCCCCGCCGAAAGCCCGGCCGGGTGCCCGGATAAAAGCCATCTGTCTCGACCCGGGGCATGGCGGCAAAGACCCCGGCAACCGGGTTGGCTCGAACGAGGAGAAGCAATATGCCTTATTGCTGGCGCAGGAGCTGCGCACCCAACTGGCGCGGGCCGGATTCAAGGTCACGCTGACGCGCAGTATGGACGCGTTCGTCGAGCTGCCGACACGCCCTGAGCTGGCGAAGCGCCGGAGCGCGGACGTGTTTATCAGTCTGCACTTCAATGCCGCCGACAGCGGGCGCGCCTCCGTACAAGGGGCGGAGGTGTATTGCTTGACGCCAGCGGGTGCGAGCTCGACCAACGCGCGCGGGGAAGGCGCGAGCGCGGGCGGGTTTCCCGGCAACCGGCACAACGACCTGAACCTGTTCCTGGCCTACCAGATGCAGAAAGCGTTGACGCGGAACCTCGCAGTCGAGGACCGCGGAGTACGCCGCGCGCGGTTCGCGGTGTTGCGCGACGCGGTGATGCCGGCGGTGCTAATCGAGGCTGGCTTCATGTCGCATCCGGCGGAAGGACGCAAGATCTTTACTTCAACCTATCGGCAAAAGATGGCGCGAGCCATTGTTGAGGGCCTGCTCGCCTACAAGCGGGCAGTCGAGCCGACGACGTAAATCCGGCCAGGGGCATAAACCAGGTTCTAGCGATGAGCTTACCGGGCCATGGCCGCGTAGTAGCGCCGCCGATCCAGCCGGAAGAGCCTACGCGGCCGGAACTCCTCCCTAACCGCCGGCTTGTCATCCGCGCCCGGAGGCGTATGCTCGGAGATGTGAATGGAAAGTGGAGCAAGTGTTTGCCGTATGTCTTCATGCTGGTGGCGGCGCTGTCGCGCTGGCCGAAGCTATTCCCGCCCAATTTCAGCGCATTCTACGGGCTGGCCTTTTGCGCCGGAGCTTTCTTCCCAAGGAACGTGAAGTGGTGGCTGCCGCTGGGAACCCTGGTGGTGACGGACATCGCCCTGGACGTATTTTACTACCGTTCCGTTAGCGGGATGCAGTTGGTCAATTATCTGGCCTACGCGCTCATCATCCTGTTCGGCACGCGGTTCAATCACCGCTCGCGTTTCCTGGGGCTGCTGGCGGGCGGCATTGTGGGGGCGTTCCTGTTTTACCTGGTCACGAACACTGCATCATGGCTGTCCAACCCCGAGTACACGAAGGACCTGGCCGGGTGGATTAAGGCGCTAACGACAGGCACCGCTGGCTACCCCACCACCCTGCAATTCTTCCTCAACACGTTGATGAGCGGCGGCTTGTTCACCGGCCTGTTTGCCGGCGCCCTCAAGCTCAACGCGGCCGCTGAATCGGCCAAAGAGAAGGAACCCGAGGAGGAGCCGGCCGAAGCCCCGGAGGGCGAAGAGACGCCGGAAGAGGGGAAGGCGTGAGACGTGATCCGTGAAACGCGAACCCTGAAGCCCGCCACAGGCTGACCCTGAGCCGCCCCCGCACATCACGCATCACGCATCACGCATCACG
>Ga0182014_10002253_pt1 | contig 24459 bp, 19 predicted proteins | sample 612S2DmetaG_FD_120489 | JGI IMG/M metagenome (GOLD analysis project Ga0182014, IMG submission 120489) | Permafrost microbial communities from Stordalen Mire, Sweden - 612S2D metaG | ecosystem: Environmental > Terrestrial > Soil > Wetlands > Permafrost | place: Sweden: Stordalen | collected...
AGGCCACCGAGAACAAGGCGGCTGAGAACAAGGCCACCGAGAACAAGGCGGCCGAGAACAAGGCCACCGAGAACAAGGCGGCCGAGAACAAGGCCACCGAGAACAAGGCGGCTGAGAACAAGGCCACCGAGAATAAGGCGGCTGCGAACAAAGCCGCGGCAACTCGCACGAATGAGAATAAGGCGGCTGCGAACAATGCCGCTGCAACTCGCACGAATGAGAATAAGGCAGCCGCGCAAAGGGCGGCGAAGCCTGCTCCTAGTACTCCGACTGCAGCTCATCAGCAGCCACAGAAAACTCAGCATGCCCAGGCCGCACCTGAGAAAGCGGCGGCTCGGCCACAGACCGCTAAGGTGACTCCACCAAAGCCGAACCCTGAGACTCCGGCGCATGCAAAGGCCGCGCCTCAGAAGGCAGCTCCGCGTCCGGAGAACACACCACGCGCGGTAGCAGTGGCTCGACCCGAAAGTGCGCCTCATACTCCAGCCCCGGCCCATCAGGCTGCTGCTCGACAACAGGCTCCGGCGCATGCGGAGAGTGCTCCTAAGCCAGAGAAAGAATCTCGACCAGAAGAACGGAAACCCTAGCCAGCGAAACTGAAGCCAGCGGAACTGACGGCTTCCATAAAAACGGCTCGTAGTGTCCGCTACGAGCCGTGCGTTTTGGGCTTGCTCCTCTTCCGCGGGGCTAAGCGACTTCAATAATTCCTCACATGTGAGCAATCTTGCTCAGACGCAACAGGTGGGACATGTCATTCTTTATTCTCCTGAGTGTGTCGAAAGAGGGCGACGACCGCCAATTTGTAGCTCTCATTCTTAGGTCGCTGTGGCTCAGGTCCTAATCAGGACACGATCCAAAGAGACCACATCCAGCCGATAGGCGTTCGTCGTTGTGTGCATGCTGCGAACTCCAAAGGCACGATTCGACCCTAACGCTCTTGAACATGAAGGTCCGGCAACACCTCAGAACAGATTAAGAGGCTAGCCCGCAAAATATGAAAGGTCAAAAGTCATGCCGTTAATTCAACTCCTGGAAGTTCTCATTGTGGTAGGTGTTCTGCTGTGGCTGGTCAATCGCTTCATTCCGATGCAGTCATCCATCAAGTCAATTTTGAATGGAGTCGTGGTCATTGCCGTGGTGTTGTGGCTGCTAAACGTATTTGGACTGTTTCACTCCCTTTCCGCGATCCACATCGGGAAAGGGTGAGACCTGCTTAAGAGATCGCTTAGGGATGGTCTTTCGCCATCACGAGATCGAAACAACGTAACGGGCAGGAATCTGCCAAAGGAGATACATATGAAGATGAACCTTTTGTTAACAGTAGGAATCGCGCTGAGCTTGAGCGCGCTTGCGCAAGCCAATCCTCAAGCGGCAGTCGCCGTTGAACCCATGGCTCAGACGCCAACGTTCCGCGTGGTCGTAATCACCCGCACCACGCCAGCGGTCAACTACAGGCATCACAGCGGCGCCACCAAGGTGAATTTCGCGGGGACGGATCTCATGCCCTCAGCGAATGGTGAAGCGGAAGTGAACAGCAAGCGAGGAACCATAGAGGTGAAGGCGGAATTCGGCAATCTGCAGAGCCCCAAGACTTTCGGCAACGAATACTTGACCTACATCTTGTGGGCAATTTCGCCCGAGGGCCGCGCCGTGAACCTCGGCGAAGTGTTAGTAGGCGATGACCGCCGCAGCAAGCTGCACGTGACCACGGATCTTCAGGCTTTCGCCCTGATCGTCACTGCGGAACCTTATTATGCGGTGCGGCAACCCAGCAACGTGGTTGTGCTCGAAAATGTCATTCGCAAGGACACTAAGGGAACCGTCGAAACCGTGGATGCCAAGTATGAACTGATGGAGCGCGGCGGCTACATTCCAACCGGCTACAAGTTCGATCCCGTGGTTCTGAATGCCAAGCTGCCGTTGGAATTCTTTGAAGCGCGCAATGCGGTGCGCATCGCGAAGTCTGAAGGAGCCGAACAGTACGCCCCCGAAAGCTACCAGCACGCGGTCCAGTTAATGAATAACGCGGATGAATATGCCACCCGAAAGAATGTCCAGGACAAGCCGCTGATCGCAGTCGCCCGAGACGCGGTCCAAACAGCCGAAGACGCGCGTGCGATCGCTGTGAAAAAAATGGACGACCAACGCGTGGCCAACAACCTGCAGAATTCGACGGACGCGCAGGCCCAAGCCCAGGCCCAGGCCGACGACGCAACTCAGCAGAAGGAGCAAGCTCAGGCTGATGCGGCAAAGGCGCAATCCGACATGGCCGCAAGTCAGGCCGCATCCGCAGCAGCGGTCACCGCGGCTCAAGCCGATGCCGACCAATCCCGCTTAGCTGCGCAGCAAGCGAACACCGACAAAGCCGCCATGCGCGCACGTTTGTCAGAGCAATTGAATTCCATTCTCCAGACTCGCGACAGCGCTCGTGGCCTTATCGTCAGCATGTCGGATGTTTTGTTTGACACTGGAAAGTATTCGTTGAAGCCTGGAGCGCGCGAGAAGCTGGCAAAAGTTGCCGGCATTCTGCTCGCCTATCCCGGACTCAACATTGAAGTCGGCGGCTACACGGATAACGTCGGCGGCGATGACATGAATCAAAAACTGTCTGAGAATCGTGCGGGTTCGGTGCGCGACTATCTGGTGCAAGAGGGCGTCACCACGAATTCAGTCAGCGCCAGAGGCTTCGGCAACACTTTGCCGGTAGCCTCAAACGACAACTCTGCCGGCCGTCAGCAGAATCGGAGAGTTGAACTTCTCGTATCCGGCGACGCCATTGGCGATACGGCCAACGTAACCACGGGAAGTTTGCAGTAAAGCAAGAACGTTCAATCGGCAACAACGGAGGCAACACCCATGAAACTAGCGGGGATTATCGGCGCAGCAGTCCTGTCTTTGACCCTGGGAGCCGCAGCTCCAGTCTACGCACAGGAGCAGCACGATCAGGAAGAACAGAAAGACCAGGCAGCAAAGCCTGCCCAGGACGAGAAAAAAGCGCACCCGGACCAGAACGCTAAGCCCGAAGAGAAAAACGCGCAGCAGGAGAAGAACGCTAAGCCTGAAGAGAAAAACGGGCAGCAAGAGAACAACAGCAAGCAGGAAGAAAAGAATGCGCAGCAACAACACGCACAGCCGGCGAAGAACGCCGGTGGCAATCGGGTTGGCATTCCCGCCGATCGCTACAAGGCCAACTTTGGACGCGAACACACGTTTCGGGTTAGCCAAGGCGATTTCAATAATCACCGCTTCCAATACGGCGGCTACTGGTTCGGATTCGCCGCCCCTTGGCCGAGCAACTGGCTCTACACGCAAGACGTTTTTGTGGTCGACATCGGCGGCGTCTATTACCTTTGCAACCCGACGTACCCCGGCGTCAATGTTGAACTCAACATCACACTCTAGCGCCGCGGAGCAAGCACCTTAAGCGTTGTCGGCGCGGACCCGCTCTTCCGGGCTCGCGCCGATTGAATCGTAGGAAATAAGGAGCACAATATGCTTGGAACCATATTGATCGTGATTTTGGTCCTAGCCCTCTTTGGTGCGTTGCCACGGTGGTCGCACAGCCGGGAATGGGGTTACGCTCCATCCGGCGGCCTGGGGCTAGTCCTTTTCGTTGTGATCATTCTCCTGGTTCTCGGTCGAATTTGAGTCACGCACCAACCGACAACATCACCAGGCGCCACAATTGAAAAGGCGGCGCCTGGTTTCTATCCGCGTATTGACATCTTCTCATCGCCCTGATGTGCACTCGATCGCACTCATCGCAAACAATCGGAAACACTTTGAGCGAATTCCTAACCTGACCCTAATTATGCGCTCAGGTCGGTGGGGTATCGCGCTAATGCGCTCCTTGCAGCAGGTACAACTCTGGAAGCTGTCCAGAAACGGAGTTCGAGGACCTTGTGGATTGGTTTAACCGCGCTCTTGCGGAGACAACCTTCACTGCACGCCAGCCTCCGCGGTTTGCAGTTCGAGACTCACCCGTTCGCCATTGATGAGAACGGAGCCTCGATCAATTAGCTGTTGTCCAGTGCACTCGTAGGTTTCATAGCAGCGTAGAGCGGCCGTGGGAAAGAAAAACTCGACAGCCTCGTTGCCCTGAGGCGAAGAACTCTTGCCCTGCAAGTGGACCGTTGTGCTGAAGGCGATGCCGTCGAAGTCGAGATTGCCTTTAAAGTAAGACGCCACTGGGCGTACCAGGTGCGCAATGTGCTCATCGAAGGCCAAAGCTGCAATCTTGTAGCGGCTTCCCGCGGCGCTGGCGGGCAAGGCAGTGGTCAGGGAAAACTCGAGATAAGCTTCTTTACGGAAGGCGATCATAGTCGGCGCTACATAGCCGACGAAGTGGGCCTGAGAATCAAGGGCTTTCACCAACTGGTCAATCACTCCCTGGTACGAGGACTGCATCCTGGTCAGGGACTCAGGCGAAGTATCGCGCGGTGGCGCGGGCGGCTCAGAGGGTTGAACCGGCTTCAGCGTGGGCAGATGGACAGGGCTTGGCAGCGTGCTGGTATCTTGGCCGGAGGCGGGAGGTACAACCTCCCCGCTGGACGAAGTTGCGCTCTGCGCCGCTGGCGGGGGATCTTGCGGCGAAGTTTGCTCGGCCATTTGCGAATCTTCTGCACTCAGCCAGATGATCGCGGGCTTGGCATTAATAAAAACTTCTCCCTGCCGAAGCGCCGCTTGCCGGGCGCGGTCGTCGTTGGCCGTGGCCAGTCGAATCGCGGCTGCTTGCGGCAAAATAATTACCAGATTCTCTGGACGTTCGACCGCTATTCCTCCGACTTTTCCCAGGACGTGATGTGAAATTTCCAAAGCGTAAGCCTGCACGCTCGTATTGTTTTGGAAGCGAGCAACGGCGGCCTTCAGGATCGGCTCGGCAATGCGAAGGAAGGTTTCTCGCGAGCGCTGATCGGAATCCATCTTTTCCGCGGCATAGGCCGCGAAGTAGTTGCCAGTGATCTGCAACACGACCTTCTCTTTGTAACGAGCGAACTGAATGGAACGCTGGTCGGCCCACCGCTGCTTGGCTTCGTCGAGGTCGAGGGTGCGGCTGAGGTAGAAAGGATAGTCCTTTGGCAACGCCAGAATGTCCGCGCCCAGCTTCTTCAGATCGTCCATGTTGCGCTCCTGCAAAGCGCTCAAGTCAGGATCTTTAATTTCGTACGGAGGAAGGACTTGAGCTGCGGCAGGAAGAAGCAAAACAAAACACAAGCACAACAGACTAATTCCTCGCATAGACCGGGCCAGCATTGCGGTTGGGCGGATCGGAGATGGCACGAATATAGGATACCAGCGCTTGAATGTCAGACTTACTTAGAGTGTTGCCCCAGGCCGGCATGAGCGCAGACTTGTTGAGCGCCGGACCGCCATGGCTAATGATGGCAGTGAGGTCGGCATCGCTGATTTTGTTCAGCGTATCGCCCTCGGTGAACGGATGCGGCTTGATTTCGAGATTGTCGAAGTTCGACACACGCTCGACCGTCGACTCGGGATTGTGACAGCGCTCGCAATACTGATCGTTGAGCTGGCGGCCTAGTGTCTGCTGATAACCCAGAGCGATCTCTTCCACTGTCAGCGCGATTTTCTTTCCAGCTTTGTCGCTGCTAAGCGCGGTCAGCTGATAACGGCCCGCCATGCCGCCAAGAGTAACGTTAGTTGTGACTTGGCCGCTGGAATCCGTAAGACCATAAGATGGATCGAAGGTAACTCCTGGCGCGGCGTTGAATTCGACAAGCGCGCCCGCGACGGCTGTGCCTTGCTCATCGTTCACCTGCACCACGACGGGTTGCGGCAGCAGCGTGCCCGTCTGCGCAGTCTGCTTTCCGCCGCTGGATTCGACGATAACCGCACCGAATGCGGTGGGGGTGGGAAGCGGTGCGGATGCGGTCTTGTGCGAACAGGATAAGGCCAGCACCGCTGAGAGAAGCGTGACGATAGTCCGCGAGTGACGGATCATTTCTTTGCGACCTCCGATTTGCGTCCGCCTTTCTGCGAGATGAGGAACGCAGTCAGGGCGCGCGCATCTTCGTCGCTCATGGCACGGTTCGGCTCGGCCGTGCCTGGGCGCAGAGCCTGCGGATTTTTCATCCACTGAAAAATCCAGGCAGCCGTCAGGCGCGAACCCACTTGCGTTAGCGTCGGGCCCACATAGCCCTTGTCACCTTTGGTGTCCACGATGTGGCAGCCCTGGCAAGCGTACTTGCCGTAGAACAGCTGCTTGCCCAACTCCACCTCGCCTTGCGGGTAGCCGCTCAGCGGCAGAGAATCGCGATCCACGCCCGGATTTTGGTACACGGTCATAATGTAGTCGGTAAGTTCGTTGACCTCGCCATCGGTCAGGTTGAATCTTGGCATGCGGCGAATGAGCGCGGGTCGCAGCGTGTTCGGGTTCTTCAGGAAATCTACCAGCCACTGACGCTGCACGGAACTGCCTTCCCAGGTAAGATCCGGCGCCATGTCGCCGCCTCGTCCATTGATGCGATGGCAACTGAGGCAGGCCAGATCGCTCATCAGCTTTCCGGCTTTGCCCGCAGGTTGATAGTCCGACTCCAGCTTCGCCTCCACCGTCAGTGATGGAGGCAGCGTGGCCGAACGGTTGTTGAATGCGAGCAGAGCGGTGGCGAGCGAATCAATCTGCGCCGGGGTGAACGTGTACTGCGGCATTTTCAAGCCTTGTCCAAAAGCACGCGGCTCCTTGATCTTGGTCGCAATGTAATCGGGAAGCGTGTGCTGCATGCCCGGCAAGAAAACTAATTGAGTGACCGGCTTGCTTCCGATGCGGCTTAGCTCGGGGGCAAAGTTCTCCGGCTTCTTGATGCCGGCGATCTCATGACAAGACGCACAGCCGTAGTCGGAAACCAGGCGCTTGCCGTGCGCGATCTGTTCGGGAGTCGCGGCTTCGAGGTGGACGTTGGCCAGCAGATCGGAATCGGTCTTCGCCAGCAGGAAGCCTGAGAGTGTCGTGACTTGAGCATCGCTGAAACGGTAGTGCGACATCGCCGTCTCGGAGTCGTAGTTGCGTGGATTTCGCAGCCATGCCTGCAGCCACTCCGGCTTCACTTTGTTCCCGACTCGCGTCAACTCCGGGCCCACATCTCCGCCAACTAAATTGCCGGCGGCGTTTTGCACCGCATGGCATGAGGCGCAGAAGGATTCTCCGTACAAACTGCCGCCGGCCGCGGGATCAGCCGATGCCTTCGCCGAAAGCGTGATCGTGTCTCCCGGCAGCAAAGTGCTGTTCGCAATCAGAAACGCGGACATATCGCGGGCATCCGCATCGCTCAACTTGAAATTCGGCATGGTCGCTGTGCCCGCGTAGGCTTGCGGATCTTTCAGCCAGGCATAAACCCACTCGCGCGTGGTCTTATCCGCGATGTGAGAGAGCGAAGGCGGATCGTCGGTCGGCTTCATGGTGCGGCCGTCCGGCAGCTTCACCATATGACAGTGCACGCAGCCGTAACGGGCGAGCAGATGCCGGCCTTGATTCAGTTGAGGCGTGCCCGGGACCGGTCCGCGATGGCACTCGCCGCACGATGACTCGATGTATTTTGCCGGCAGAATCGGTTCTTCCCACGCAAGCGTGCTGTTATGCGCTTCGGCCACAGTGGTCGCAGCGCCTTGGCCGCGGTGGCAGACCGTGCATCCGAATTGGTCGAGTCGATGCGGTATTACGGGATGCTGCCGGAACGGCTGCGCGTTCACATCGGCGAGGCTGGCTTCTTTCAAACCAACATGGCAACTGGTGCAGCGGTCGACCACTCCGAGATTGGGCAGCCAGATCTGCTGAATCCCTCCCTGAAAATGGCGTTGCAGGGTCACAGCATCGCTGCGATTGCGAATCATCTTCAAATAGCCGTGCTGATAGTGACGCCACTCGCTGAAGTGGTTTTTCGCGGGAGCGATGGCAAGCGAAATCAGAAGCACCAGACTGACCACTCCAAACGCGCGAACGCTATCCCCGAATAACTTTTCCCACAGCGATTTGAGTTTTTCTTTCATGAGCGCATTAGGACCCTTGCCACGGCCAGACCCAGGACCATCCCGGCCCGCGGAAAAATGTTCCGATGCCGGTCAACACCACCAGCTCGAATAAGAACCACGTCATTACCCAATAGGAGAGCGGCCTGGCCGCCAGATAGCGGCGAAAAGCCGTGGACGATTGCGGAGAACTCTGCGCCGCCAGAAGCATCACGGCTCCCATGATCAAAGTCGGGACAAGAGCCGCATAAACTTTGAAAAACAAAAGGAACAACGACAATGCGATTGCGACAAAATAGAAGGCGCGCAGCCTCCTCATGCGGTCCTTCAAGAACAGGCCTTCCGCTTCGATGTTGACCTTGAAGTATGGGATAACAATCAGCGCTATCACCACCAGCCCCGGAACCATCACGCCGGCGACGACCGGCGGAAAGTAATGCAGCATTTCCTGCAGCCCGAGAAAATACCAGGGAGCCTTGGCTGGGTTGGGAGTGTGCGAAGGATCGGCCAGGCCTTCGAGCGGCGCATTGAAAAGCAATGCGACCCAGACCAGCGCAATGGCAAGCACTTGAATAGCGACGGCCGCACGAAACAGGACCTCGGGGAAAGTCTGTACCTGGTCCTCAGTGTCGGCCTTCACCTGAGCCGAAGTGCGGCGAGTGATGAAAACGATTCGGCGCGGAGACTTTTTCGCGTTGGAATCGATGCCCGCGGTGAAATCTTTAGAGTCGGCCATGGTTATTGCGCCTCCTTGGCGGCGACGGCGCCACTTTCAGCGCTTGCTCGCAGCGTCGCGGGTTCGCTGGCATAGGAGTAGAGGCCGCCGTCTTTGCGGATGCGCCAGAAATGAATGGCGACGAACAACATCGCGATCAACGGAAGAATCATGCAGTGCAGCACATAGAAGCGCAGCAGCGCATTAGCGTTGACCGCGTTCCCGCCGAGCAGAAGAAAGTGAATCTGGTTGCCCATGCCCGGTACGGCGGAGGCGATGTTCGATCCCACGGTAATGGCCCAGTAAGCCAGTTGGTCCCAGGGAAGCAGGTATCCCGTGTAACTGAGCAGCAGCGTGATCAGCAGAAGAATCACGCCGATCACCCAGTTGAACTCGCGCGGAGTGCGGTAAGCGCCGCGATAAAAAACTTTGAACATATGAGCAAAGACGAGGAAGACCATGGTGTGCGCCGACCAGCGATGCAGATTGCGCAAGAACAATCCGGACGAAACCACGAACTGCAGGTCCTTGGTGTCGGCGTACGCCTGCGGCGCGGATGGATGGTAGTACAGCATCAACGGAATGCCGGTCGCGACCAAAATTAGAAAGGTCCCAAAAGTCATTGTGCCCAAATACCAAGTCGCACTAAAGCTCAACAGGCGGGTGCGCACCTTGGTGGAGAACAGGTGCAGGAACACGTTCTGCTGGATGGCGAGCGCGCGCTTCAGTGTGCTGGAACCGGTGCCGCTGCGGAAGATGGAGCGCCAAACCCGGGTGCCGCGTAAGTCGTCGAAGTGTTGCTCGATTGTCTTCGCCATCGCTTAGACCCTCACGAAAGAATCCCGCTGCAGCGGAGGAACGTCGGTGGAGCGGTCCACCAGCAAATCTCCATCGTCGTTGAGCCAGATGCGCTTCCACGGCAAAGGCTTGGGCGCGGGCCCCTCGATTTTGTCTCCCGGTCTCATATTCGGTCGTTCCCAAACCGCGAACTTGCTGCCGTGGCAGGGGCAGGCAATCAAATTCAGTTCTGGCTTCCATGCCGTAAGGCAGCCTAGATGCGTGCACACCGCGCTGAGCGAGAAATAACCTTCCTGCGAATGAATGATGTAGATGCCCGAGTCCACATCGAGCGTGACGGAATCGAGCGGATAGCGGTCTGGCTTGCCCGCGTTGACCACGGGCGACGGTTCGTACAGCACATTCGGGTCGAGGAACTGATAAGCGAAAGCTGCGGTTCCGGCCACGGCGATGCCGAGAGATCCCAAGCCGAGTTTCAGAAAAAACTGGCGGCGATTGTCCGTTTCCTCGGCGCCTGCGGGTTTGGTTTCGTCTGCCATGTATTCCTCTTAGCCTACTTCGACTGCAATCCTGCTCCAATTGCCGCCACGGAAATCAACCCGGTCGGTTCGGCGGGAATAAGGTTGTACGATTCCATGGTGATCGTGCCCACGGGACAGCGCATGGCACAGAGACCGCAGCGGATGCATCGCGTCTCATCTTTCAACATGGCCGAGCCAGTAACAATGCCGAGTTCGTCAGCCGCTACTTCGTCCAACTCTACGCCGAAACATTCCTGGTTGTCGCGGATGTGCTGCACCGTCTGCGGTTCGAACTCGATGCGATTGAGCGAAACCAGTTCCAGACATTTTTCCGGGCAAACATCGACGCAGCCGCCACACAGAATGCACATGCTGCCGTCTTCCGGCGTACCTTCAAAAATAGTATTGATCCAGCAATGCAGGCAGCGTTGCGCTTCCTCGATCGCGGCCGGCGCGTCGTAGCCGACTTCCACTTCAGTTACGCCGGTGCGGCGCTCGATGGGAAGCATGGGAACCGGCTGGCGGTAGATGTCCAAATAATCCAACGGCATACTATGCCGCTTCAACACTTCGACTTCGATGATCGGATCGGGATGTTTGTTCTTGCGAAGAAATTCGTCGATTCCCACAGCCGCGCGTTTGCCATCGCCGACGCTGTCGATAATCAGACGTGGTCCGAAGACGCAGTCGCCACCGGCGAAGATTCCAGATGCTGAAGTCATCAGGGTTTGCGGATTGACGGCGATCAGCCCACGCGGAGAGATCTCGACCTTATCTTCCGGTGTCAAGAAGTCAAGGCGCGGGGCCTGACCAATCGCCATGATGACGGTGTCGCAGTCGATCTGGCTTTCGCTGCCCTCGAAGAATGCGGGATTGAAGCGCTTGTTCTGATCGAAAACCCACTTGGTCTTAAGGGTCTCAAGCGCAACCACCTTGCCATCTTTGCCCACCATCCGCTTGGGGCCGAGACCGGGATGCATGCGGATACCTTCCTGTTCGGCTTCCTCAATTTCTTCCAGGGCGGCGGGCATTTCTTCGCGGCGCTCCAGGCAGACGAGATTGACTTCGCGCGCGCCCATGCGCAGTGCTGAAAGGGAAATATCGACCATCTCACGGGTCGCGACCGCAGTCATATTTTCTGCGGAAGGCTCGGCGTCCTCAACACCGCCGGCATGTTGACGCACGACTTCGCGAGCAGCGGAGCGCGCCACGTCCATGGCCACATTGCCGCCGCCGATCACAATCACTTTCTTGCCAATGGTAAATTTGTAGCCGAGGTTCACGTTGAGCAGGAAGTCGATGCCTTTGTACACGCCATCGAGATCGACGCCGGGGATGCTGAGATCCCGGCTGCGATGCGCCCCCACGGCGATGAGTACTGCGTCGAATCCCTGGTGGCGCAGATCGGAAACCGTAAAGTCGCGGCCAGCCGCCTGATTCAGCTTGAGTGTGATGTCGCCCGTCTCCAGAATCTCGCGCACTTGTGCTTCGACCACGTCGCGCGGCAGGCGATATTCGGGAATCCCCAGGTAAAGCATTCCGCCCGCGACCGGCGCGGCTTCGAAAATGGTCACCGAGTATCCCATGAGTGCGAGATCGTGCGAGGCCGACAATCCCACCGGGCCGCCACCGACCACCGCCACTTTGTAGGGAAGCTTCTTCTGCCCGCGCCCTTCATTGACGTCAATGGGATGTTTCGACTCGGGGCCAAACTGCTCGGTGAGAAAACGTTTGAGAGCGCGAATCGAAATGGGCCGGTCAATCTCGCCGCGGCGGCATGCGGTTTCGCAAGGATGCGCGCACACTCTTCCGCAGATGCTAGCCAGAGGATTAGGATCGCGCGCGATGCGATAAGCTTCTTCGAAGCGGCCCTCGGCAATCAGGCCAACGTAACGTCCGGCGTTGGTGTGCGCTGGACACGCCATCATGCAGGGGAAATTGGTGTTCAGCCAATCCCCGTCCACTTTCTTGTTCTTGTATCGCTTCAGCATGAAGGTACTGTTTGTCTCCAGGGATGACTCAAATCTCAATCAGCTTCGGTGTGTTACAAAGATGAAGCGACATGGGAATATCGGGAGCGCCTCAAAGCGATTCTGCTCCCGATACTCCCTTTGTCACGCTACTCCTCACTTGCTCAGGGTGAAATCAGCTTTTCCCTCACCGGCCACAGTCACCGGTTTTGACTGGTTCTTGGCACCTTCATGCCATGCCGTCACTGTGTAGCTGCCGTCGGGTACATTTTCGATCTTGTAATCGCCCGACTTGTCCGTGGTGGCGAAATACGGAGTAGGCGACACCACGATGTAGCCTGACATCTCCGGGTGAACGTTGCACAGTAGCGGCACCGCACCGGGATTGTCAAACTTGAAAGGACGCTTCTCGCCCTGCGGCCAAGTCCCCAGATTATGGCCGAGCTTTTTGTTGCCGCCGACGGAAATCCAGAATACGTTGTGCGCGACTTTATCGCTGTTCAGAAACTCGACCGTCGTGCCCTGCTGCACCGCGAGCAGGTGGGGCTGGAACATCAGGCCTTTCTGGTCCATCACCGGCTGCGTCGTCGGCGCCGGAAAAGTCTTTCCGGCAACGGCTTCCACCCACACAACCGATTCGTCCTTCACGCCGGAGACCTTCCCGGTAATCGTTCCAGCGCTTGCAACCATGCTCATTATCACTGTAACTGCCATCACCATTACGAAAGCACGTTTCATTTTTCTCTCCTTATTCTTGTTTGCAATCACGTTGTAGAGGTCGAAGTTCCTAATAGACAAACTCCAAAGCACTAGTAAACGTGTTCGTACGGAATATGTCCACTGGGTTTCCATTCGCGTCGTAGGTGAGAGCTTGCTGCGGACGGAACGCATACTCAAACGAAGCCTTGATGTTGGCGTGAATCAGGAACTGTATGCCCGGTGTAAAGCGGTCTCGGGTGGTCCCGTTCGGCGAATAGAAGTTTACACCGCCCGCCTGATTCATGAAGTCCGCCGAGGACTGGACGCGGTCCCAGCGCATGATCCCCATAATCCACGGAAGCATGAGATAGTCCGCCTCCAGGAATCCGCCATTGAACTTGGCGGTCGTGCCGGGAACAAATCCGGTGAATGCAGGATTCAGCAGCACATCTTGATCGTGGCCATACATGTACAGGCCGAACAAGTTGAAGGTGCGGTAATTGAAGCTGAAGTCGCCGCCAGCACGATAGAACGGCTCGTTCGCCGTGATCACAGATGGGGTCGTGCCATCCACTGCGAAACCAGAGAACCGTTGTGACGATCTGCCATAGAACGTAAATGCCCCCAGGTTCAGATAGGTATGGTCGCGCGGACCGGTTGCGCCTGCCGCCTGAATGTCGTTGCGGCTGGTTGGGTCTTTCTCCAGGTTGAAACGATAGGAGAACCGAGCGTAAACATCCTTAAAGTTGGAGTCTGAGAAAAAGCCAACGCCCCCCGCGGAACCGCCCGTGGGCGAAGGCACATTGGGCGCCGCTGCTGAGTTGCCGCTGGTATTTTGATCCACGATCGCGAGCGAATAGTGGTAGCCCTTATAAAGATGGCCTCCGCTCAATTCGATGCCGCGCGCGGCATCGGCCAAGGCGTACGTATTGTTCACGTTCTGCTGACTGGTGCCAATATTGGCTTCGCTGTAAATATCGAACGGGCTGATATTAATCGACCGGGCCTGGGTAAACGGCAAGTCGAGTTCGAACTGGCCCATTCTAAGCGTGAGCGCGTCGGTTGGCAGCTTGAGGAAGCGTCCAATATTAACGAAGCGCAGATAGGCGTCGCCGAGGCCGCCGTTGGCGTTTTCGCCAGAAACGCTCAGGTCGTCATCTACCCAGAAGCCAATATCGCTGCCGAAATTTCCTGCCATAAAGATGCTAAAAAATCCTGTCGCAAAATCGGTAGTCGGAACATTCGGCGCCTGCAGTGTCCCAGCTGTGCCGGTAGGTTTCTGATTGTAGTTGTTGGCGTTGCCGCTGGTCGCTTGGAAGAATTGGTTGTATCGCAAGCCGATCGGCGGCAAGCCGGGGATGGTCCCGGGAAATATGGTATGAGGCCACAAATCTTTCTGCGCCGGCGCACCCAGCATGACGGGAGGAATCTTCAGGAACGATTCGTCATCCTTGGGAAACTTGAACCCGGCGTCCTTGAAGGCCTTGCCGAAGTCGTTGAGCTTGGGAAAGTCAATGTGACATGTGCTGCAGGAAGTGCCGTATTGGCGGGAGAACGCCGGAATCGCGTAGCTGCTGCCGGTAAGTGCCAACACGATCAGGGCGAAAGCAACGAACAGAGACAGAGGGCGCCGAGTATCCATGTGATCGCCTCCTTGGCGGTCCAAGATGTAGTGAGTCGCTTAATTCTGCAAGGCGGATTCGAGGAGTCATTATCGGGATAGTCGTCGAGGCTTGCAGCGGCAGCTGTCACACTCCGGTGTGATTGCCATCACATTCTCCGAACAACCTTTTCTGATCCTCGGCGGTCTGGCCCAGCCGATGTATTTCGTCCAGTCTACGACGAACTGGATGCCCCACCCGTGGCAGTTTCACGGGTGGGCCGCGATGCCGATGGGATCGGGAGGTTTTGCGGATTTGAAGCTCCGCTTTTTGGCTCTCGTTGACGATGTCACAGGAACGCTACGATTTAGCTGTGACCGATGAACATGCCACGATGAACATGCCAGGAAGAGTTCGGTGAAGCCCACCCGTGAAACTGCCACCGGTGGGGCATCCCGTGCCGTGCTAGAGTACGGCTGGGCCAGCCCCCCTTTTCTCCTCGGAGAAACAAACTGAGAACCGAGAACTGACAACCGGCAACTGACAACCGGCAACTGACTTCCTGTATCCCACTTGCTTTAAGGCGGCTGGCCCACCTTTGCGTTTGTTTTCGCAATGGCGGGGACTCACGCAGCCTGGGCCCGGATTTTCACTCGCGAACGCCGACTGTCGCCGCCCCACCTTTACACCGAACGTAAAGGTGGGCCAGGCCCCGATGCGTGTTCCGCCCAATCGTTTGCGCCCTGTACCCTGCTTGAAGGTCGGCGGGAAAAAAGACTTCCAACAAGCTGAGGCACACCTGTCCCCCGGCAGAACCTTAACCTCCCGCAGGCTCCGCACTTCTTATTTCTTTGCCGTCGGAGGCAACACTCCGTTCAACCGCAGATCCGTCGCGGCTGCGCCGTAATGGTCGGCCCAAGCGCCCGACAGTATCAGGCTGAACCAAGCGCGTGTCACTTGCTTATCTCCGAATCCCTGCGTGGTTTCCGCTAGTTTCGAGTCATCCATTTTCGCCAGCGCGTCCGAACAGAAATCGAATGAGGCCTTGAGGGCCGATACGAGTTTCTCCTTCGAATCCGTATCCTTAGCCTCTTCCGCCTTGGGAGCCCCGGCGCCGGTTGTCTTACTGCACAGCAGGTAATTCGCCTCGATCATATGGACAGCGAGCTGACCGAATGTCATCTGGTCGGCGCTGGGTTTGTAGCTGAATTTGTTGGCGGGCATGGCCTCAATCGCTGCAATGGTGTTTTTCTGCTGCCTGGTCAGGACATCTCTCAGGGCGTCGCTGACAGGATTTTTGGTCGGTGTGGGACTTGTTTGTGCCATTGCCGATGAGGCGAGCAACAGCAAGGTAGTCATCAGAATCGTTTTTTTCATTTTGCCCTCGTTTCTAAGTAGACGGATTCACGCTCAAAAACGGTATCAACAATTTAGAAAACAGGGCGGGCGTAGGAGCAGGGCTGGGAGACGGACGGCGGGACGGGGTGGGGAGGAGGTGTGGGAGCGGGACGGGAACGATAAAGGACCCTAAAGGCGGGTGGCCCCGACCTTAGCGGATAACAGTTCAAGGCTTTGGTGCCCCGTTCCTTTTGCGGCCTTATCGCAAGGGGCGGGTGCCTGGCGACGCGAGCCGTCTCAATCTCCACCTTCTTGCGTGAACCGTGAGACCCCTGCCCTTTTCTATTCTGAGAAACAAACTGAGAACCGAGAACTGACAACCGGCAACTGGCTTCTTGTATCCCACTTGCGTTAAGGCGGCTGGCCCAGCCGATGTATTTCGTCCAGTCTGCGACGAACTGGATGCCCCACCCGTGGCAGTTTCACGGGTGGGCCGCGATGCCGATGGGATCAGAAGATTTTGCGGATGTGAAGCTCCGCTTTTTGGGTCTCGTTGACGATGCAACAGGAACGCTACGATTTAGCTGTGACCGATGAACATGCCAGGGAGAGTTCGGTGAAGCCCACCCGTGAAACTGCCACGGGTGGGGCATCCCGTGTCGTGTTAGAGTACGGCTGGGCCAGCCTCCGAGGCGGCAGCTACCCTGGCGCGGGCGAGCGCAATCCAGCTGCGCGCCCAACTCATCCGCTAAGAGCGAGATTTCGGAGAGCCTAGTTGCGAGAGTTTGCAAAGAAGTCCGGAGAAGTCGTTATGAGTATCGATGCTGGCAGAGCACGGCAACTTCGTGTGCTTGGGGCTGAATTGACTGCATCCCGAAACTTGGGACGCAAACTGCGGCGATTGCTTTGGCACGACATGAATCGCGTACCCCCTACAGGAATGGAGTTCGCAATTTCGTACGTTCTTTTCCTCAGAGCAGAAAGGACGTTCTCTTCGATTCGCACCCTTGCGCGAATGCGAATGGTGGACGATGCCTTTGCACTTGTCAGAGTGCTCGTGGAAAGGGTCATAAACGGAGAATTTCTTCTGCTTGCGGGAACCGAGCCGGCCTTGGATTTCATGCAATATCATGCATTCCGGGAGTGGCGGGACTTCGAAGAGCTGCAGAAAGTGAGTCCCGAATTGACCCCCAAGTATACGGCGGAGGTCTTGGCCGATCTGCAGAAGGCCCATGAACGTGCCAAAACAATATCTCTCCCGGACGGAAGCAAGAAAAGTAGATATGGGAGGGGGCACGATTGGATCGAGATCGGTCTATCTAAGAGAGCAGAATTTGTGGATGACGAGTTGAAAAAGCGATTCTCAATGCCCAAACAGACATCCGCACAGGTCCTCTACCATATTGCTTATAAGAAGGGCGCTGTGTATTTGCACGGGATGTGGGCATCGTTAGCGCGGAGTCTAGAGATTGGCCAGGGTAACGATGATGTTGATCAAGACGGCTACTGTGAAGTGAGTGTCGGCATTCGAGTTAAAGACAAGAATCCAAGCGTCGCTGCAAGTGCGCTGAACGCAGCGAATCTGGCAGCCTTCTCGCTTATTCTTTTCTTGGATAGAGTATTCCTAAACAGGACACATCAAGGCTGGGCGGTGGATTTTAAGGACAAGTACGTCCTCGACTTGAAGAAAGCTCGAACCCATTCCTGAACGCTCCCCGCGAAGGAAATGCACCCTGCGTAGATTTTGGCGGGTGGCCCGGACCTTAGCGGATAACAGTTCAAGGCTTTGGGTGCCCCGTTCCTTGCGGCCTTATCGCAAGGGGCGGGTGCTTGGGCGACGCCAGCCGTCTTAATCTCCACTTTCTTGCCTGAACCGAGCTTTGCGTGACCAAGCTTTGCCTGAACCGAAGAACCACTTCATTTTTCTCTTGACCAGCAGTCTGGCAATCAGCTAACATAACTTACGAATACCTTAACTGTCTGATAACGGCAGCAGCTCTTCTTGCTCTTTGACAACTCGCAGGCGGTAAAAAGTAAAGAAGAGCCTGAATTCATATCAGCGACATTGGATAGGTCTTGCGCGAGGCCGAGCCGCAAAGCGGCGTAAGCACGCAGCCCACGGCGCGAACCATGGGCAAAGCTAAGTCCTTTAAAAGTGATATTTTAGAGCCCCACTAAACACGACCCCATGTTTTCATTGACTTACGCGACCGGTGGACATCCTTAGGTAAGTCCTTTAGAAGGGATATTTTACGTGGGTATCTCTTTTTCTCCCTCAATCAAATCATAGATTTAGGAGGGAAACGCATCTTCTAGGTATATACCCGGATGTGACCCATAGTTATCAACGACTTGCGATCACCCCGCCAGGCCTATTCCGAGGCTAAGTCCTTTAGAAGAGATATTTTACGTGGTTACGACATACCCGTCTTCCCGGCTTAATTCTCGTCGCCCACCAGATGAGGTTCCGCTGCCGGCAGGGTGTTGTCGGCTTGCGCACGGGTCCGCGGAATTTGGCCGCGCTTGAGCGCGTAGAGCGTCAACTCAACCCGGGTCGAGACTCCGAGTTTCTCAAAAACCCGGAACAAATAGTTCTTGATGGTATGCTCGCTCAAAACCAGCCGCTCGGAAATCTCGCGATTGCTGAACCCTTCCGCAACCATGCGGGCAATCTCTTCTTCGCGCTTGCTCAGAGGGCGCGAATTGGGCAAGCCGGAGCTTTCGATGGGCACGGGTTCGACCAGCGCTTCCAGTACAAATTGGAGTACGGCGGAACTGGCCCACACCTGACCTTCGTATACACACAGAATGCACTTGCACAGAGCCTGGAACGAACCTGATCGGCAGAAAACGCCGCGGGCGCCGCACCGGAACGCTTCGATCACCAAATTCCGCTCAAGCCTGTCTAACAGGACCACGATGTTCACTTCGCGATCGAGGTTCCCAACTTCGCCCACGAATCGCAGCCCTTCGATAGCATCCGGGGAGAAATTCGTGCCGATGAGTACAACATCAAACTGCGCACGATCCAGCGCCTGCACAACCTCTTCCGGGGTTGCGGCCGCAACCGCATCGTAGCCTGCGCGCACCAGCGCTTCCACCAGAAGCTGGCAGCTCATGGCGACCGCGTCTGCCACCAGCACGCTGATCCTGAGATCCGAATTGGGAACCGATTCCAACAAGCTCAACACAGAATTGAAAGGGGGAGAACTCCAGAATCTTACCCGGAATCGTTACTCGTCACAAGAGTCGTCCGGCTCTTGTGCGGCGCATTTGGTAGGATGATGTTGGCGCATCGCGCTAATTGCCGTAGAATCAGTTGATAGTAGAATAGCAATTCGATCAGCGCACATTTTGACATTGCCCCGAGACCGAGACTTCTGGCTCTATGACTTTTATCCTCTTGTTCGCACTTGGTCTTTCGGGCACAGTGTAAGGGAGACTGATCGCAGTGCCTTTCGGACACTTTCTCCCGAGTATTTTTCGGTTCCAAGTTCGTCGGTGTCAGCTGATTGTGATCCCATTGCAGGAGTTCAAAGCTGGATTGCGAGCTTGTTTCGGGACCGTCTCGACATCGGTGCACATCGTTGAAACGGTAGGAGCGCGGCATGTATGAGAAGTATTTCGGATTGCGGGAGCAGCCGTTCGGAGTAACACCGGACCCGCGATTCCTGTATCTCAGCGCGGCCCATCGAGAGGCGCTGGCCTCCTTGTATTACGGCATCGAGGCGAACCGTGGGTTCCTTGGCCTCATCGCCAAGCCCGGCATGGGCAAGACCACCATCCTCTTTCATCTGTTGGAGAAGTTTCGCAACTCGGCGCGCACCGCGTTCCTGTTTCAGACCCAATGCACCTCCCGCGAGTTCATGCGATTCCTGCTGGCTGAATTGGGCTACGAAAGTGACGGCGCCGATTTCGTGCGCATGCACGAAGAATTTAACCGGCGGCTGCTGCAGGAGGCGCGCGCGGGAAATCGCTTTATTGTGGTCATCGACGAAGCTCAGAATCTGGAGCCATCGGTGCTGGAGACCGTGCGCCTGCTTTCCGACTTCGAGACGCCGCGAGCCAAATTGATGCACATCATTCTGGCAGGCCAACCCGAACTGGCGGACAAACTGGCCAGCCCCGGCCTGAAGCAACTAAGGCAGCGCGTCTCTATCGTCCATGGTCTGGTACCGCTGTCTGTCGGGGAGATCAAGAACTACATTGAGCATCGGCTGCGCATCGCTGGCCATGAAGGCGAACCGCTTTTTACGCCCGACTCCTATGAGGAGATTGCCCGATTCACCGAAGGGATTCCGCGGAACATCAACAACTTCTGCTTCAATGCGCTTTCGCTCACCTGCGCATCGCAAAAGAAGATGGTTGACTCCGAAGTGGTCAGGGAAGTGATCGCCGACCTGGACATTTCGAAACTTACTTCCGAAGTCCCGTCGGAACCTATCGACTTCGCCTCCCCGCGCGACTACAAATCTTCCCCGGTTGTTTCCGCACAAAATAATTCTGAGATTTTAAGTCCGGCCGACGCCGCAGCCTATATGCAGCAGGTCGCATTGAAGCTCAAGAACTGGCAGGATTCCTTGGACAAGACAATCAGCGGCCCTCGACGCGGCCACTCAGTCCGGGCTCGCACCGATGGAGAGCGGTCGAAGTAACCAGCCGGGTGGCCCACCCTTTCAGCGCGTCTCTAAATCACATATAGAATGAGAGTGCCCCACTCTTTCGCGGTTTTTGCGTAAGGGTGCGAGGCGAGGCGGCGAAGGCGCGGAATCCGTGTTATACTCGCCCGCAGGATGCGGTCTGAGCTGCTCTCCCTCCCCGGCCCACCGCGTGAATAGAGAGGTAACGAACCATGCGATCCAAGAAGCCGTTCTCCGCAGGCAAACCAACTTTCGCGATCTTCGTAACGCTCTTGCTGGCGTTGGCGATTGCTGCCGGGCCAGCGGAGGCGCAGAACTACAAGATCAAGGTGCTGCACACCTTTCATGGCAAGGACGGCGCATTCCCCGTTGGCCAATTAACAAGGGACGCGGAGGGGAACTTCTATAGCACGACTGAGCAGGGCGGCACTGGCGTATGCGTTAGCGTCGGCTGCGGGACGGTCTTCAAGATGGACAGTGCCGGCAAGCTGATCTGGTCATACAGCTTCCATGGCAAGGACGGCTTCGAGCCGGTCGCGGGCGTGCTCCGCGACGCAGAAGGAAACCTTTATGGAACAACGGTCTGGGGCGGCACCGTCCCCACCAACAGCAACGTTGGCAATGGAGTAGTGTTCAAGTTGGACACCGCGCGGCAAGAAACCGTGCTCCACCGGTTCAAGGGCTGCAACGTCAACGGGCCCCACGATGGATATTTTCCGGAATCTCTTCTAGTCATGGACGCGTCCCATAACCTATATGGAACAACGCTTCTGGGCGGGGTGCCGTTTCAGTGCCAGGGGACGGCGTTCGCCCTGAGCAGCGCCGGCAAGGAGACGATGCTGCACCGATTCAGTGGAGGGGCGGACGGAGGGAACCCCTACGCTGGCATGACCCTGAACGCCGCTGGCACTCTGTACGGGGTCGCGTCTAGCGGCGGCAATTCCGGCTCGGGCCTGGCATTCCAGATGGGCACCAAGGGCGGCGAAACCGTGCTGTATAACTTTGGCGGCGGCTCGGACGGCGCCCGACCCGGGTTTTTGGTCGCTGACAGCGCGGGAAACTTATATGGAACGACGGCCGGCGGCGGCAGCAACTGCGGAGTGAACGGCTGCGGCACGGTGTTCGAGCTATCGCCGAGCGGCTCGGGCTGGACTCAGAAGACGCTTTACGTTTTTTGTCAGAAATCGCAATGCGCCGATGGCTACGGGCCCGGAGGGCCCCTGGCGTTCGACAAAGCCGGAAACATTTATGGCACCACGGACAACGGTGGCTACACGAACGGTGGCGGCTGCCGCGCCGGCTGCGGCGTGGTTTTCAAACTCGATCCAAGCGGTAACGAAACCGTGCTCTACGCTTTCACCGAAAGCTCCGACGGCGCCTACCCCTTGGCAGGCCTGACTATGGATGACAGGGGCAACCTGTTCGGCACCGCACAGATTGGCGGAGACCTGAAATGCCCGGCACCCGGTGGAAACCAGGGCTGCGGGGTGGTTTTCGAGCTCACGCCATAGCGCCGGACCAGAACTGGCCCACGCCTGGCCGCCACCAACCCGATTCTTCGGTCCCTGAGATATGCTCCTCGCTCTGCGTTCGTAAGGCACCAGTCTGGCTACTTGGCAGTGAAGGATTCCAGCCTGATTATAGGTTTGGGTCGGCGTATCGCGCTCGACGTCGGCCCTGAACCCACCTATTTTGAGGTGAACTGCGATGAGATATAGGCTCTGTGTTCTTTTCCTCCTGGTTTTGCCCGCCTCCGCGACAATTTCCTATGTGCGCTCTAACGCAACATGGAGCGGCGGGACAACGAGCTGCAGCGTCTCGCTGTTAACGACCGGCAGCCCGGACCTAGTCGTCGCCTGGGGGGAGTGGCAGACGAGCGGTCCGAACACAGTCACGGCGACGGCCACGCAAGGGCAAACGGGGAAGACCATCCTCAGCGCCGTTGGCCCGACCGTGCAGTCGGCGTCGAACACAGCTGCCCAGATTTTCTACGTACCAAATATCACTACGGGTGGCGAAACCGTGACTCTGACCTTCGGTGGAACCGGGACCGTTACGTCTTCGGCCTGCGTGATCGTCGAGTACAGCGGCGCGGATGTGAACTACCCGCTGGATAGCGTCTCCGCCGGCTACAGCACCAGCGGCAACCCGACCAGCCTGCTGGACAGCGGCAACGCCGCCCCAGCAAACTCAAACCTAATGGTCTTCGCCGGGGGCGTAGCCGACAAAAACGTTGCGATCGCCGCTGGCAGCGGCTTTACGAGCCTTCAGGCTTCAAACGGCACGTGGGGAACAGGCATTGTCGAAAATAGCACCACGGCGATAGCTGGCAACAATGTGCTGCAGCGGGCGACGGCATGCCTTGCGGCCGGGGCGACTTGCCCCACGACCCCCACCGGCAATTGGGTAATGCAGATGGCGGTCTTCCGGGATGCGTCGTGGACGGTAGCCGGGGGATGGACCCCGGTGCGACCTGCACAGGTCCTCGACGTGACCCAGTTTCCGGGGTCGGAGCTGGGGGCGAAATTATGCAACGCGTACGCCGCTTTAGGCGCGGGAGGCGGAGAAATCGATGTACCGGCCGGGATCTACGCGCTTTCAAACCAATGCGTTTTCAACACGATCAACAAGCCGGTTCGAGTGCACTGCACTCACGGCGGCACCGTCATCAACGTTAGTGGCAGCCTCGGCAGCACTCCTGCACTGGTTTTCGACTACGGTGCCCTGCCTTGGCAAACCGTGGCGATGGATGGTTGTTACTTTAACGGCCCGGGCACCACGACTTCGGTGGGCATGTCCCTTGGGGACATGAACCCACAATACCAGCTCGCCAATGCTGTCTTCCGGGATAATACCATCAAGAACTTTGGCACCGGCATATTGGTCGCTGCGGGAGGGAACGCCTGTCTGAACCTGATCCAATCGAGCGTCATCGCACAGAATGGCATCGGAATCGACCTTGAGGAAACGCTGGCCTTGGAGAACATGCGAGTATCCTTTTCCAGCTTCAGCGCAAACGGCATCGACCTGCAGATCGGAGGCGGGGCCGAAGTCTATTTCAATAACAATTCGCTGGATAACTACACGGGAACGGCTTCGGTGTATATCACAGGAAGCGGGCCGGCTAATTTCTTCAGCCGCGACAACCACTATGAAAATCCATCAGGATCGACCGCGGCAAGCTACATCTACGACCCCACGAACAGGAATGCGCGCATCGTTGTGACTGGCGGCGAGATGCTCGATATGCGGACGGCGGGCACAAATAATGGCTTCGTCATCTCCGCAGCTGGCCGCACGGAGGTCAATACCCTTGTGTTTGCCCCAGCCGGCCCGCCCCACGTCATGGTCACCCAAGACATCGACCTGCTCAATTCCGCTGGGTACGCCGATATTACGCTGGTTCAGAATTCGGTTACGGCGACGGCGATCAACTCAAGCTATTCAGGGCCGTATCGCTATAGCCGTGTAGATGCCGCAGCTCCGCAGATAGTGCTCCAGGGAACGACTTTTGCTTTAGGCACGCCTAATGCTCCGGGGATTGCCCTCCATCGGTTCGCATATTACCAGGCCACGGAAAGCCCCAGCTCGGTCGTCGGGAATACCTGCGCGGCCCAGACGTTTACCAACGTGACCGGTATTTCGTATCCGGGAGACATCCTGATCTTCGTAAACAAGCCATCCGAGCAGGCAGGCCTATCGGTTACTCCCGGACACGTGACCGCCAACAATACGGCCAAGCTGAATTTCTGCAACAACACTAGTTCGACGATCACACCTACAGCCGGAGAGAGCTACACCTTTGGGGTCACCCAGTAGCGCGGGTGTTCCTCGGAAGTAATATCAGGAAGACCGGGTGTGGACACTCTGTAACTCCGAAACCAGTACGCATCGACAGGCTACAGCCAGCATTCGGTTGCCGGTTCTCGGTTCCCAATCTGTTGATGGGTGGCTTGGGTCTGATGGCTCAACAGCCCAGCCTTCGCAAAGAGCACTTACGCCCGGAGAGCGATAGGTTGTATATCCCGCGGAATCAAGGTGGCGGGTGGCCCCCCCATTCCAATTGCACCTCTATGGAGTGAACCCCAAAAATGAGACAGGCAGATAAGGGACTGAGTACATTGAATGGAGGAAGGCAATGGACTTGGCCCGAAGCGTATACAGTCGTGAACTCAAACTATCGGTGATGCGCGCCAT
>Ga0182014_10002255_pt1 | contig 24426 bp, 22 predicted proteins | sample 612S2DmetaG_FD_120489 | JGI IMG/M metagenome (GOLD analysis project Ga0182014, IMG submission 120489) | Permafrost microbial communities from Stordalen Mire, Sweden - 612S2D metaG | ecosystem: Environmental > Terrestrial > Soil > Wetlands > Permafrost | place: Sweden: Stordalen | collected...
ATAGCCGTGCAAAAGTATTGAAGTTAAACTCATGAGAAAAAAGAAGAGTCCAAAAAGATTGAGAATAAAAGTAATAGTATCATTTATCAGCTCATTTAATTTTCCATCCATTTATTCCCTTCTGATTATTTTAAGTGACGGTCGATGCAGGCACAAACTTGAAACTTTTAGAGAAGTTTTAGCAATAATACGCAAAAGATCTTAGAATTATTTGCATATAACTATACAAGATTTTGATAAACTCATAAATTCCGTCATGCACAGTATTTTAACAAACATCAGGAAGCGAAAGGATGAAAAGAATGACATATAATACAGCAAGTAGAAGGCATACTTTCATAACAGTTTTAGGATTCACTGTGCTGACGTTTTTGATCTTAGTGAGTATCGCAAGCGCTACGCAGGATTCAGATGCTTAGGTCTCGAAAGGAATTGCTTTTGATAATTTAAATAAATATAATGAAGCAATAACAGCCTATGACAAGGCAATAAGTTGGCTTTTCAAATGTACCCACATCTCTTCTTCCTTGCAGTTATCAATAATTTTCTTTCTGAATGACCAAACTAGGGGAATGCCGGGTATGTGATCAGAAAAAACAAGAAATATTATGAAAAAAATTCAATCAATATTGTTTTTCAAGTTGAAGTAGTAAATACCACTCAATTGCTGTAAAACAAACATCTTAAACATATTGACGATGTCTGCTTCAGATCTGTCTCAAGAAGACTGTTTTGTTAAAATATATGAACTCAAAAATGATACGAAAAGATTTTCCAATCAATTAAGAAACTAATTTCACAAATTTGTCTCCAGCTTACTGAAGAAGTTTATATTCTTCTTTAAGAACAAAATCAGTAAAAGTTTTCATGAGTAAAAATTATTGTTAAGAAATTTACCCTCTCCAACGCTCAAAATACAGAGGTGTTTATCTAAATTCTCTATATTTTTAGTGACTTTTGTTCAAACATATTTTTGGAGATCTGTTGAAGACCACGGAGAATTGGCGAAAAAAATTCTTTATGATTGATTGTTACCATATTAAAACAATAAATTGCTATTTTCTGCATATTTTCCTTGCACTGGAGGCAAAGCAAGCAATTAAGGTAATAGATAATATTGGAACATCAGAACGAGTTTTTTTTAAAAAATAGAATTCAAAATGAATTTCAGGAAATTATTTTCTACCGAAAAATTATTTGACTTAATAAAATCTTCTATTAAATCTCCTATTATCATTTAACTGAAATATGCTTATAAATATTAAATTATATTTCCGGGTAGATGAAAAGGAAATATGACAAAGTTAAGCTCAAAAATTCATCTTTCATTTCCATAGTTGAAGAACGAGTGCTTTAAATCAGATCCTTTTCTGAGGGTAATATACAGTATCAGATGCATTCTGTAGAGGATTCAAACATTTCTATTTTAACAGATTTAAATAAATATCTAGATTTTTTCATATGCCTCTAAATGATGTATAAATGACTCTTGAAACTAAAAAATGTATCAATTTTTTTACTCTAAGACAATTAGTGGCTCAAGTCTTGCAGTTTCCTTTCTCGTCCAGTACCCGCATATAGGGCAGTACTGAAATTTCTTGAAGATATTGTTTTCAAGATCTGAGTGGCACTCAGGACATTTTTTTAAGAGAAGCATACGATTATCTCCTATCATATCCTCAAATAATTTCTTTTTTATCCTTTGAATGGCTAGTAAATATATATATAGAATGTATTTGAAAATGCTGTAATTGAAATTTCTTCAATTTTCAATTTTTTCACTGTATACTACTGTAAAAAATCTACAACTATCTAAATGTTTGGAGTGTGATGTATGATAAATCATTTTGGTGAATGGTATTTTTGAATATAGAGGGTTTCGAGAAACTGTTGAGTTTTCATTAATCTTTTATATAATATTATCAGTATATGCCAAAATTTAGAGATTCATCGAAATCCTCTATAGTCTTCACAGTATAAATTAACACTTCAAAATCTTCTAAAAATAAAAATATAGTTCATCATGTACATCTCTTCGCTAAACCTAAATTCAAAGTTGAAACCATGGTAAGCAGAAAAACAGAAAAAAAGAACTCAGGGAAATAGTTTCCCCTATTTCTCTATTTATTTTGTGACTGTATAATTTTTTTAGTCATATATGTGTAAATAAGGTTAAGTAATAAATTAATGTAACTAACTAATATATCTAAAATAAAGTGACATCTTTATATATCTAAGCTGAATAACTATTTTTGATTGATAAGTATGTAAATATTAAAACGTGACCTTAACCGCCAGTTAAATAGAATCAGTCCATTTAAATTTGCTCAGTGAATCTCAGTAAAAATGGTTACTGATATTGTTTTTACCAAATTAAATGGTTACTAATTAATTTAATTTTTCAAAAATAATTGTGGTTTCAAACGTAATTATTATGCTTAAGTCGCTAGAAATTCTATGGGATGTCGGTAAACCTCTAAATTTCGTCATATGTTCATAAATGGTATATAAATAACTCGTGAAAATCAGAGGTTTATCGAAATCCTCTACACCTTATCGATACCTAGTCCCCGAAGTTATGTAATAAATGATCTTACCATACCTGTGGATAAACCTGTTCAATCCCAATACATATCGAATCCATATAAGAGTTTGAGGCACTATCTGTGACCACAGAGCCAAAAATAAACTCACTTACAAAGAAACAACAGTTAAACTAGGTAAATTAAAATAAAAATAGATGATAATTTACTTCGTTCCAGAATTAAAGGACGTTTGATTCATGACATTCAGAACTCAAGACGTATAAAAATCTTTTATTATCTAAAATCTTTACCGTGATTCAATGAATTTGGATGAAATTGCATTGTTCTTTCAAAAATGACGAAGGATCTGAAAAAATTAAAAAAACCCTGATTTCATGAGATTTTTTTACGTTTGTGCTTTTTCTCCTGAAAACAGACAATCAGCTCATATTCAGCCGTGTTCTATAGCTTCCATAGGGGTTCTAAAGTTTGCTCCTTAACAGACTTTTGATCTTTATCGTAAATGAGAATAACAATTGCTGAGAGGATATACAGATTACAGGCAGAAAAAAATTATTCCTCCAAAAATGAGTTAAGCTCTGTAATCATCTAGTTCTTATACACTTCAAATAAGAGTTGTTAATGTATGTGGTTTTCACACTGTATTAACTATATTAATTATCTTGAACTTTTAATAACTAAAAAAATATTATAACTAAACAATTTCATACTTAGAAATCTTGAAATTTAGTTAATGTGAATAAATCTTTTATTGTGCTATATGAAAATGAAATCAAGTCCTATAGATAGTAGGATTAATTTGTAAAAAAAGAGCACAAATTCCTTTTTTGGAAGATTTTATACCCACCAATCTGTTTACCGCTTTAAGAAGTTTACCCACTACTAAGCACAATAATTAAGTAAATATACGATGTAATTATTTTTCTATTATTTAGCCTACTAATATAATATTTGACTAATGTTATACTAAAAATAAACATATTAGAATGTTATACTGAATTACTAATATTAGAAAGTTCTCTGATAATATTTTTATGGACTCAAATACATTTATTGGAAGTTGTAAAAATTTATCCCGGCATCTAAACAGTAAATCCCTTGAATATACGGGAAAAAATGCTACTTTTAAACTATTGAAAAGTTCAGTATTAGTTGCATTTGCAGGGGCATTCAGGATCCATCTAGCTTTTCTCCTTCTTCAAATTCAGTCAAGTTTGCTAACTTGCATTGCTGGAGGGCTTGTGGTCTACACAGTATATACACTTGATAGGACTGTTGGATCTGAGGAAGATGCTATAAACCGTGAAGAACTAAAGGGTTCAAGAAAGGAAATTGGGCTTGCTGCCTGTATGCTTACTTTTTTAATAGGCAGCTATATACTGGCGAAGGAGGGAATGCTTATATTTGCATTCATACCCTTCATAACCTGTTATCTATATAGCAAAGGCGTCAAAATTGGGAAATTTACTTTTAAACTCAAAGGTGGATTTGGGGTTAAAAATCTGGTTGTAGGTTTTACCTGGGGTGTTTTCATTGCAGGACTTGCAGGCAGAAACTGTGAGAACATTTTTCCTATTGTACTAGTTTTAACTTTCTTTGCGGTCAAACTCTTTGTCAATTCTACAATCTTTGATTTCAAGGATATAAAAGGGGACACTTTTGCAGGTATCAAAACTCTTCCGATCAGTATTGGAGAACAGAATACCCGTAAACTTCTTATCGGAATGTACATGCTCTCACATGTGATACTTGGTATCGCTTTGATCCACAGACTTATTGCCTTCGAACCTCTGATTATTCTCTACAGTTTCATATGTGGGCTGATCTGTATCCAAAAACATACAAAACCTGGAGAAGAACTTCCTTCTCGAAGACTAGAAAGAATTTTTCTTGTATATGGAGAATCAGCTTCAATTCTTGGACTGCGGATGATCACAGGTGCTATGCTGGTATAATGTTGTCTACGGAACAAACGTATGGTATGAAATGTGATAAATATTAAATTCGGCAGAATATTTTAGAAAAAATAATTCAATTCACCGTACAATTGTTGAACTAAAAATAACACAAAATTTAATTCATATTTTGCCAGCTTGTTTTTCAAGCTTCTCTTAGAAGATCTTTAGCAGAAGTTATGAGACTATTTAATTTATTGTGGAATCACCAAAATTTAACATTAATTCCACAATCTATTAACTGAAATAAATTAAAAAATCGGAATCGTAAAAAATTCCAAAGTTAAATGCTCTTTATTTCAATTGAGTTCTCTTTATAATGCTTAAAAAGATCTTCTCCCCATTTTATTGAGGAAGAATCAAAACCTACTAGGTCACTTCGGGGATCAAAAGTTCCATTTTTGAAAAAAAGAGACAGGGATAAGAAGAGATCCGTTACTGCAAAGGAGACTTTCGCATTGTCATACACATGTAAACTTGTGTGTTTATATCCAATAAATTCTTCAAGTTCATAACTATGCTCATTTTTTACTTTGAAGAAGACATTTGGGGTAACAATGATATAAACTGGGATCTTTTTACGAGCGATCGCAAGAAACATTTTAGGAAAACTTGGGAGAAATATAGATGCAAAACCCATAAAATAAGTAGAAGTCATGACGTTATCCATAAATGACTTATGGGAATCGTAGATGTATTCATGTTCATTTTTTACGATCCTACATTCTTTGAGATCTTGAATTCTGTTTAATAGTGTATCAGGAATTGCAGTTAGGTCATGGTTTCTCCAGAAATCTTCATTCGATTCTATAGCTGTGAGAGTATCCAGAAAAGGCTTGTAATATACAGCTGAAACTTTTCCTAGAGGGGTTAAACGATACATTCCATCCTGTCTGACAATCATATTTGCTGATTCCATTTCCTTCAGGCGAGGTAGAATCTCAGGTGACCTTACATCAAAATAATCTTTGATTTCTGAAAGAGTTTTTGGACTCTCCTCAAGCAGAAATAAAATATCTTTTCTTTTTTCAGAAAAGGTTAGAATGCTCAAAAGTCCGCCGCCTTTAATATTTATCAACCCGCTATTTTTTATCATTTTTTTGGAGGTTATTGAAGTTTCATATCCTTAAGTAGATTATACGATCTTTATTTACTTAGAAAGCTTAAAGTTTGTTGCTATCTCCATTTATTATATCATATTAATTCGACGGTTGTATTCTGGTAATATAACATTGTTATAATCAATATGAATTCCATATATATTATCTTTTTTAAGAGTAAAGTAGTTTCGAATATCTTAAGCCTCGAAACCATTTGTATAAAATCAAAAAAATATCAAAAGAAATATATGATGTTGCATAGTCGTTAATTATCGAAAAGAAAAATAGAACCATTTTAGTTTAGTTGCCAAGTTCACTGTCTGAATCTTTTGAATTATACGATATCGTTAATATAATTACTTTACTTGATGAAGCAAAATATAATAACAGAACATTCTTGATATTTAGTTCATGTTGTAATATCTCCGATCAATTTTCCATAGTCAGAAATCAACGAGCTCAGATTGAAAATATCAGAAATATGAAACGCCTTCAGAAGGCATATTTTCAAACATATGCAACCCATAATCTAAAGAGAATATGATATAACTCAGGACCTAGTATGGAGAAAATTGGTTCTATGAAGGCGTAAATCCTGGACTTAGTGATCGTTATCTCCCAAAAAAAACAACATATTAAATTTGATTTTAAATTAATTAAACTTAAATGTAGCAAACTTTTATACTTACAAAAATTAGTATTACCCTTAATAATTTCGCTTTGAAATTCTTTTTAATTTTCCATATCCTCACAACCTAAATAACCTAACCCTTATTCCAAATTTTTCGCCCACTGCCAATATGTTCCAGAAAGCATTTTCTGATGATTCCGTTTCTTTAGGTTTCAAGGCTCTTTGAGAATTTTTATTGTACCAGTGAATAAATTCCTCAAAGGTTTTAAACTCGCTTCTGAATCTCTGGTATGTATGGAACCATTTCTCAATTTTCACCATTTGTCTGAGGATGTCTTAAACTTGCAAGTATTGGCTTAATCCCAATCTCTCAATGTTCTTCTTGAACTCGTCGCCTCATGAACTATCCTTATTTATGTGAACTACTTCACTTCTATGATCCATTATTATTACAGTTGAATATCCCACAGCTTGCTGCTCCACACCCTAATATTGCGGACATCACCAATTGCAATATACTATTTATCTTCAAATAATATTAATGATCTGGGACATTTCATTCCGGAGCATCAACTTTTACTGCGTCATGCAATCTAGTGCCACTATTCCCTTATAGATGATTGAGTAGAACTTCCTAAGTTTCATATTTTTTCTGGATTAAGCCTTTTGACTCTAGGCTCTCCAGGATTGGGGAGATAGAACATTTACTTTTGGGGACAGTAACCTTTCGCGGAGCTCGGTCTTCTGGATTATATAATAGCTGTGTGTAGACTTAACCTTAATAATCTTCAGCACGGTATAGTTGAAAAAAACTAGCCTTATATGTGTACATACTTTTATCTATAGTTCAAGTCTCACATCTTGAAAGCTTATATATCAAACTATAACATATCTGAAGGTGATATATTTTTTATTTTCTAGTCAATTGATACATCTACGACCTCGAATGCTGGCGGAATATGAAAAACAGCGTAGAAGACCAACATAGATAAAATTTTAATATTTGTGGACTGAATTTATAGATATTCTTCTATATTTTGTTATATGAAAAAATTTGCAAATAAAAAAACAGATAATATAGATTAAGAATTCATTGCACAAATTGATCTGAATAAAATGATTTAGCCATCAAGAGTTTTCCCAAAAGATCATAGATAATTTTGGTCTGATGTTAAGCTTCGCCACAAACTTTTATAAAGAAGAATATATCTAAAAAATGAAGCTAATGCTACTTTTTTATCTGAACTATATCAATATAAGTGACTTGTTGACAGATATTTTGGACAAAAACGGTATATCAATTCTATCAATATTTTCTTTAGGTAAGATAATCAATCAGATAGTAGAAAGCCTTTCTCCAAATGTCCGTGAAAAAATGGTTTAGATCAGAGAATTCAGGACATCGAAATCTCTCATAGCGTTGTAGCTCGGCTTCAGACATGTCTGAATTTTAAAAAACACCTTGTTGATGAAATCGAAATGCTAAGGAGACAAATTTTCAAGTATGCTTATGTAAAGTATAACAGTGAGATGAAAATTTAATGTATATTTCAGGTATTGGATAAATTGATGCTGCGACCCTAATTGCTGAAATAGGCACTTTTGAGTATTTTTATTTAGTAGATAAGCTTGCTTCATGGATTGGAATTATTCCGAATGTATACTATCTGCAGATAAATTTTGCACCTGGAGAATCACAAAGAGAGTATCAATGGTAACAAAGTGAATTTAACGCAGACTGTTCAGGGAATAGCAAGAAGGAAAAATAGCAAATTAAAAGAATATTTTAATCTGAAGAAAAAATAATTTGGACATTCAAGGATAATTATTGCTCTTGAAATGAAAATTGCTACAATTATAAGGCATCTAATTGCAAATGAAAAGATATAAGAATAAGGAACAGGGTATAAATTAGAAGAAATTCAAGAGAGTAAGATTATTGAGACTGAGACCTATCCGGGGACATACACATAAAAAATAGTTAATTAAGTAATTGTAATTATGGAAAGAAGGGACTTGAACGTACGTGAAGAAGACAACCCATGTACTTCATACAAAATTTGTTATAAAATTTTTTATAAATGTAGTTATAGAGAAGCATTAATAAAGGCGATTGTAAAAAAATCTGATAATAAGTATTTATAGAAAAAAAGATAAATAAGCTTTAGAAAGTAAATGAAGGAAAAAAGAACACTAAAAGATGAATAAGAAGTAAAAGAGCCCTAATATAAGCAAAGATATTTATATAATCTGATTACAAAATCAGAGTGAGAAGGAATTCATATTAATGAGGATTTCGATAAAGGTCATATTTTCACGAGTTAGTTATTTACTATTTATATGCATATAATGAAATTTAGGGGTTTATCGAAATCTTCTAATATAAAATGTATGTTGGAGGATAATATGGCAAAAGTGATACCATTCGCACCAATAGAGCGCTTAATAAGAACTGCAGGTGCTCCAAGGGTAAGTGAAGGTGCAGGAATTGCTCTTACTGAAATTCTGGAAGATTATGGACTTGGAATTTCAAAAGAAGCGATAAAACTTGCAGAGCATGCAGGCAGAAAAACCATAAAGGCTGAAGATATCAAATTAGCAAAAGAAATGTTGTAATTGAAATCAGATCCCTCTAGCAGGCTTTAGATAGCTAACCTGCTTGAAGGAGTAAGATAATAATGGAATGCTGAAAAACAGCATTTTACTATTTTTGTCAAATATTTACTTATGTAGTTGCAGATTCCAGCTCCACTAGGTAAGGGATTACACATTGTAAATTTTGGAGCAAGCTCCATATAGTACACAGATCTCATCATTAATAATCGCCACCTATCAACTATCCAAATTTCAAGCTCAACAGTATCAGGATTTAAATCGTTAATTTTCATTAGATTTGCATCTACAGAGCAAACGGAATAACAGTGACTCCATCGTTATTTTGGCCAGGAGATTCGCTCTAATTTTGGTTTTCAAAACCACCTAAAAACTAATCAGTGAATTGACACCTAAGACTCACATGTGACTTTTATCACGGACATTAAATTTGCCTTTGAAGCAATTATACTACCTAATGAATTGGTTGTTTAAATTGGCAGAAACAGTAAACAAATTTTGTAGTTTAGACATCATTAAACATTTTTTTCCAAATACTGTTTATTTTAAGAGGATTTCGATAAACCCCTAAATTTCATTATATGCATATAAATAGTAAATAACTAACTCGTGAAAATCAGAGGTTTATCGAAATCCTCTAAAGATACTTTTTTGTGGAACCAGACAACAAATGTGTCTCCGGGATTAAATTACGACATGCCGTGGTTTAATAACACTATGTATAAGACAGAAATTTTTTCATTTATATATATTAAAAGTTTCTTATCACAAAATGCTTCGTTGACAATCTATTAGATTTTAGATTATAGTTTACTACAAATAGACTTATCGATATTCAATAATGCCAGTTCAGTTGTTCAAGTTATGTAAGTACAAATCACCTCCTTCAGACCTGATAAAAGTTAATCTTAGGAAGGAGTGGCGTACATATTAATGCACTTGCTTTTTAAAAAAAACAATTCAGGTACTCTGGAAATTAAGTGTCTTAGCCATACAAAAAATTTATTGCAGGAACACTTGATAGATGCAACTCTTTGGATCTTTGTTTCGAAGCAGAAGAAAGAACAGATTAACTCCATAGTCGCATTTCATCGGCAACAAAAGTAGAAGATATTTTCCAAAAATTGTCTAAGTATCAAGGTCACCGACCAATCTCAAGAATTCTTAGAGAACATAACTTGTTGACCATCCGCAAATACTACTTGACCAATATTTTTGCGATAAGCTTGGCATAATATTAGCTTATTTGTCTGAATAATGACAAATAAACAGCGAATAGATCAACAACAATTTCCATCATTCATTCCTTCAAACTTTCTTTCCACCATAGACAACTGCTCTATTTTTCAAAATCAAAGTAAATATCAGGAATACAGCAGCTATACCTCATCCGTAGTAAACTTATAATTAATTTAACTTTTGAAATAGAATTATTGTTCAAAGTGAATATTTATGCATTAAGACACTCGTGGTTCTATAATCACTGAGAGCAAGAGGGGATACGGCTAACCTCACTTTAAACTTTATAAGCACGAAAAGCACGAAACAAAAATGTAATTTCGGAAATTAATCCTTTCAATTAGTCCTCTAGAGCGTTGCGGGAAGGACAGCATACTCCAGAAGTGTAATTATGAAGCCTTATCAGAACATAATTTAAAACTCGAGTTCCGTTACTTTTTCTCCTTTTGCACTGGTAACAGTTAAAGATATATCTTGAAACCTCGGAATCCCTTTGCCACAAGTTTCATCTGAGACAAGCATATTGGACCAAGAGCTTTTAGGCATATATGCAATACCTCTATGAGAGGGTTCGTATCCTGATTCTTCAGCCCTGACTACAACTCTCCCAAAAGAGTTTTTCAGGATGACAGTATCGCCTTTTTTTACATTTAATTGTTTGAGATCTGCAGAATCCAGTGTTATTACAGCTGAAATATGTTTATACTCGTCTCCGAAAAGGTTTTCTATCATCGCTTTATCCTGAAAAATATCCCTGTAGGTTACAACTTTGACCTTTATTTCAGGAGCTGCAAGAAAAGATCCAAAATCCATCAGAGAGCCTCCATTATTCTCTTAAGTATATATTCTTCCAAAGGGTTTTTTGTCTCAACAATAGGTTTAAAGCTTACCAGAGTCCCATCCATACGAATTGCACTGCCTCCAGATTCCACCCCACTAATTGCAGTGTTGATATGGACCTTTGCTTTCTTTGTGGTCAGGGTCTCAGAGGGACCCATTGAGATGATAGGAATTTCAAGAAGAGATTTTGCAATCGATCGTGGAAGGCTTGAAAACGGGTCAGAACCGATAATAAGGGCTGCATCTACCGTTTTTGCTTTAAGGGATTCAACGATTGAATATTCTGACCCATGCTTTACAATTCCATTTTCGAACTTTACGCTATTAACATAACCTGTTTCTGTAAAGAGATTTTCGTTAAAGCCCCGCATATTACAATTCCCTACCATAGGCACCAGATGGAAATTTGATTTTTCGTTCAGAGCTTGCATAAGTCTAAAAAGAGGTGCGAGGTTTTCAAGAGAATATATAAGACCAGGTCCTACAAAAATGATCCCAAACTTTGCCCCTTTAAGTATATTTGCCAATTCAAGAATTTTCTTTGGGGGGTAATTATAGGACGTCTTCGGAAGTTTTCCGGAAAGACCTGAAATCAGGGCATCGATAAGCTCTACATCTCCACCTTGCGGAATCTGAATGAAATAGTTCCCGCAGATCTTCGCAGTATGGGACTTCCTGATATCTATTGCAATTGCCGTTCTTTCCTCTTCCCAGCCCCTTTGCTTTTCGCTTCCTCTGGGAAAGTAGGAGTGCTTTGAAAGATGGCGGGGATGAGAGTCGGCAGGGTTTGACCCCCAAAAAATGATAACATCTCCCTTATTCCTTACATCTTCAAGGGTGCAAGTTTTTATCTTATTAGTAACAAGAGCCTCAACCACGCTACCAAAACAAAATGAAGAACTGTCATCAATTGTTGCATTGATTTTTTTTCCAAGCTCTATTGCTTGTTTCTGGGCTTCATTGGTGGAAGCTCCAAGCCCAAATATCAGAGGGTTTTTTGCATTCTTCAGTATCTTCACAGTCTCACTTAATGCTTTCTCCTCATCTACTGGCTTGTTGTCCACGAGGAAAGTTACCTTTTCCTTGCTTTCTTTCATGTGGGCTACTCCCACTCTACAGGCGGTATAAATTTTATTTATGGTCTCCGTTCCATACTCGACCTCAATATCGTCACAAAGGAGGCTGCAGCCTGTGCATACATGATAGTTGTTCTCCATATCCGCTTACCTCACACGAACTCTATTGCCTCTACAGGGCAGGTTACTATACAGCCATTACAGAGAATTTTGTTCTTTCCGAAACGGCGGCATTCATCTACATTCCGGGCTTTAACGATACCTTCTTCGATGGCCAGGATCAATTTACTCGTGTTCTTGGGAGCATTTCCCGAGCCTACACCATATGGATCGTTTGCAACATTTACTGGACATGCGACCACGCAGTTCCCACATCCGAAACACAAGTCTTCGTGCACTATTAGTCCTGTTTCAGTTGCACCTTCAGACGGTTTGAAGAGACTACTTATCTTTTCATAGCTGTCTTTGTATTTCGGCTCTTCTTTCAGGGGTAGGCAAGCATCGGGTGTTAGCTCTCTAGTCATGAGAGCTACTGCAAAAGCCATACATGATGTTTTCCCACATTTTTTGCAGTTAGTTTTTGGCAGCATCTGATAAATTTCCATTGCATTTGTCATTGTAGATCGCCCTTGAGTCAAATTTAATGTTCGCTTCAGACTTAATTGAAGAGTCAATACGTTCTAGAAGCTTTCGATAAACCTCTGATTTTCACGAGTTATATATGAAGCTTTTAAAATCAGATGATGAATTTAGCGCTTATCGAAATCCCCTATATTTAATAGTATGATCAAAAAGTGAAATTGAGAGTATTATGAAGAATCAGATTAAGTAGCCTTTGATTAAAGAAAATTTTGATGAACCCTTAAATTTCATCATCTGATTTTAAAAGCTTCATATATAACTCGTGAAAATCAGAGGTTTATCGAAATCTCTCTAAAATATTATTTCTTAAATCCCTTAAATTCTCGCTTTTTAACTTCCAATGTGATTTTCAGTTTGTTGAGTAAACATGCAGACTTTTAATTTCCATTCTGTTGATATAATGATAATCAATTTGTTGAGTTTCCCTCTCAAATCCAGATACTTTTTAATGCGTCCTTGAATCACAAAAGTTCATCATTATTTACCGAATTCTGCGATTGTAATGACTCAAAAATTTAAAAAATAATAAAAATTCCCAAATCCAAGTAAATAAATTTTAAGGTATCTTTAAGGGCAAACTAAAATAAGTAATCTCAATTTAATTCGCTTTAAAGAAAAGTTCGCAGTGGCAATTTCCATACCTTTCGACTTCTTCCTTATGATAGGCACAGGGACACACTATTTTTTGATCCTCTTTTTCAATTCCAGTGACTATTCTGCACGGACAGTAACGCCTTCCGAACTTTTCAATCTTGATTGCAAGTCCATCAAGTACATAATCAAGAGCTTCTTTATCCGGGTTAAGCTTGTAGCCTGCTTTATTTGCGTATTTCTCAGTCCATTCATACATTTTCTGTTTCAATTCTTTATGCTCAGCCATGAAAAAGCCCCTTCTGCTTTCAAAATTGAAAAAATTCTGATTATCTATGAGAAGACTATATCCAAGTCATTTATAAAATCTGATAGATTAAATATTCAAATCATGATATTAATACTCTTAATCACAGCCAAAATTCCAATATTAGCTAAATTATTGCAAAAATATAACCTTTTGAAAGTTTGTCTAGTCTATACTTCATAAACAAATTTTCACCACATTTTGTTCAGATCTCATTCTAAAACTGCCATATCAATTACGAACTAAGTTCTCAAACTATAAATTAATTGGTAAAACATATAATATATAGCTATTTCGAAAACATTAAATTTGATCCACAATGAGCATTTATCTGTTAAAAAGCAATCAAAGTTGACATTCCATAGATGTATATATATATAAAATTTGTTCGCCTACGATATTATTGAAAGTTGGATTAATTTTTAAGCACTTTAATATTGAGAAAATAGTTAGCATTCTTGTATACATCTATAGAAAATAGAATTCAGTATTAAAAAACTATATAAAAGGGAATATTTGAAATGGGAGTTGCCATAAATGAATATAAGTTCATATCAAGCTGACAGCTACTCTACAAAGGATTTCGATAAACCTTTAATTTTCACAAGTCATATAGATACAGTTTATAAGCATATGACAAAATTTAGGGGTTTATCGAAATCCTCTACCATAGAAGTACTTGGTTAAGAATGTTTAAATTTCATATTTAGATGACGTTAACATTAAGTGTGAATATTTTCCCCACACTTGTTTCTTTCATCCAGGGTCTCCTGTATATTCCGATTACCTGCTGATTTCTACCGGCTACTGCCTTAATTGTCCATTCTTGAATTTGATATCCACCAAACATATGTGAAAATCCGGTTTGATAAATTTTCGTATTGATCAAAATTAGTCCGTTGCTTAAACGGATTTTCCATAAATAACCTGCCATCATATTTTCTTTCAGTTGCAGATTAAAAGAATCTCCTTTTTTGATAGAGATTGTCTCTCCATTATCATTATCATTTAGAACTTTATTTTCAGATGGCGACGCACTAATAACTGTAGGAATTGCGGCCATGATTAAAACGATGATTATGAACGTTGTTCTAAACATATTTTTAGACATTAATACCACTCATTTATTTAGAATAATCTATTCTCATATATACTAATTTCTATGAGCTAATTACAAAAACAAATGACAGAGAACTAATTTTGGTATATAATCCTTATATGCTTTTCGGGCATTGCATAGGAAAAAAATACAAAATTGGGGTAGCTAAACTGAAAAAATTACCAAACAACCTAAAAACCAAAATAGGTAACTAATATGTCGTAAAAGAAAGCAAAAAGCCTTTAAAAAGGCGCCTCACATAATTTTTAGATATTTCTGTCAAACTTCAGGCATTTACAGCCTTGCTGAATATGTCAATGAACTCGTCACATTGAGCAATAATGATAGAAGTAGCATCTTTTAAGACCTCAATAGGATCTGTACCATCTGTTTTGATGTAGAGAATCGGGTCACTAATACTCACATGTTTCATATCGTAAAAAGCGGCCTCAACCCTTGAATCTCTAGTTAGGAGGTCCTTAATTAAATTCAAAAGAGTGTGAGTTTCACCTTTGAGCTCAACTTCCAGCTCATAATCAGCTTTTGACAGGATGTTCAGTTCCATTGGTAATCCCCGTTAAATAGTTAGTAATGTAAATTACTTTGTAAAAATCTGTTCTTGCTCATGGCAGGAAAAACATTACTGTATCCCTTTTCCGTATTCTGTTGAGATTTTGCGGATTTCAGTCATATTGCAGTCAGGACATTTAAGCTTTTTCCCTTCGAGCACAAGTTCCCCTCTACAATTGGAGCAATATGCTTTCACAACTCCAAGGGAATCCTCATATGTGGTCAGACGTATTCTATCAGTATCTAGAACTTTAGCTCTGATTATATCTGATGGTCTGAACTCGTCTGAAAGTCTCTTGACATAAGAGTCTCTTACATTTGACACATGAATATCTCCAAGCCTTGAATTAATAATTTCCCGATCTTCTTTACCTTCAATTCCTGCAATTTCCACAGCTGCCCCGGATTCTCGGACGTCAATTATCTTTCCATACACAATATCTCCCACTTTAAGGATATTAGGAGTGGGAGTATTTGGCTTTACAGAGACTATCCTTGCTTTTCGATCAATGATTACATTGCCAATAGCAGTGGAGTAAACATTTCCATCAAATACTACTGTTCCATTTCCTGGTTTAAACTCCTCTGTGCTTCCAACAAGTTCTCCTGGGAGAACAAAACATCCTTTTTCAAGATTTTTGTCCAGTGTATCTTCTACATGGGGGACTCTAAAGTTAATCATATTCGTCATCTCCCAGGAAACCTTTTTTTTATAAGGTAATCTCCTTTTTTTACCCTGCTCTCCCTTGAACTGACCTTTAGATTGATCCCGTGACTGATTTCCAAACTGATAACTAGACTGATACCTTGACTGACCGGTTGGCTGATTCCTAGTATGACTTTTAAACTGATCCCTTGGTTGACCCTTAAAAAGACCCTTATTTCCTGACACCATTTGAACCCCTATTTCAATAACTGGCTTTCCCTCACTTGGACCTGTCAATTTCTTCCTCGTAGTTTTATTTTTTTTAATTCTAATCATGATCCCTCATTCTAATTGTCATAATTGATGAATAGATATCTTAATCATAATGATTTTGTCAATTAAACAGATATATCACATGCTGTTGAATCTACCGAAAATAATTCTTCGGATAAAGGAAAGGTCATCATTTTCGTATTTTCGTACATATTTCTTCTCTGAAGTCATAAAATTCAGCTCTATGCATACAGAGTTACATTATTTATAGAGCATGCATTTAATATTTGCATTTTTGGAACAGAATCTTGAGACATTGAACTACAGACTAGATACCTTGAATTGTACTGAATTCTGAATATATCCAGGAACAGTGATCCTGTAAATCTCTACCTCAATAACCTTTCTTTCCTTTTTGTGAAAATTGAAAACTCGTTTTATAGGAAATTTCGCAACGTAAGAATGTGTAATGATCGCAGGCTTAATGAACTTTTGGATAAAAGCAAAGCTTCCACGGTTGTGGATTGAATATATCACGTCACTTGTTCTTAATGCTGACGAAATAAAAGATCTATCTCTACCCTTTATCCTTGCCCCGAAGGGGGGGTTCATGACTGTAGTTTTTACATGTCCCTCGATACCTGCAATGTCTGAGAATACAAAATTTGCCTCTACTCCAAGCTTTTTGGCATTAATTTTTGCAATCTCAAGTGCTCTTGGATCAGCATCATACCCCACAACATTTCTGACTCCAAGGAGCTTGGCACCTATTGCAAGTATTCCCGTACCGCAGCCAAGATCCTGGACTGAATCATCAAGATCTCTCTGCATGAAAGCGAAGTGCAGAATTTCTGCAGCTAAAGGAGAAGGAGTTTGGTATTGCTCCAGCTCAATCTCAGGATCTGAAAAACCTTCGATTGCTTCAAGCAGCATTTCAAGTTTTCTTTGGTTCATTTCATCGACTTTAGTTTTTAAAAGATATGTGGTTCAAAATTTGTATAGAGTTGCCGTTATATAACTTATTTGTACTCAGCTGTCTTTATTTTTGCTAAACCTGGGAATAAACAAAATCATATCGGCTCGGTTGTAATTTCATCCAGCACAAGTCTGTCCCATTCTCTTTCTCCAAGTACGATCTCAAACTCTTGAGGCGTCAGCATAGGAGATTGAAAACGCCCAATTTCATCAACAGCAAGCCTAGGACAAGCTGTATTTACAAAAGCGTCCACTTTGAACAATAGCAGCTGTTCTGGGGTTACAAGATCCATAAGAATCAGATATGCATCTTTTCCATGTCTTTTTGCACACTCCTTCAAAAAAAAAGCAAGTTCAAGCCTTTTCTGCCCGCTTTTGCTTGAGACAATTATACCAAAAACCTCAGCATCCAGAGATTTTGCAATTACAGCACTACGCTGACGGAGAATTTTTGAGGGATCTATCTCACGAACTTCTCCTGAAAAAGGATCGGCTACAAGAACACGTTTTTTTGTGGAAAGGGCAACACCTAAGGGATGGAAATCTCCGCTTCCGATATAGAGGTACTCATTACATTTTTCAGCCCTGGCTGCCGAAAAATTACATCCTAGTACTTGCCCTGGATAAGCTATTCTGGAATCACCGTGCCCAATCACGCAAGTCTTTCCTCTAGTCTCAATAATTGCGCAAGCTTCCATAAGTTTATGAACATGCTGAACAGTAGTAATTAGACCTATTATCTGCCCTTTAAGTTCAGGCACAGCTTTTTCAACAACATGCCCAATATCAACTAAAGAGCGTGCTTCTATGAAATAAACTTTATCTGAAAGCTTCATATCCCCAAGTCCCGCATGCCCAAAATGGAAGAGAATATCCACATGTTCTATCAAAGTCCTATTCAAGTCGCACGCCCCAAAGCAGGGATCTCCGTAGATTAAAACCTCGGCTCCTGTAGATTCTTCAACTTTTTTTGCTAGTTTGAATCCCTTCTTTTTGAGTCCCTCAGGAAGCTGGAAACCTACAATTTTTGCTCCTGATTTGTGTATTATATAAATAATATAATTAGACCTTAAATCAAATGCTTCATTGATCCCCAAATACATTTTTGATCTCCAATCCTTTCTCGCTCACATCAATTGTAATACAAATTTTGGGCCCAACCCCAAGATTTATTTAATTTGATTAGATTATTTCTCACCTATCATGGGTTAATTAATTTTTATATTCAAATAAATAGAATGATTAATTAAATAAAAAGTCAAACGTGATTAAAGTTATACATCATTCGAAAATCAGAATCAATATTGGAGTATATGATACTGAAAACAAATAGTTTTATGAGTATAATATAGGAATTCGATGGAATATAGATTCTTCCCTAAAATTATTACTTGATTTTGAGAGAAGATGTATGCAAAAACATTTTTTCTATCGGATAGAGCTACATTATATAAATCTAAAAAGGCAGAAAAATTTTATCAGAACAATAAACAATAACTGCAAAGAATATATTTTTATCCCAGTTACTCCAAATAGAAACCCAACTAGATATGGTTGGGAAAAGCACGAGAGAAAAATTGGAATGTATAAAATAATTAAAAATTATATATATAAAAAATTACTGGATGATTATTTGAAAAAAAGACGTGACTTTACCAATAATTTTAGAATTATTTAAAATTGTTACCACATTCATATAACAGACATAGCTGTGTGTATAAATCAAAAAGTAGAGAAATTTTCGAAACAATAATAATTGGTTGCAAATATGTATTTTCTTTCAGCCGCTCTATATAAGAACCTAAGAACCAACATAAAATTATTAAGAAGGGCCAAAAATATTAATCTGACAAATAAATTTAAAAGAATGTAAGTGTTCTAGAATGTTTATTGAAATTCAGAGAAATTACAATTTTTAAATAAAAAGTAATATCATTAGAATGATTAATAACCTTGGTGATTTAGTCTCATTACTTGCAAAGACGACTACAAGAAAAAAGAATATAAGAGTACAAAGAATCAGATCCACCTCATCCTTTTATGTCAAAGAAAGGAAACAAAAATATCAGAAAAAAGTTTCCGATCAAATCAGAAAAAGGAAAAGAGAAAAAAAAATACCTTAAACTTTTTCTGAAAAGTCTGCTCTGAAATAGACAATTCTGGACTTACTTTATAGCCTTGTCGACAGAGCGCCTAATTTTCTGTAAAAACCATAAATCTCAATAAATTATTGAGTAGAAGATTCTACATCAGAAAAATTAGATTACAAGTAAAAAAATTTGACTTTAATTTACAGCAAATTAGCGACACTACATATTGCTTATTTTTTTGATTCATTCAAAGTCGGTAGATAGGAGATTTCAGAAAACTAAATGGAAAAGGAATACTCTTCGTTCTGTCACAAAAAAATCTTCTGGAAAAAAAAAAAGGCTGAAAAAGTATGATAAAGGAAAAATTAAATTAAAACTCCAATAATCTCTAAGCACCTAGGAGGTCAAAAAGTGAGGAGAGCCTTGAAAATGATTGAAAATAAACAAGTTGAGGACCCAACATGTCAAAGAACGATAAAAAACCATACCCTTTAATCAACACTCTTGAGTGCAAGGCCTGCGGACGCTGCCTTCTTGCCTGCCCCAAAGGAGCATTTTTAATGAGTGAAAACCTAAATGCTCGAGGCTATAATTATGTAGAGTATATAGGAGAAAGTTGCACAGGCTGTGCAAGCTGCTATTATACTTGCCCTGAACCTCTTGCGATCGAGATCCATATTCCCCTGAAACACGAAGGAGCAAGATAAGGCAGAAAGGAGGAAAATGATGGCAACAAAACTCGTAAAAGGCAACTCTGCAGTAATCGTCGGTGCACTTTATGGCGGAAGTGACTGTTTCTTCGGATATCCAATAACTCCGGCAAGTGAGATTCTACATGATGCAGCTAAGTACTTTCCGCTTATAGGAAGAAAATTCGTTCAGGCCGAATCCGAAGAAGCAGCAATTAATATGGTCTATGGAGGAGCAGCTGCAGGGCACAGGGTTATGACATCGTCGTCAGGACCTGGAATGAGCCTTATGCAGGAAGGACTCTCCTACCTTGCTGGAGCAGAACTTCCCTGTGTGATTGTAAACATAATGAGAGCAGGCCCCGGCCTTGGAAATATAGGGCCGGACCAGGCAGATTATAACCAGATAGTAAAAGGTGGAGGGCATGGTAACTACAAAAATATCGTGCTTGCCCCTAATTCAGTACAGGAAATGTGTGACTTTACCCTGAAGGCCTTTGATCTTGCCTTCAAGTACAGAAACCCTGCGGTGGTTCTCGCAGACGGTGTTCTCGGACAGATGATCGAGTCTCTAGAGTTCCCGAATGAAGCTACTATCCCCAAGATCGATAACACATGGGCAGTAAACGGTACATCCGAAACAAGGCTTAATCTGATAACGTCAATCTATCTGGACTTCGATGAACTCGAGATGTTTAATGAAAAGCTGCAGAAAAAGTACGACCTGATCAAGCAGAATGAGGTGGGTCATGATGAATACCTAACAGAAGATGCCTCAATTGTCCTAGTTTCCTATGGCATTAGCAGCAGAATCTGCAGATCAGCCACATATCTTGCCAGGCAGAAAGGCTTCAAAGTAGGTCTTTTCAGGCTGAAAACTCTTTTTCCATTCCCTGAAAAACAGCTGAAAACCCTGGCAGATAAAGGGTGTTCTTTCATCTCAGTGGAAATGAGTAATGGGCAGATGAAAGATGATATAAGGCTTGCAATTGGTTGTTCACAGCCTGTAGAACTGGTAAACCGGATGGGAGGAAACCTGATCACCCTTGACCAGATAATAGATAAAATCAGGAAAATTGTAGGGAAGGTCTGAAAATGACAGCAAAAATCATCAACGGAGAAAAGGTAATCAGAAAGTCAGAAGTCCTGTACGCAGAATACCCCCGTAAAGGAGGGGCAGCCCTCACAGCTACTCACTACTGCCCTGGTTGTGGACATGGAATTCTGCACAAGCTTATTGCTGAGGCAATTGAAAACCTGAAAATTCAGGACAGAACGATCATGATCAGCCCAGTAGGCTGCGCTGTTTTTGCCTATTATTACTTTGATACAGGCAATATCCAAGTTGCTCACGGCCGCGCCCCTGCTGTAGGGACAGGCGTTTCAAGGGCAGAAGAAAATGCTGTGGTGATTTGCTATCAAGGCGATGGGGATCTTGCATCCATCGGCCTGAACGAAACTCTTCAGGCCGCAAACAGAGGTGAGAAGCTTGCGGTCTTTTTCGTAAACAATACAGTTTATGGTATGACCGGCGGACAGATGGCTCCGACAACACTTATTGGTGAAAAGACTGTTACATCTCCGGAAGGTCGTGATCCAAGTTTTGCAGGCTATCCTCTCCATATGTGCGAAATTTTGGACAACTTGAAGTCTCCAGTCTTTATCGAAAGAGTTTCAGTTTCTGATATATCTCATATCCGAAATGCCAGAAAAGCCGTTCTGAAAGCCCTTCAGATCCAGAGTGAAGGCAAAGGATATGCTTTTGTTGAAGTCCTTGCCGCCTGCCCAACTAATCTCAAAATGAATGCAAAGCAGGCTATTAGCTTCATTAATGAGGAAATGGAAAAGGAATTTCCTCTCAAGAACTTCAGGAATAATTCTGAAGAGGCAAAAATTCTTCATCGTGGAGCCAGTGACTTTACAACTGAAGCTCTAGAGAACCTTTACGGCATTGAAAAGTATACTAACGAAAAACACACCCGAAAGGAGTTTACCCCGATTCAAACCAAAATTGCAGGATTCGGAGGGCAGGGAGTTCTCAGCATGGGAATTATTCTGGCTCTGGCCGGGATGAAGGAAAATCTTAATGCATCCTGGTTCCCTTCCTACGGTCCGGAACAGCGCGGGGGAACATCCAATTGTTCAGTTGTGATCTCTGGCCAGTCCATAGATTGCCCGATTGTCTATAATCCAGATATCCTGGTGGCCATGAACCGTCCCTCACTTGAAAAATTCGAAGGATCAGTCAGAAAAGGAGGCTATCTCCTCTATGACTCGTCCATTGGAGAAGCAAAGGCGTCTGTCGGTGTCAAAGCTATTGCAGTCCCTGCAGCGGAAAAAGCCACCTATGAGGGCTCTGATAAAGCCGCTAACTCCTTCATGCTTGGAGTTCTGATGGACCTTAACGCTACAGGCCTGGCAGAAGAATCCTTCAAGGAAGCTTTTGCCGAAAATTTTTCGGGCAAATCCAAAGTCGTGGAATTCAATCAGCGGGTTTTTGAAGCAGGCACTAAATGGGCAAAAGAAAACTTTAAGATCTGAGAAAGGAACTGGAATTCAAAGAAAAAGACCTAATCTTTGTAATGAATGGGCGGATGAATATTTTTTCCCCACCTGTTCTAGTTCAGTATTTTACCAAATGGATCAGATATTAAGTAAAATTTCACCCATTTTTCACGAGTCTTAAAGAAAAATAATGTTGAATCCTAACTTTGACAATTGAGTAGAAATGAATCCTTTTTTGTGTTATTCTGGCCAATAAATACAGACACAAAGCATAGAAGATTTTCTACAGTTCCTAGCAAGAGAGAATTTCAATAAATCTCTGATTCTTACTATTCATTTATATACAATTGATATGCATATGAAAAAACGTAGGAGTTTATCGAAATTCTCAGGAATATATGCGTTAATATAGGATCGACTCTTGCTGTTCAATCCTTCTATTAAAAACTTGATTCTGTTAGATTTTTAGCGAGCATGAAAAGAAGAGGGGGGATATCAATAATTCGTTGAAGCTTAGGGAGATATAAGTTCACCGAGAATTTTAGTAGCAAGAAAACTGGCAAATGGTTAAATCAAAGACAAAAATTATCTCCATCTAAAACCTTGAAAGATTTTATGAAAGATTCATTTGCAGAACTCTTAAAATTTAAGAGAATAACAAAGAGAGGACACTCCATAATATGTTGAGCAGTTTGTTTTCTGTTTATTATCTTAGTTTGGAAGTACAAATTCCATTTGGAATGAAACGTAATTTTTTCATCAAAAATCATTTGACAGCTTTCAAAAATTTCATCAATAGGAGCTCGGATTTTTCAGTTTCCAACCATACAACCTAAAAAAAGAGAGATTTTGGAAGATTTTGTTCTATTTTAGCATTTTTGCTATTTAATTTTTTTCACAGTATTACATCTTTTTTTTCGTAATCTACATAATCTACCGAAGTGAACTTCTCCTTCGAGATTCCTTCATCTGTTATCAAATTTGAGATCCATCTGGAATTCTGTATTGTCGACGATTGTCAACAAATTGTTGATAGCACTTACAAGGCATTTTGTGATAGGAAACGAAACATAATTTGATAGATCTACTGACATTTAGATTTTTGAAAAAACTTAATCATATAATAGATGACGCTTCCGTTTTTTGACTAGGTAGATAAAATATGAAAAAGATTCAACTTTTATTTCGTTCTTTCCTGTAGGGACAACAGCTACAGTAAACCTTTTATTTTTGTCACAATTTACAGAAGATGTATGGGTAAAAAGAGTTTTTTCACTTTTTAGCGTGTTCACATATTATTTATTTTTCATGAAATTAATCTCTTTTTCAGCAATGAGAATCATTGTGTGACCAACAGAGAATTCATAACTCTACTTACGTTCAGGGTTATTATTAGTCTTTGAATATGAATATGAATATTTTATTATATAGGATAAGCTATTTCATACTTTTTTAAAATTGTTGTTTATGGATCTTTCGCACGAAATATTCGGATACTGTTTTTAGATAGAATGAGCAAAAATCTCGTTGACTACCATACTCACTAAGGTACGAAAAATGTATTTATATATAAGTGAACCATTATCTAAATATTTACATAATTTTTGAGAAATTACAATACAGCATCAATGCATTCTTTTGGTTTTAATTCTATTTTAAGGGACGGTATTCAGACCTATATGAGAAGAGAAAACATATGTAGGCTTTTTCATCGCTTATAAAGGTATATGAAAGAGTTGTTTATGGAAAAGTGAAAATTAGCGAAGTACTGAATATGAGATTCTTGAAGCGTGCTTTTGTAAAGAACTTGGGCCAAGCGCTTTATCAAAAACAGGTATTTTGGAACCATAATTTACACAGTAATTTTAAAATATCCTGAAACTTCAAAAGTAACCGTAGTAAATAACAGGAAAAAGGGTTCCGTTGCAAAAAATCTTTTCTAAGGATATAGTAAAACAAAAAGGAAATCAAAAGTAGTAATATGTTATCTAATTCCTTTAAATGGAAGCACTTTGTAGGTGAGATTATCTTATTGAATG
>Ga0182014_10002257_pt1 | contig 24414 bp, 13 predicted proteins | sample 612S2DmetaG_FD_120489 | JGI IMG/M metagenome (GOLD analysis project Ga0182014, IMG submission 120489) | Permafrost microbial communities from Stordalen Mire, Sweden - 612S2D metaG | ecosystem: Environmental > Terrestrial > Soil > Wetlands > Permafrost | place: Sweden: Stordalen | collected...
CCACGCGGACGACATGTTGCGTGCGGGACCGATCGCGGTCGCTATCGATGCTTCTGACGCAGCCGATGCGGCGCTGACCATAGGTATCGCGCTCGCGCGGGCCGTCCCGTGCGAACTCCACTTGTTCCATGTCTTTGGGCGAGCCGATCTGAAGGGTTCTGTCGCGTTACGGTGTCAGGATGAAGAAATTGGCCGCGTGGATTTGGAGCGGCCTTTCCCGGAGTTACGCTGCCAACGAATAGAATTGCTGCGCAGCGGAAAGCGTGCCAACGTCGTCGCTTCGCATCTGCTCCTTGCAGATCATGTGCATGATCCCAATACCACTAAGGATGATGCGGGCGCAACGGAACGACTTGAATCCGAGCATCCGTCGGATGATGCGCTTGACCGACCGGTGGTCTTGCTCAACGATGTTATTGAGATACTTGCACGGCCCATTATCGCCGTGTCATGCTCGACGTTATAGCTTTCGATGCCCGCGGTGTTGGCGCCGCTCTTGTCGATCAGCTGGTCTTCGGTTGGAAGTTGGGGCCGCCGGGACAGTGCGGAGATTCTCGCCCAACGCTCGTAGCTTCTGCCACGGTGTTACCAGTGAGATCATTCGCTCCGGGCCGACGCGGGCTTCGCTTCGCGCCGAAACGACGACGCGGGTCGAGGAGCGCCTCGAAAGCCGCCGGAATCACCCGGGGGACGACTCGATATTCTAGTCATATGGGGCATCCCAGAGTTGATTTGCCCCAAATGCGAAGACGGCTGACATCGTTCGTTCGCAGGTTCTTCACCGGGCAACGGCCACAATGGCACCATGCCGACGAAAACGATTGCCTCCTTTGAATCCGCCACGGCCGATGCGTACCAGTGGCTCACCGAAATCGCGGGCATCCTGGGCGATGAAGATCGGCATTTTGCCTTGCAACTCTTGCGCGGCGTGCTCCATGCGTTGCGCGACCGGTTGACGATCGACCAGAGTGCCCATCTGTCAGCACAACTCCCCTTGCTGATCCGGGGAATTTATTTCGAAAATTGGAACCCAATGCCGCTTCCGAGCCGCGATCGGACGGTCGAGGATTTTATCGACCACATTCGGCCTGCGCTGACCGGTTATCATGGCACGGATTTGATCGAGGACGTTAGTGCGGTTTTCGCGGTGCTCAAGGAGCACGTGTCGTGGGGCGAAGGCGACAAAATCGCGACCTTGCTTCCTCACGCCATTTCAACGCTATGGAAACTCAGCGTTCCGTAACTTGCATCGACCTTCCCACGCCGTCATGACCGTCGCTGAAGTTGAACGCGTGGTCAGCGGTTACTGCCTCTCACGGTGGCCATAAATATGCTCCTACCACTTCAGACAACATACCGCCATTTTCCCCGCTCGCGTGGGCTTGACGCGTTGATCCAGGAGGAAGCGGATAAGCTCGGGCTCTTTTTCAACCGCATAACCAGTTGTTTGGTCCTAATCGAACGGGCGGAGAACCATCAGCGGCGAGATGCACCATTCCATATTCGGATCGAGCTCCGGGTTCCCGGTGAAGAGATCGTCGTCAGCCGTTCTCACGACGTACACGCGACGCCGCTCGCAAGCGATGTCCCACGAGGTTCAAAGAACGCTGAGGTGAACGCCGCCAACAAGGACGCAGCACTGGCCGTCCGCAAGGCGTTTCATGAAGCCGGCCGTCAGCTTCAAGACTATGTCACGCGCAAGGCCGACCATCCCAAAGCTCCGGAGCCGACCACCGGCGAAGTTATGAAGATCGGTGAGGATTATGGCTTCCTGCGGGATGCCGGTGGCGATGAAATCTATTTCCATCGTAATTCTGTTCTCAACGATGGATTTGGGAAGTTGCACGTTGGATCTACGGTCAGGTTCGTCGCAGAAGCCGGTGACAAGGGTCCACAAGCGACAACAGTCTATCCTCATGCTCACCGCGCGCCTGGGCGGCCCTCTACGTGAAGCAAAGCGTGCACGCAACTCGGACCGAGGTCGATATCCCTATTGCCGACGGGGCATTCATCTCAGCATCCGTGGACTTGCCGGTAAAGCCGGAGGGCCTTGTCCTATTCGCCCATGGGAGCGGCAGCAGCCGTATGAGCCCGCGCAACCAGTTCGTCGCCCAGATCTTGCAGGAGGCTGGGTTTGGAACGTTCTTACTGGACTTGTTGACGGTACAAGAGGACGTGCTCGATCGGCGGACGGCCGAGCTTCGTTTCGACATCGATCTGCTCGCTGACCGCTTGGTCACGGCGACCCGCTGGGCCCGCCAGCAGCAAGGCCTGGAGTCCGTACCACTGGGCTACTTCGGTGCCAGCACCGGCGCAGCAGCCGCGCTCGTCGCGGCCGCTGCGTTACCGACGACGGTCGACGCTATCGTCTCGCGTGGCGGACGTCCGGACCTAGCCGGTGCGCATCTGCGTGCGGTTCGCGCGCCGACGCTGCTCATCGTCGGCGGGGCAGATACTCAGGTGATCACGCTCAACCGCCGTGCGATGGAGTCGCTCCGAGTCGAACACGAGCTCGTCATCGTTCCCGGAGCCACGCACCTTTTCGAGGAGCCCGGCGCGCTCGAGGCAGTTGCCCGCCTGGCTCGCGACTGGTTCGTTCGTCAATTGTGACGACTTTGTGAAGGGTTGACCGCGCGCCCGTCGCGACACGTTCATCGTGCCTTCATAGAGTGCCGCGTACGATAGTATTGCGGGCGTGAAGCGCATCCGTGCTAGCGAGGAGCAAGTGACCATGGCTCAGAGCAATGCCGACATTCTGCAACACGGACCACGAGCGTTTCGTGACCGGCGTCAGGCCGGACGCGTGCTCGCTCCGCTATTACGTCAGTATGCCGGGCGCCGCGATGTCGTCGTGCTGGCGCTGCCACGAGGCGGCGTTCCCATCGCATATGAAGTCGCCGTCGCGATCGGCGCACCGCTCGACGTGTTCACCGTTCGCAAGCTCGGTGTCCCCGGACACGAGGAGTTTGCTATGGGCTCCATCGCCAGCGGTGGCGCATCTGTCCTCGATGAGGGCGTGATCGAAGGCTTGCGTATCTCGCACAGCGAGGTCGTCCGCATCGCGGAACGGGAACGTCAAGAGCTCGAGCGTCGCGAGCATCTCTATCGCGACCACCGCCCCTACCCGCAGCTTGATGGGAAGATCATCATCCTCGTTGATGACGGGATCGCTACCGGGGCTTCGATGCTTGCGGCGGTGAGTGCATTGCGGCAGAAGGACCCGGGGAAGATCATCGTTGCCGTCCCGGTGGCAGCCGTCGAGAGCTGCGCGTTGCTCCGTAAGCACGCTGACGAAGTGATCTGTTACAGCACGCCCGAACACTTTGGCGGTGTCGGCGCATGGTACCAGGACTTCTCGCAAGTCACCGATGGCGAGGTGCGCGCCCTGCTGAATCAGGCCTCGCTGCGAAGTGCATCATGAGCACCGCCGTCACCGATGTATCACTGCACGATCGCGCCGCCGCCGCTGCCCTGGCGCACGCGGAAGATCCCTACAAAGCGATCCTCGACCGGGTCGGGAACGCGCGCGTCGTTCTCATCGGTGAAGCCTCGCACGGAACGCACGAGTTCTATCACGAGCGCGCCGAGATCACCCGGCGCCTCATCGAGCAGAACGGCTTCGCCGCCGTCGCGGTCGAGGCCGACTGGCCGGACGCCCTACGCGTAAACCGCTATGTGAGCGGAACCGGTGACGATACCGATGCCGCCGATGCCTTGGGCGGCTTTCGGCGATTCCCGACCTGGATGTGGCGGAATGCGGATGTTCTTGATTTCGTCGGCTGGCTGCGCGACTTCAACGAGTCGCACCCGCAACCCAAACGCGTCGGCTTCTACGGCCTCGATCTCTACAGTCTGCAGACGTCGATCGAGCAGGTGATCCGCTACCTCGAGCGCGTCGATCCTTCTGCTGCCGCACGAGCTCGCGCACACTACAGCTGCTTCAACGAGATTGCCGACCCCACCGAATACGGGCACGGCGTGGCCCTGGGTTTGACGCAGTCGTGCCGCGAGGACGTCGTGCAGACGCTGCTGGAACTGCGGCGCCAATCTCAGACCTATCTCCACCTCGACGGCGTTGTCGCCGCAGACGAGTATTTCTACGCTGAGCAGAATGCCCGCGTTGCGAAGGATGCCGAGGAATACTACCGGACGATGCTCGATCGCCGTGTCTCGTCATGGAATCTCCGTGACCGTCATATGTTCGAGACGTTAGAGGAACTTTCGGCACATCTCGCGCGCCATCGCGATACCAAGAAAATCATCGTCTGGGCGCACAACTCCCACGTCGGCAACGCCGCAGCGACCGAAAGGTCGCTGCGCGGGGAATTCAACATCGGCGAGCTCGCGCGCCATCATTACGGCTCGGAAGGCGCGCTGATCGGCTTCACGACGTATAGCGGGACGGTCAGCGCTGCGTCCGATTGGGGAGCGACCGTTGAGCGTAAGACCGTCCGGCCCGGTCTTGCGGGAAGTTACGAAGAACTCTTCCATCGAACCGGCGTCCCACGCTTCAGCTTAATGCTCGACGATCCAGCGGTCCGCGCCGCGTGCCAGGGGCCATTGCTCGAGCGCGCGATCGGGGTTGTCTACCGTCCCGAAACGGAACGCCAAAGCCACTACTTCCAGTCCCGGCTCCCAAAGCAGTTCGACATCGTGATCCATATCGATCATACGCGTGCGGTCGAACCACTCGAGCGAACCACGGCCTGGGAAAAGGGCGATGTTCCCGAGACCTATCCGACGGGCTTGTAGTGCGATGATCTCGCGTCAGAGAGGCGCATTCAAAAACATCACGGTCGCCGTCGACGGCTCGCCGGCGTCCGAGGCGAGCGTTCGCTACGCGTTGAGTCTCGCCGGTGACGGACACGACCCTGTTCTTTTGCAGCGTCGTCGACCCCGCATCGGCCGTCAGGGACATTCCGCTCAAGGCCCCGCTTTCGCCGGTCGAACTGCACGCCGCTGCCCGCGCCGTCTGTGAGGACGGCGTCCGCGAGGCTTCCCGTAGATGCTTGATGATCCAAATCGTGCGCCCCTTGCGAGTGCGTGCAAGAGAAAACGGTCAGCCGAATATCGGCCGACCGTTCTTTTTAGCGCTCTTCTGTGCTTAGTTATGCCTTAATGTGTATTGCATCTGATAGAATAATTCGCATTATGGCGTGCGTCGCTGCGCGCGGAGAACGACGCTCTGCGCTTGCAGATGGTCGACCGGCGCACGTCGCCGTCCGCTCGGTAACGCGAGAAGGGGTGCACAAAAAACCGCGTTTACGGACAACAAGAGCAGAGTGTTCGGAACGGACTGTCCGCATTGTCGTTAACCGATACTCCGCTCGGTTGAATGGAGACTAAGCTAGTGCCAAAAGCGACTATTGCGCGGGCACTGTTTTACTGCTACCTTGCTTCAATAATCGCGCGCCTTGTCCGCGTGGCAGGCCAAGCAGCGTATTGACGCGGCCACGGCCTCTGTTCGGTTCCAACGGGGGTCTGGAGCACGCGATTTGGAGGTCTTGTGAATCGCACACTAGCGACCGCACATCAGAAAAATCTTCCACTCGTCGTTATTGCGCCCGCCTCAAAATACGTGTCCCCCGCCGCGCGAGGCACCGGGGCTATCGTCCTCCCGGCGAACTCGCCGATTCAGTAACCGATGCAGTTTTTCGGTATTCCGAGACTCGATGCGAACGCGGAAGGCATCCACCTCGTGTGGTCGTGGCCCGACACGTTGCCACTCTCGGCCGGCGGCTGGGACATCCAGCGCCTCAACGACGACAACGAAAAACTGTGGCGTTCCACGTGCGAGACGATCGGGGCCGCCGTCATCAACGAACTCGCATCCGGCCGGGAGTACCCGGCCCTCCTCGGCCCGCTACGCCTGCAGAGCAATGCCGCGTTCGCCACGATCGCGACGCCGTCACCATCCACCTCCGCAACCGCGGCGTCCGCCGCCACCACACCGCCGCCCGCCGACCCACTCACGGCCGCCGCCAGATCGAGCACCTTCGAAGTCTTCATCCAAGAACTCACGCAACCCGTCGAGCGCGTCACCGTCGCGGTCACTGCGAAGATCGCAATCGCGATGGCCATGTCGGATGAAAAGGTTGTCGCCACGACGGCCTTCACCGCGCTCACCACGCCGGTCGAGCTGCGTGCACCCGCGATCGACACGATCCGCATTTACACCGTCGCGGCGCAGCAATTCACGATCTGCGCGTACACGCGCTTCGTTCCTGCGGGCGCTCCCGATCCGTGGGCTACGGCACCGTACATCGTCAAAGGTCTCACGCTGCCGCTGCACGAGACCGATCCGACCCTCGCGACGCCCGACCAAGAATTCGCAACGGCGACGGCGCGCCTCGCCGGCACCGAAACCTTACAGCGCGCCGATTTCGACCACCTCACCGCGAGCCTCCGAGCCGCGGTCGCGTTCGCCGCAAGCGGACTTGGCCGCAGCGGCGAACGCACGCTGCTCGTGCGCGACGACGCCGCCGAACCCTTTGAAGAACTTCCGCTCGACACGTCGCTCGGCGCGCTCGCGCTCCACCCGAAGACGCGGCGCATCCTCGGCTTCGGCTACCGCGATCGCGCCGGGCTCACGCCGAACGCCAAGTACTTCTACCGCATCACCGGCCGCTTCGACGCGGCCGACCTCACCGACGACATCTACGACGTGCACCGCATCGCGTCGTCGACCGTCCTGCCGAATGCGTTTTTCATACGGGACTTGAGCGTTCGCTTCCAAACCCCGGTGAGCGTCGTCCTCGACCCGCCGGCGCCGGCGACCGGCCTGCAGTCGGTCAGCCGGCGAGGGATCAAAATCGACGCGTCGCGCTACGACGCCTCGTGGCTCATCGCGCCCCTCGAAAACTGGAGCGCCGTCTTCACGTTCCCGCGCGCGGTGAGCACGGTTCTGCTCGAGGTCGCGCCGGGCCATACGTTTTCGTACGCGGCCGGCGACCCGTGGGCGTTCGGAACGCCGGCACCCACCGCATTACCGGTGGGCCCGCGCGTCCCACTCACGTTCACCACCCCGGTTTGGGAACTGCGGCTCGCCGGCAGCGGCACGCTCTTCGCGCTGCGCCTTCCGTCGGGCCAAACCGGCACCGTCGACGTCCACGCGTTCGCGGGTCCGATGACGTACGCGGCGCAACCGCTGCCCGCGCCGCCGCTCGAATTCGAGATCGTGAATCTCGACCAACCCGCCGCGACGCTCACGGGCGAGATCGACGAATCGACGCCCGTCGCGCAGCGGCTCCCGGCCGGCTTCATGCTGACGTGGCTTCCCGCCGCGACGAACGGCCTCGCGATCTGGCCGAACGACGTCGATGCGGCGCCGCCGATCGATGCGATCGCATATCAAATCGAACATCGCGTCGTGCAACCGCCCTCGACCGACGGAGCGTGGGAGCCGATCGCGGGCAGCGACAATCTCTCGTTCGGCACGCGCGACCCCGTACCGCCCGACGAGGTGATCGCGCTCGGCTGCAACCTCGATGCGATCTATCCCGCGATCCGTCCGCGCGGCCCGGATGCCGCACTCACCATTCAACTGAGCGACGTCTTCGGCCAAACCGATCCGACGACGGGCGTCACGCGCCCCGCGGAACCGTACGGTTCGTACCATCAATATCAGATCGGCGCGTTCGATGCCGTCGGCCGCGTGAGCGCCACGATGACGCTCTCGAACGTCGCGCGTCTCGAAAAGCACACGGCGCCGCCGACGCCGGTCGCGCCGCAACCCGAAACCGTCGTCGATGCGACGGGCCACTTCACGGGAAGGCCGGGCATTCGCGCGCGCGATCGTGAAGGGCGCTCGGGGCCTCAGCGCGGACGACATCACGCTACTCGGCACGCACGAGAACGCGATCCTGCTCGAATGGGGCTGGCGCGCATCCGAACGCGACCTCGATCCCACGACGACCGAATTTCGCGTCTATTCGTCGCGACCGCTCGACGCCGCGAACGCGACGGTCACGAGCGTCACCTCCGCGCAAGGCGCGTGGCAGATGGCACTGGCAACCGACATGCCGCTGATCGCAAACGAACTCGCCGGCCTGTGGATCACGAGCGGCGGATACCCGTTTCTCGTGCTCGCGAACGATGCGGGAACGTCGCCCGGCGTTCGCGTCGAGACGTCCGCGCTGCAACCGGCGCGCCAACCCATGATGGGTCAGCTCGCGTTCGACCGCGCGCTGCTTCCGCACGCGCAGCGCGCCGCGGGTTGGGACGATCGCGTCGCCGTGATTCCGCTCGCCGCGGACGACACGTATCGCTACGTGTTCTACGACGCGTTGAATCTCAGCGTCGCGCATCCCGCGGATTCGCTTTGGGTCGGCGTCTCGGCCGCCGATGCGCAGCCCTACGTTGACGACGAGCGCACGACGGGCGCGAACGCGAATCGCCCGGGCAACGAAAGCGGCATCGCCGCGTGTTCAGTCTCCGCGCGGTACATCGGCCAACCGACGTTCAGCGTTCCGCCGCCGCTGGCCGCCATCCCCGAACTCGTCACCGACGAACCGACGCACCGGCCCGTGCTCGTCACGCTCGATCTCGCCGCGCTGCTCGGCACCGCGCTTCCCGCCGGCGCTCCGATCGCACTCGAGCGCTGCAGCTCCGACGACGTTCTCTCGTGCACGAGCGTGTCGGGGACGGACGTGATCGTCACGCATGCGGACGGCACGACCGAGATCATCGCGTTTCCGAATCCCACGGATCACGCGGCCGTGCTCGCGAGCCTCTCGAACGCGCCGCAAGAGATCGCGGACAATTATTTGATGCACATCGTCGCCGGCTCGAGCGACCCGTCGGCGTTTTTCGCGCGCATCAGTGCCGACTTCGCGACGTTCGCGACCGTCGACGACGCGCTCGCGCCGAAGCCCGGCCGCTTTCTCTACTTCGTGCGCGCGGCCGACGCGAACGGTCGCCTCTCTGACGGCGGCGCGATCGTGCCAGTCGTCGTGCGCGTCCCATCGACGTCGCCCGCGTCGACGCCGGTGCGCCGCGCACTCGCTTCCGCTGGCGGAAACGTGTCGCTGACGGTCGGGTTCGGCTCCGATCCGGCGACCACGACCGCGTTGCTCTTCGCCGCGATCGCTCCACCCGGCACCGACGCGATCCCGAGCGGCGACGCGACGATTCTGCGTATGCCGAATCGTCGCGACCTCTACCCGCACGACGGGTTGCGCTTACGCCTGCCCGACGGAACGATCGTCGCTCCGCTCGTCGTAAAGAATCTCGCCGACGCGGACGTCGTCGTCGACGCGAGCGGCAATCGCACCGCCACGCTCACAGCGACCGCGACGCCGAAGGCCTGGGCGACGCTCTGGTGTTTCGGCCTCTCGCGCGACGGCTTTCCGTCGTTCGCCTGCGGCCCGTACGGAACGCGCGTACTGCCGTGAGCACGTTCGTCACGCCGATCGCAACCAGCACGACGCTCGAGAAGATCGCACACTCCGCGAACGTTGCCGCGCTCCGCTACGCCGGCGATCCGCTGATCTGGCTCGGCGTCCCTGCCGGCACCGCGATCAACGCGTTCGCGAGCGGCATGCTCGCCGTCCCCGTCTCGGGCACGAGCGGCGGCCTCCCGGGAAACGCCGCGGGTGCGTGGACGCTCTTCCAATTCTCTCCGTTCCCGCAGCGCGACCCGGCCGCATTCAAGGCGATTTCCGCGGGCCTGCCGATCCAACTCGTCATCGTCGCGGGAACGCTCGCGCCGACCCCGACCGACGAGTTTCTCGCAGCCGGTGCTCCGCTCGTCACGGCGCCTGCGGGAACCGGATCGACCGCGTTCATCGCGTTCGCATTTCAAGACCGCATATGCCGCGACGTGCTTTCGCAAGTCGAAGCGATCGCTGCGAGCAACGCCTGCGATGCAAACTGGCTCGCGTTCGAAACCGCGATTGCCGCGCTGCCCGGAATGCGCAACGTGCGGATCCTCGACGAGCGCGGCTTTCCGATGTTCTGGGCCGCGCCCGACAAGACGAAGTCCGTTGCCGTCTCCGTCGCGATCGACACGGGCGCACCCGTGACCGTGACGCTGCAGAACGCGAACGACGGCGACACCGGCATCGCGGTCCCGGTGGCATCGAGCGCGACTGTCGGCGCGCCCGCAATCCCGCACGCGATCGTCGCGAGCGACGATGACCGCGGTGCGTTCGAAGGCACCCTGGCGCTCGCACTCGGTAAACGATTCGTGCAGCTGATGGACCCCGCGCAGTGGCTCGTGACGCCCGAGCCCGGCGTCCTCGTGAAGCGGTGGCAACCGAACAGCAAGGTCGAGATGATCCTCGAGGGCATCCCGTATTTCGCCAAGCTCGTGCCCGACATCAAGTCGGCGATGACGAGCACGCCCGCGAACGCCGGCGCCGTCGAATTTTCCGGGTGGGATTTCGTGCGCGGCAGCCTCTACGACACGACGGTCGATTGGGAACTCGTGCCGGGCGATCCGAGTTCGACGATCTTCAACCTCATCAGCACGTTGCATCAGAGCAACGGCAATCCGGGATTGCTCGTGAACCAGTTCCTGCAATTCAACTCCCCGCAATTGAACGACTTTCCGCAACTCGCGCCGATCCTCATGGCGCTCTACGCGTCGCTCGCGCCGCTCCAAGCGCTTCTCAGCCTGCAAACGGATCCCGCGGGCTACATCGTCGGCTTCCTCGCGGTCGGTGCGCTCACGATCGTGCTCCGGCAACCGATCGCGATCGACGCCATCAAGAACATTGTCGAAACCTCGAAGCCGCTCGTCGACGATCTCGCGGCGATCGATCCGACGATCGCGATGTTCACGCCATATCCCGCCGCCTTTTCGGATAACCCGATCGCATCGAACCCGCCGACGATCCTCGGAAACCGGTTGACCGACATCAGTCACCTCGGCGTCTACCATCAGAAATACGTCGTAATCCAACCCTCGGGACCCGCGCCGCAACCGGCGCCGTTTGCGTACCTCGGCGGCATCGACATCGATCCGAATCGTCTCGACACGTCGATGCATCGCGCGCGCGACCCGTGGCACGACGTGCAGGCCCGCATCACGGGTCCCGCGGTGGCCGACGTCGCGCGTTCGTACGCGGAGCGCGCCACGTTTCATAGCGCACCCGTTCGCATCCCGACGCCGGACGACGGGTCGCTCGCGAACGCGGGTTCGCATCTCGTGCAGATCGCGCGCACGTATTTTGTGCCGGGCGACACCAGTTCGACGCCGCCCTTGCCGTTCTCGCCGAACGGCGAAACGACGCCGCGCCGGTCGATTCTCGCCGCGTTCGCGCAAGCACGCGACTACATTTACATCGAAGATCAGTATTTCACGCCGCCGGACGAATACGTCGAGGCCTTGCTCGCCGCAGCGAACAACGGCGTCCGCGCGCTCGCGATCGTTATGCCGTATCAGGCCGACGTTCCCTACGGCGGGAAACGTCGCGACGACGTCCTCACGGCGCTCGGCAACGCGTGGGGCGACCGTCTCTTCGCGTACGCGGCGGTCCGCCGCTTCCGTCACGAGATGACGGGCCTCACGACGAACCTCGGCCGTACGCGGCTCGCAGCCGACATGGGTCAGGGCGCCGTTCAGGCGACGCTCGCGCCGCTCGCACACGTCCCGCTCCCGCCGTTCTGGGCATTCGTCGGCAACGAGCTCATTCTGTTCTTGGATTCGAACGGAGCGCCATCCGGCATCAACCAAACGTACGACGTCGTGCGCGTGCCCGGTCAAACGACCTGGGGCGCGGATCTCTACGATCACAAGGCCGGCGACCCCGTGCTCGCCGTGCAGATCCCGTCGATCTACGTCCACGCGAAGGTGACGATCGTCGACGACGCCTTCGTCGCCGTCGGCTCGGTGAACGTCAACCGCCGGAGCATGTTTCACGACGGAGAGATTCACTCCCTAACGATCCCGCAGCACCTGCGCGGCGATCCGCGCAACCCCGCGCGCGTGTTGCGCTCGCAGTTGCTCGGCGATCACCTCGGCCTCGGACCGGAGATGGGGCAGTCGCTCTTCGCAGACCCGATCTCCGCATTTCAACTTTTCGCCGCCCGAACGTGGTACCAGGGCTCGCACGCGGTGCCGCTTGGTTACGCGCCCTCGCGGCCGCTCGCGTTCTTCGGATCGGCTCCGCCGAGCGTTCCGCTCGGAACGGGCGACAGCATCGGCAGCTTTATCCTCGGCGTCACGATTCCGACGCTGCAAGAGGCCGCAATGCACGACGTGTGGCCGCTCTTGGTCGATCCGACGACGAAGCTCGACCCCTCCGCCGTCACGCAGCCGCCGAAGATCGGCCCGGACTACCCATGATCGCGGCGACGTTCTTCGATATGCTCGGCATCGATCCGAACGCCGCCGACCGCGCGAGCGTCGCTAAGGGCCTATGGCCGCAGGATCTGCTGTCGATGACGCAAGGCATGCATCTGCCGGACGACGATGCGACGCAAGTGCTCGTCAACGCCCTCCAAGCGTCGCTTTCGTTCACGAACGTGCGGCCGGGCGTCGACGCGCAGGCTTTTTTCGATGTCGGCACGCCCGGCCAGATCGCATTCTCCGCCGATATGGCGGTGAGTGGGCCCACGAACCTCACGCCGTTCTATTTCCGCTCGATGCCGGATACGGGCATCCAACTCATGGTGACGGACCCCGTACATCCGGCGAAGGTATATTTCGCGCAGGACGGCCGCGGCCACGATATCATCGTCGATAGTCTACCCGTCAAGATCTTTCTGAAGGAGGGCATCGCGTCGTCGCTGACGGGCGCGACCGTGTCGTCCGGCGATTTCGATGCGAGCAAGATCGATAGCTTCGTTTACACGCTCGCCGACCCGCTGACGCCCGCGGAGATCGACTGTTTCGTTCGCCTGCAGTTGACGCCCGAAGGCGATGTCTTCATCGAACCGACGGTGCCGCTCTCGCTCGGGCCCGTACGCTGGATGGGCCTGCCGGCCACCGCGGTGTACGACATCCAGGTCATCCCGTCGCCGAACCGGCGCGACACGCTCGAGTGGACGCACAACGATATCGGCAGCATCACGACTGATCCGTTGTTACCGCAGGGCGCGATCGGTTGGCGCAGCATCGACGTCGACTTTACGCAGCCGCCGTTCGCCGACATGCTCAAGCGTATCCAGACGGGTGCGGTCAACCTGAGCGGTCTCGAACTCGTGCTCGAAGACGTGGTGATTCCGATTTCCGTGCCGATTCTGCCGCTGCCGTCGCACGGCACGTTCGGATTCCGGCGCAAGATCACGGACCGCACCGACATCGCGCAGGCGTATTCGCTCGCGGGCGCGCCCGTGCAGATACCACTGAACGGCCAAGAGTTGCTACTCGAAGTCGAAGAGTTTTTCTTTCGCACGGGCGATACGAACGCGCTGGATCCCGCCGACCATCCGCAACTGCTCTTCCAATCCGCGCTGATCTTCCAGTCGTCGCCCGGGAACATGCTCGGCCCGACGGTGGGCGTCGACGACGATTGGACGATCACCGCCGGGATGGTTATGGACCCGAGCGTCACGCCCGTGAAGATGACGATCGCGGGTACCACGATCGGCCTCGTCGGCTTCCGTTTCGGCATCTCGATCGGGCGGATGCGGGATAAGGACGTGCCGTTTTCCGACTGCTTCGAACTGCTCGGCGACGTCTTCATTACCGGCAAACCGACAGGCTCCGATACGTCCTCGTTCAAGATGCGATCGCTCACCGGAAAACCGCTGAGCCTCGTGATCAAGGATCTCGGCTACAAACTCGGCCACTTCTCGCTCGACGGCCTCGAGATGCCGAACGGCATGCAGTTGATCTTCGCGCAGAAGTACGCGATCGTGATCACGGAGATGGGCTGGGTCGAGGATACGAACGGTGCGCCGTACTTCTCGTTCAGCGGCGGCATCAACATCGGTTTCGGCGGCGGCAATTCCACGCAGCCGACGAGCGCCGCCGCGAACAACGCGAGCGGCTTCGGGATTCGCGTGATCCGCCTCCGTGGTCGCCTGAACGACGACTCGACGAAGCCGGCCTGGAAAGTCGACGGCCTGTTCTTGAAGGTCAAGAAGGGCGGCCTGGACGTCGAGGGCTTCGGCTACATCAGTAACTACACGGACACGGGCTGGACTGTCGAAGAGATGGGATTCGGCGCGAAGGTCGCGTTCGGCCTCGGCGACTCCGCGTTCTCGATCGCGGCCGAGTACGTCCACGGCAATCGCAGCAACGTCTCCGACGCGACGCAAAACTTCGCGTACACGCTCGGGTCGCTTGAGCTCGACAACCTGCCGATGAACGCGATCTCGCTCTCGCAGATCCGGGCACTCTACGCCTCGAACCTCGCGCCGAACCTCGATTCGCAGTTCCCGGACGGCGAAGGCCTCGCGCTCTACAAGTGGCATCAAGAGCACGACGGCGCGCTCACGGTCCCGGCGAACCGCACGCTCGCCGATTGGATCGCCGAAGACGACGCGCTCTCGCTCGGCATCGGACTCGGTTTCGTCTACACCTGTTGCGGCTGGCTCACGCATCTGAACGCGTTCGTGTTTTACTCGAAGAGCAAAGCCGACGACGGCCTCTTGGTCGCCGTCGAGGCCTTTATGCTCAAGGCCGTCAAGCCGGTCGCCTTCGGCGCGATCGAACTCGACTTCAGCAGCGGCAAGTGGTCCGGCATCATCGGCATCAACTTCAACCTCGTCGACTTCGTGAAGAACAATCCGCCGAGTTGGCTGCAGCACGTCGCGAGCTTCGCGGGCACGCTCTACGTCGGAAACAAGCCGGGGACGTTCGCGCTCGGTCAGCTCGCGGATCAGACCACGTGGCTAACGCTCAAAGTGAACTTCCGCGCGCTCGGTGCGAGCTTCGTGCTGACGGTCGCGGTCTGCGTGCAGATCGTGGACGGCGGCCCAAAAGGCGTCGGGGTCGTGCTCTCGCTCGCCGCGAGCGCGAATTGGGGCATCGGCAAGTTCACGCTCACGGGCTCGTTCGGCTTTATCATCGGGTCGTGGAAAACGGGCTCCGACTCGAGCGGCTACGAGTTCTGGGCCGGCCTCGCGTTCAAGGTCAATTTGTTCTCGGTCTTGAGCATCGGTGCGGAGATCAACCTGAAGGTCACATACCTCGGCAAGAGCCCGTGGTCGCGCGCGATCCACGGCGAACTGAAGATCGACACGCCGTGGTTTCTGCCCGACGTGACGTTCACGATCGACAAAACGTCGAACGAGTCCCTTCCGTTCGACATGCCGCTCGTGACGCAGGCGCTCGCGAGTTCCTCCGCACTCGACCCGACGTCGCAATCGTCGGCGGCGAGCCTCGTGCCCGGCCTCTCGGGAGCACTCGGCGACGCGACGTTCCTCTATTCGTTCGATCAGTTGAACGGCGTGCAGGGCACGCGCTTCGCGGATACGCATTTGCGCACGGACCTGACGCCGGTCTCGATCGACTCCACGATCGTGCTGACGTTCTCGTCGCCCGTGTCGAACGACGCGCTCGTCGGTGGCTCCACGGAGACGGTCGGCCCGGACGCGGGCACGCAAACGGTTCAGGACTTGACGATCCGCTACGGCCTCAAGTCGATCGCGGTCCGGCGCGCGCCGCGCTTCGGCCCGACTGCGGGCGTCTGGACCGACTTCCTCACGGACGCGCAAACGACGCTGACGGCCGGCGGCGTCGCTCCGGAAACGCTGACATTCGCGTGGGATGTCGATTCGCGAGCCGACGGCTCGCTCTCGCCGGTGCGCCTGTTGATGAACAGCGCCGCGCCGTACTCGTTCACCACGCAGAGCCTCCAAAACGACGAAGAGGCGACGCGCAACGACCCCGACTTCCCGTGCTGCACGGGCAGCGACACGAAGAACGCGATCCCGCGGCCGCACGCGCTCATGTTCGCCTCGATTCCGCTCGGCGCGCGGACGCCGCGCAGCCAAGCCTTCGACGGCGTCGGCGGCGCGCTGTGGGGATGGACCACGCCGCTCACGCCCGTCATCGCGCCGGGCGATCCGGCGTTCGCGGGCGGCCAGGTCGCGCGGTTCGCGCCGCGCGTCTCGACGATGATAGGCAGCGTCGACCTTGCGGACCCTGCGAGCGGCGCCCAACTCGAACTCGCGTGGGCTCCGCTGTCGGGCACGCTCTTTTTCGAAGCGTTCGACGGCACGACGCTCGTCGCGCAGCAGTCGGTCGATCTGCAAGCCGCCGGCAGCACGACGCTCGGCTTGAACCCACCCGCGACCGACGAGCGCGGCTTCTCGCGACTGCAGATTCGATACGCGGCGCCGTCGGTCACGAGCCACGTGACGAGCGATTCGGCATTCGAAGGGAGTGCCGGCATCGGCATCTATCGCATCACCTACGTCACGCTGCACGACGCGCAACGCTACGTCGGCATCCTCGCGCGGTGTAAGAACGGCGGTCTCGTCGGTTCGCCCGGTTCCGATGCATCCGGCAAACTGGCATTTCTCCCCAACTACGACTACGAAGTCGTGCTCACGACGGCGATCGCCGTCACCTCGAAAGACCAGGGTACGCGCACGCTCGCGCTCTCGGAAGCCGCCTACGTGCGAATGAAAGGTCTCCCGGGCCTTAATTCGTGCGCGAACGTCGGCGACGACATCCGTCTCCACGTCGCTTCGACGTATCCGCTGCAACGCACGATCCCGCTCTATCGCACCGAGCCGTGCGTGCTCGCGTTCGACAATTCGCTTTCGTCGGTGTTACCGATCGATCGCACCCCGCCGGCTGGAAGTCCGCCCGAGAAGGCGCAGATGTTTCCGCTGCAACTCAATGTCGATCGCGTGACGTCGCTCGACGGCATGAAGCGTTTGACGGTTCCGAGCAATGATTGGATCTCGGCCCATCGCGCGAATCCGCTCCCGCCGCCGTATGCGCTCGGCAGCGTCTTTACGCGCGGCGCGGTCCGCCATGCGCCCGTGACCGATCCGATGGTACTGCGCTTCCAGAGCGTTATCTCGGCAGTGCCGGTGTGCGGAACGCAAACGCCGGATCACGCGAGTCAAGTCTTGCTGCACGAACCGCTCGACGCGACGGCGACCGCCAACCCGTGGGAAGCGATGACGGGCTACCGCGCGACGGCGCGTCAACAAAATGGTCCGTTCACCGACTGCTGGGGATTCGACACGCTCGATCTCGGCGCGTTCATCCGTCAGGCTGACGGCGGCGCGCCGGTCACGTCGTGGTCGGTGGACGCGAACGCAAACCTCGTCGCGCCCGCGGTGGCCCCCTCGGGCCGTTCGTACGCCGCGTGCGGCGATCTCGATTGGGATCATCTCGAAGCGCGCACGCAAATCGACATGCGAACGGCGACCGCCGCCGGCATCGCGGTCGGCGTCGGGGACGGAACGCCCGTCCCGCAAGCGGTGCTCGCGACAATCGAAGCGGACGGTGCATCGTTCGCGCTCGTGTTGCGCCTGCGGAGTGCGGCGGGCGAATCGGAACTCGGCCGTGCGGTGCTCGCGGCGCCTGGGCCGTACACGCTGATCGTGACGGCGTACGACGACACGGTGCGCGCGACGGTCGGCGAGATCGTCGTGGAGGCACCGCGCAATGCCGTGCGCGAGGGCCGCGTTGCGCTCGTCGCCATCGGCCCGGCGGCGTTCGCCGGCATCTCGGTCGACGCGCTCGACATCTACGCGTTCGATTTCGTCACGAGTGCGTACGCGTCGTTCGACGAGCACCTCGGCACGTTCGACGGCACGGTGCGCGCGATGCAACTCGGCGCGTTCGGTGGGACGCCCGTCGCGGTCGCGACCGTCCTCGGACCACAAGTGGCGGTGATTCCCACGCTCATGACACCGTCGGCGGATCCGCAGGCGCGGCAACGCTCGTTCGATGCGATCGTGTCGACGCTCGGCATCGGCTTGCAGAAGACGGTCACTGCCGTGACGGTGTCGCGCCTGATCGACGCATCGGGGCCGATCGGGCTGCTGCTGGAATCGCCAGAGCAGATTTCACTCGTCAACGATGTAACGCTCACGCTCACGGGTCTCGTGCGCCAATGGATTCCCGGTCCGGTCATCGATCCGGGCGGCCCGGTCGCCCCGATCGATCCGATCGGCCCGGCGAAAGGAAGCACGGGAACAACGAAGGCCGCCGCACCGACTACGGTGACCGCGACGACCGTCGCCGCGACCGCGCTCGCGACGCTCGTCAAGCCGGACACGACGACGGCGGCACTCGAAGCGTTACTCTCGGAGCTCGCGTTCGCGAACGGCCGCGTCAGCGTGCGAAGCACCACCGCGTTCGCCGCGGACGATCGCATCATCCGGATCGTCTCGGGCACGGCCGGAAACGTGCTCGAGATCTACCACGCTCCGGTCGCCGCGGTCATCGGCCCGATCAAAGGCCTCGCGACGGGAACGCTCATCGAATCGCTCTCCGTCGCGCAAGCGAAACAACAACCCGATCTCGCAAAGGTTGCGGATCTCCCGCTCGGCGCGGTGGCCGTTCTCCAGGCGCTCCCGAACGCACCGATCGTCTGGGGCCGCTGGGGCGAAGCCGACGGCCCGATCCCGTTCATCACGCTCTCGAACGGCGCCGAAACCGCGATCCTCATTTTCGCTGAGCTCGGTTCCACGTTACCCGCGGGCACGTCGATGCTGCACGCCGTCCTCGAGCGCGACCGCTGGAGCGCAACGACGCTCGCCGACCCCGAACAACACTACCGAGACGAGCATACGCTGACGCTTCAGTGGTAGCCAACGCTTCTATTGGTGCCGAAGCGCCCCAGACCAGTCGAGCAACAACAGCGCGGGACGTTTTCCCCGCTGTCCCGAGGAGGCGAGGAGCACGCCCGCAGTCGGAGAAGGCCGCGCGATGACGACGACGCTCGGAGCCCTCACCGGAAACGAGCGGCGGGTCGAAGGCCGCCAGAAGGTCAACGGTGAGGCGCAGTACTCGGCGGACATGCGCAGGGCCGGGATGCTGTGGGCGGCGTTCGTGATCTCACCGCACGCACACGCCCGTGTCGTACGCATCGACACCGCGGCCGCCAAAGCGCTGCCCGGTGTGCACGCGGTGCTGACTGCGGCGGACATCGGCGAGGTCCGGTTCGGATCGGTGCTGGCCGACTGGCCGGTGCTGGCGTCGGAACGGGTGCGCTTGGTCGGCGACTACGTTGCCGCCGTGGCGGCCGAAACGCGCGAACAGGCCGAGGCAGCCGCGACGGCCGTCGATGTCGTCTATGAGGAGCTACCTCCGATCCTCGACACCGCGGAAGCGATCCGGCACGGCGCGCCGCTCGTCCACGAGAACGACGCGCAGTACGCCTTCACCGCCGGCACGCGAGCGCCGCGGCCGCACCCCAACCTGCAAGGCTACGATCTCGTTGTGAAGGGCGACCCCGACACCGCCTTTGCCACCGCCGAGCACGTCTTCGAGCATACCTACCGCACGCCGCGTTACCATCCCGGTTACATCGAGCCGCGCGCGGCGATGGTCTGGATCGACGGGAGCGGCGCGGTGCACGTCGTGTGTCCCAGTAAGGCCCCCTATTCGCACCGCGACATGATTGCGCGCACAATCGGATTGCCGAAGGACAAAGTCATCGTCGAGCCGAGCTTCATCGGCGGCGATTTTGGACCCAAGGGCACGATGGTCGACGACTTGCCGCTCTACTACCTCGCCCGTGCCACCGGCCGCGCCGTCAAGTACGTCCGCACGTACAATGAAGACCTGCGTTCGGGCACGGTTCGCCACGCCTCAACCGTTCACGTCCGGCTCGGACTGACGGCTAGCGGAAAAATAGCGGCCCTCGATCTGCGCGTGATCTACGACGGCGGCGCGTACGCGGCGGTGAAGTCGCTGCCGTGGCTGCTTCCCGGACGCGCACCGAAATTGCCCTATGCGATCCCCCACGCGCGCGTCGAACGCATGGCCGTTTACACGAACACGATTCCGACCGGCGCCGTTCGCGCTCCGGGCGACGTGCAGATCTTCTTTGCGGTGGAGTCGGCCATGGATACGATCGCCGCGGAACTGCGGCTCGACCCATTCGAGCTGCGGCTGCGCAACGCAGCGGTTCCCGGCGACACGGACCTCGAGGGAGGGTCGATCGCGCGCCCGCGCCCGCGCGAGGTGCTCATGACGCTGCGCGAAGCGATGAGGTGGGATCGGCCGCCCATTCCTGGGCGCGGCCGCGGCATCGCGCTGACCGCTCGACATATCGCCGGCGGCAAATCGAGCCTTGTCGCAACCGCGCATCCCGACGGTCGCATCGAGGTCGAGACCGGGGCCGTGGAGCCAGGGACCGGTGCGTTCACCGTCATCAGCCGCATCCTCGCCAACGAGTTGGGCATCGATCCGGCGCGCATCACCGTATCGCGCGGCGATACGAACAGCGCGCCGCACGATCCCGGCAGCGGGGGCAGCAAAGGGACCGTTATTCTGGGACATGCCGCGCTCGACGCCGCGCAGAAGCTGCGCGCGGCGCTGGCCGAGCATCCCACAGATCCGGTGCGCGTCGTCGGGGAGACGCCGCAGCTCGGGAAGCCAGGCGATCCGGCGTGGCTCAACTACTGCGGCTACGGTGTCGAACTTTCGGTCGACGCGGAGACCGGAGCCGTCCACATCTACGATGTCGCAATGGTCGTCGACGTCGGCGCGATCATCAACCCGATCGGGCACCGGGGACAGCTCGAAGGCGCGTTCTCGATGGGGCTCGGCCACGCGCTCACCGAGGAACTCTATCTCGAGGGAGGTCGCATCACGAACCCGACGCTCGCTGAGTACAAGCTCCCGTGCCAACGCGATATGCCGCCGTTGCGAATCGTCGAGCTCTCAGCCGACGGCGGACCCGGGCCCTTCGGGGCGAAGGCCGGCGGCGAGTTCAACGTCGCCGGTGTCGCTCCGGCGATCGGAAACGCGATCGCCGCCGCCTGCGGCGTCCGGCTCGACGCGATGTCGTTCACGGCGGAGCGCATCTACAAGGCATTGCACGACGGCCGCTCACGAACGCCGGCGTAAACAGCCCGGTTTCGCCTCCTGGCGAGGCTGTTGCTGTAATCTTTAGCACGATGCCAACCGATATCAGGCACCTCCCGGAAAACGTGCCCTTGTAAGAGAAATCGCGGTAATCGGGAAGCCGATCACCGCGATCTTGTTTACGGCCTTACGCCGAGATGCATCTTAAGAAATGTTGCGTCTACTTTGAATAACGCGCGTTACACTGGGAAGGTGGGTGTATTCCCAATGGGGTGTATTCCTCGATGAGGTCATTGAGCGGAAGAGGCGGCTGAATGCGCACCGCTCTCCCAGGCTGCTAGGCGACGGCGAAGTTCCGTCACTTCAAGGGTCGCGTAAGCGGCTGTCACCGCATCAACTGCGGTTCGAACTAAGTCGAGTTCTTCCGGATCGAGCAGGCTTCCATCACGGTGGCGCCCGTAGGCTATGAAACCGAGCAGCTCGTTTTGCCAGCGAAGAGGAACAACATATGCCGGCGCTGCTTCACCCGTTGGAATGGACGGATGTTCCCAAAGCGTATCGTGCACCGCAATCGTCTTTGCTCCCGCGAGCAATGCATGCACGATGTGATCGTCAGCGTTCAATGTAGAAACACCGTTCTCTGGCCATCCCATTGAACGCACGCAAGTGTAAGACTCTTCTGCGGATGAAAACAGTGCCGAAGAGGTGAGATGCAAGTCGCTCGCTACATCCTCGACAAGTGCCGTGTCGAGTCGATCGCGGGATGTTACGAACGGAACGGACGCAATGAGTTGCTGCAGTCGCTGCTCCGCCGCATATCGCTGCCGGAAGACGAAGCGTTCAATCGTGGCCTCCATTCGCCGGTACATGACGTTAAGGCCGAAACCGAAGACAACTGTTACGGCAACCTCGAGTGCCGACGTCAGGCCTGAATGCGCGAGAAGATGTTCGGCAATCCACCGCGTGATCCCGACGAGTCCAATGAGAATTGCCGTCAACATGCCTGCAACAAGGCTCTTGTTAATTGCAAAGCGGACGTCAACAACGCTTTCCCGCCAAACGGCATAAAGAATCCCGAACCACGTTAACGAATTGACGGTGACAAGCCCGTAGACGACCCCCATATTTGGACCGGACGGAACCGCGTAGCCGGCATTGAACGCGATATCGGAAGCGATGCCAGCACCGAGATCGATGGTCACTGCGACCATGAGCCACGCGAGCCGCCGGCGATCGCGAGGAGTCGCCTTCGAATAGGAAATAGCGAAGATAACGAGTGCGACGCCGAACGAGATGTACACGCTCCAATCAAGGAACCGTTGCGGCAAGATGACGAGAAGCGCAACGATCGTTCCGACGATGAATGCTGCCGTGGCCCGCGTGACGGACCACGAACGCTGCCGGAACACGATCGCGAAAAGTGCGAGAAACCACGTCGCCCATGTGTACCCGACTAGGAGGAGGGTTGACGCCAACACCGTCAGCGTGCCGAACGGAAGAACGCGGCCCCAAAAGTGGACCACGCTCGGCACATCAATAAGGCTGGCCGATGCGGCAAAGAGCAAGATGCTTGGCCACCCCGGTTGTTTCAGGGCGAATAGAATCGTTGCGATGAGCGCTGCCACGCTGGTGAGCATCATCAGGCTGTGGAGGACATCGGTTGTGGAAGTCCACGTATCGTCGGGGCTCGTTATTACGCTTACTTCGTGCAAGGCGCCGGCACGCTCGAACAGGACAGTCACCGTCGTGCCCGGCGTGAATGTCGCGTGATCTGGATTCATGCGTCGGATGACGTCGCCGACTCGGATGCCGGTTTGTGCCGCGCTTGATCCGGCAAGAACGTCGTAAACGCGAGTCCCAAAAACCTCGAAGCCCGTCGTACCTGAACCTTGCCATGGGAGTGCTAAGGCCGGCAGCGTCAGACCCAGCAACAAAGCGCCCGCAATCGTCACGAATACGCGCGCAACGACGTGCGCGAATGGGGCAACCCAAAGCGTTGATTGGTGGGAGCGACTCATGAACGTTCAGTCTGCATTTGACATCGAGAGCAGAACGTCTGTGTCCATCTGACGGAACGTTCTAAATGAGAACGACCAGGGCGATTCAGTTGCCGCCCTGGTCGTGATATCTCATCGAATAATTCGTATTACTACGGACAGCCGCTTGTAGATCCACAGGTCCATAATACGAAAACGTATTCCGATGTCATTTATACGGCAATTCGAGGCAAATCGCGTCGGAATACTGCAAATGAGCTTCAGACGATGAGGTGCCATTCTCGGCGGGGAAGCTGATAGCGTCCACGCTCGCGGCGGTCAAGCTGAGGATAACGGTGAGAAGCTTCATCCTTCAGAGCGTTATCCCGGCGACGGCTTGCTGAAGCGTTTTTGCACTGTGCTCCAGGCCTTGCCGTTCATCGCCTGTCATTTCGGGTTCAATCACCTGACTGAGGCCCGCGCGGCCGAGGACGCTCGGCAAGGATAGTGTGACGCCGTACGCCGGCTGATACGAGCCGACTGGAATCACGGCACGTTCATCACGTAATACGATCTCGGCGATTCGGGCCGAAGCCATTCCGATCCCATACTGACTGGCACCGATGCCTTCGATGACCGTAATATTGGCATAGCGAACGTCGCGTTCGACCTCTGCTTGCACCTGCTCGCGCGATTGGCCGTTCGCAGAGAGCAGGTCGAGGGCCGGCCTGCCTCCGACGCGCGCGGAAGACCACAGAAACACTTCCGAGGTACCGTGTTCGCCGACGACTAGCGCATCGACGTTTGCCGCACTTACGTTCAGGCGCCGCGCGAGTTGAAAGCGGAAACGCAAGCTGTCCAGAAATGTTCCCGTACTGAGCACGTTCACATGTCCCAGCATGCGAACGATATCGGCGAGCGGATCCGGCGGATCCGTCACCACGAGGATCAGGGCTTCGGGGACCGCAGTCCGGACCCGCGGAACGATATCGTGATAAATCTCGGCGTTGGTTTTGAGCAATTTGAGTCGCCCCGCCGGATCGTTGCGATCGGTGGCGCCGCCGGCCTTTTCGTTCACGCCGGCCGTAATCATCACGAGTGCTGCTCCTGCGAGATCGGAGTAGTCACCCGCGTGCAACGTTACGGGCGCTGACAATACGGCACCGTATTGTGCATCGGTGACGACACCTAATGCCCGCTTCGGCATTCGGTCCAAGACGACGATTTCGCGTGCGCAACCGAGCGCGATGAGCGAGAGTAGACATGCGGACCCCACCGCACCCGCCCCGATAATCCCAACCTTCGCGTGCATTTAAATGACCCTCCTCGTGCGCGCTTTGCCGCGGAGATAATATTGCCAGTCTACTCCTTCGGCAACGGAGGGGCGAGGCGCTTGAGAATCCTGATGAGGTGATCGCGATCGGCTTCGGAGAGGTTTGCCAGCAGGCGTTCTTGCGCGCGGACGATTGACGAGTGGCCGTCACGAAGCAGCCGTCTGCCGGCGGCAGTTGCGCGTAACACCGTGCGCCGCCGATCTTCGGG